>CERD01111189.1_pt1 | contig 25677 bp, 13 predicted proteins | sample 530931 | NCBI WGS metagenome assembly CERD01 (sample SAMEA2621101, study PRJEB7988) | marine metagenome | isolation source: saline water (ENVO:00002010), including
GGCGCATTGACGCCGTTTAGGGGAGCGTCCATCTCATCACCCATCATTGAAAAGCTCGCGCAGAATTTGTTTATCTGCCCCTCTACCCTTTCTCAAAAAGCCGCACTTGCGTGCTTTACCCCTGAAGCGTTGGCGCAGTGCGAGCAAAACCGCAATACGCTGATAGAGCGTGCAACTCTTGTTTTTGATGCACTTCAAAATATGGGGCTTAGTTTAGATGCAAAGCCTGACGGCGCGTTTTACGCTTACATCAATATCAAACATACAGGCATAAGTGCTATCGAATTCTGTGATGCCCTGCTCTCGCAATATCATGTGGCGCTTACGCCGGGTAATGATTTTGGCGAACACAATGCTGATCAGTACGTAAGGCTGTCTTTCGCTACCAGCATTGAACGTTTGAATGAAGGCCTGTCGCGGCTAGCAAAGTTCGTTGAATCATTAGGCTAATGGCTTTATTCCCCTCGTTTAATTTCGTGAATAGACAAATATTACCTAAAAAAATGATAGGTATCGGCACTAGTGCGTATATTGGGATAATAGATTGGCGAGAACTGCCGAAGCGAAATAAAACAGGATAAAACAATGAGTAACGAACGCGAATTTGATGTAGTTATTTTTGGTGCTACAGGTTTTACAGGCCAGTTAGTGGCGGAGTACTTTCAAGCTCAGTATGGTAGCGACAGCAGTGTGAAATGGGCAGTGGCAGGTCGTAACGAAGCCAAGCTTAACAAACTAAAACAAGAATTAGGCATTAGCGATAGCGTTGCTAGCATTGTAGCAGACGGCGACGACGCTGAAGCACTTGATGCCATGACCAAGCGCACAGCGGTGGTACTTACCACTGTAGGCCCGTATCAAATTTATGGCGAAAAATTGCTTTCTGCGTGTGTAGACAATGGCACAGGCTATACAGACTTATGCGGTGAGCCAGCGTGGATGCACCAAATGATCAAGAAGTACGAAGCGAAGGCCAAAGAAACTGGCGCAAACATTGTATTTTCTTGCGGCTTCGACTCAGTACCGTTTGACTTAGGTGTTCACTACTTACAAGCGCATGCTAAAAAGCAAACTGGCGACGTGATTGAATACGTTAAAGGTCGCGTTCGCAAGATGCAGGGAACCTTCTCTGGTGGCACGGCTGCCAGCTTAAAAGCGACCATGGCGGCAGCGCACAAAGATAAGTCGGTAATGGCGGCGCTTGTTAACCCGCATTCGTTAACCGACGGCGCTTCAAATCAGCCACAGCCAGACGGCAACAAGCCTTATTTCGATGAACAATTAGGTACATGGGTTGCGCCATTTATTATGGCGGCTATCAATACTAAGAACGTTCACCGCTCTAACTACCTAGCAGAATACGCTTACGGTAAAAACTTCCAGTACGATGAAATGATGATGACGGGGCCTGGCGAGAAAGGCGAAGCCATGGCGAATCACGTAGCAAAAGATAAGTCGCTTGCCAGCGATGATGGCCCTAAACCTGGTGAAGGTCCAAGCAAAGAAGAGCGTGAAAACGGATTTTACGATGTAATGTTTGTGGGCACAGCCACCAATGGCGATATGCTTGCGATATCGGTAAAAGGCGACAAAGACCCAGGCTATGGCTCTACCAGCAAGATGATTTCAGAATCGGCCCTTTGCTTGTGTAAAGACGTTAACCTGCAAGGCGGCTTTTTTACACCAGCGGCAGCCTTTGGCGATAAGCTAATTAGCCGCTTGGAAGAAAAAGCGGGCTTAACCTTTGCTATCGAGAAATAAGGTTTAAGAACGAAATTAAAAGCAGCGGCGGCCAGTTTAAGCGTGGATAAGCTTTTAACTAAAACCTGGGCTGCTGCATAACCGCTAGAGATAGCGCTTTGTTCGTGTGATAAGCGCGATGCTATAATTCGAAAAGCTGCGTTGGTTAGCGCTTTGGAGATTTTAAAAAAAGGCTGAACACAATTTGTGCTCAGCCTTTTTTCTGCGCTAGGTGTTATTATTTTTTTTAAGCAAGTACTGCTTTTAATGCTTTAACGCAAGCATCTGTTTCTGCGGGCGTGCCTACGCTGATGCGCGACCATGAGTCATAACCGGGCCATGTGCGCCCTACAACCTTTATGCCTTGGGCTTTCATTTTTTCCGCGAATTTATCGTGCGGCATGCCCGTATCCATGTAAATGAAATTACCTTGAGGGTTCGGCGCATAAGGCTGCTTCAATTCTTTAGCTACGTTTACTAATTTGTCACGCTCGGTTTTAATCCGTGAACGCATGGTATTTAGGTTTGCATGGTCGTCCATACTTGCCATACCTGCCACGAGTGCCAAGTAGTTCACACCGCCCATTCGCAACATACCGCCCATGGTTTTAGCTTGCTCAGACGGCATTATGGCATAACCTAAGCGCTGGCCTGCCATGGCGTGAATTTTCGAAAACGTACGGCAAATTACTACGTTGTGTCCCTCTGCGACTAGCTTCGACTGCACATTAGCCGGGTAAGCATCAGACATCTCAATGTAGGCTTCATCAATAAATACCTGTGCTTTTTTCGACACGCGTTTTGCAAAAGCGGTAAGTTTGGCTGCATCTACCACGCTACCCGTCGGGTTGTTCGGGTTGCACACGTAAACCGCAGTGGTATCTTCTGTTACCGCTGCTTCAATTGCATCTAAATCGAAAGTCATATCGGCAGCAAGGGGTACGTAAGTAACATCGGCGCCCATAAATTCAGCGCCTCGCGGTACACCTTCGTAAGTGGCCATAGACGTTACCAGCTTATTACCGTTTTTCGTGATCCAGTCGGCATAACCAAATAATATAGGTGAAGAACCGTTCGTGATAACGATTTGATCGGCAGAGACACCCTCTTGTTTGGCAATTTTCTGCGCTAACACTTCAACCGTAGCATCGGTATAGCGAGCAAGATTCAAAAGCTCACTTTGCATGGCTTTTGCCGCTTTTTTAGACGGGCCAAACGCATTTTCATTCGACGATAAACGAACAAGACCGTCATTTACATTAGGGGTTGCAGATGGAAAGTGTTCGGTTGGCATACCGGCCGCTCGTAGGTCGCCCATAATACTATCGACACTCGTCGTTAGCGCTACCGCACCTGCTCCTAAGCCCACTGATTTTAACCAATTACGACGTGAAGAATTCACCGAGGTTTGTTGTACGTTTTTATTCATATTTCGCTCTGCCTTCCATCTAGATTCTCTTTAGACTAAAGGCTTAATTTTGGGTGCGCAATAGCGGAAAACACCTAACCCATTGAGCCAAATGCACTTTTTGCGTGCATGAAACGCACTAAAATTGACAACATAAGAAGTTTTAACGTGTTAAGCCGGTACATAACGGTGCAGTGTTCTCGGAACCAGTTTACTGTTTGCGATGAATGACATTTTTTACAGTCCCAGCTGCCGCCTCAAGCTACTCTCATTTGGTGGTATCTCCAATACTCAGTATTGGATAACTAAACGTAAACCATCTGCTCAAATACCGAGTAAGAATCACTACAACACATGATTTATTCACTTACTTTGTACAACAGGAGTTAAACATGGCTAAGGATCACGGTAATCAAATTAAGAACGATGACACGTATGAGGCACTTCGTGACGAGGGCTACAGTAAAGAAAAGTCTGCACGTATCGCTAATGCACAGGCAAATAGTCAGCAAACGCCGTCTAAAGATGGTGGTAAAGCCAATAAATACGAAGAACGCACCAAAGATGAGCTGTATCAAAAAGCCAAAGAAGTAGGTATCGAAGGTCGCTCTACGATGAGCAAAGACGAGTTAATCGATGCACTGCGCAATCATTGATGCGCTTAGCACAACATTTCCAGCGAAGGCCGCACGCAGGAATTATAGCTTCCTGATAGCTTAGCGAAGAACAACCTCTGCCTGGTGCATTATTGTTTAAATTGCTGAGCTTAGGGAAATGCCCCATCGCTTCAACAAACTCATGAAATTCGTTCATGCAAAAATGAAATTAAGTCATTTTTATTCATAAATAAAACAGCGTATAACGTACTCATTGCTTTTACAGCATTGACGATACTCAGTTTAACTTTAGGAATAGAAGCGCATTCTCATGAACAAAAACGTGAACACTGATTTTTCATTTACCATTAACAGCGTTAAGTTTAATGAAGATTATCGCCCTTCAGATAACACGCGTATTACCACTAACTTTGCAAACCTAGCCCGCGGAGAGCGCCGTAAGGAGAACCTACGGGACGCCCTAAGCATGATTAATAATCGCTTCAATGCATTAGCTAGCTGGGATAATTTAAGTGGCGATCGGTATTCTGTTGAACTGGAAATTATATCTGTAGATATTGATGTAGAAGGTAATGGCAACACCTTTCCTACTATCGAAATATTGCAAACCAACATTATTGACACCGAGACCGGCAAGCGCACACAAGGTATTGTCGGTAACAACTTTTCTTCCTATGTTCGTGACTATGACTTCAGCGTACGCCTGTCTAATCACAACCGCGGCCAGTCTTCGTTCAGTGTGCCTAACGATTTCGGCGACCTACACGGTAAGCTATTTAAATACTTCGTGAATTCTGACGCGTATAAAGCACACTTTTCTAAGCTGCCAGTTATTTGCTTAAGCGTTTCAGACAACAAAACCTACCGTAGAACCGAAAACCAGCACCCTGTATTGGGGTTTGAATATCAGCCTAATGAGTCGTCGCTAACGGAACAGTACTTTAAAAAAATGGGCTTAAATGTGCGTTACTTTATGCCGCCTAACAGTGCAGCTCCTTTTGCATTTTATTTCTTTGGTGACTTGTTAAACGATTACACCAACTTAGAGCTTATTAGCACTATCGCGACGATGGAAACGTTTCAGAAAATCTATCGCCCTGAGATTTACAACGCGAATGCGCAAGCAGGCCTTTACTATAAGCCTAACTTAAAAAACAGCGATCACTCGCTAACACGCATCGTCTACGACCGGGAAGAACGTTCTCAGTTAGCTGTAGAACAGGGTAAATTTGTTGAAGAGAACTTTTTAAAGCCCTATCAGCACAAGCTGGAGCAATTTACGGCAAGTTACGCCAGATAAATTCTCTGACAATGGCAATTCGCAACTTACGAATTGCAATGTTCAACGCGTTCAGTTTGAGCCATCAAATTTTGATGGGGCGGCACGGTTCGCCCCAGATGCACTAATACAAATTGTCGACTAAAAGAAAATAAATCACATGAAAAAGCTACTACCAACATCTATATCAGGCAGTCTTCCAAAGCCTTCATGGCTCGCACAGCCCGAGACCCTATGGTCGCCGTGGAAATTAGAAGGTGAAGCACTTGAAGAAGGCAAAAAAGACGCCTTACGCGTTACGCTACAAGAGCAAACTACGTCGGGCATTGATATTGTTTGTGACGGTGAGCAAACCCGTCAACACTTTGTAACCACCTTTATAGAGCATCTTGACGGTGTTGATTTTGAGAGCCGAAAAACGGTAAGAATTAGAAACCGCTATGATGCTAGCGTACCGGTTGTAACACAAGCGGTCACACGGCCAAAATCGGTGTTTGTAGAACATGCTAAGTTTCTTAGAAGCCAAACCGACCAGCCAATTAAGTGGGCGCTACCTGGCCCTATGACTATGGTTGATACCTTGTATGACGACCACTACAAAAGCCGCGAAAAGCTCGCGTGGGAATTTGCAAAAATTCTAAACCAAGAGGCGAAAGAGCTAGAGGCTGTGGGTGTAAATATAATCCAGTTCGACGAACCTTCGTTTAACGTGTTTTTCGACGAAGTAAATGAATGGGGTATAGCCGCCCTTGAGCGCGCCATTGAAGGGCTAAAATGTGAAACCGCAGTTCATATTTGCTATGGATATGGCATTAAGGCCAATACAGATTGGAAAAAGACGCTGGGCGCTGAGTGGCGTCAATACGAAGAAAGCTTCCCAAAACTTGCAAAGTCGAATATCGATATGGTGTCGTTAGAATGCCATAACTCCCACGTGCCTATTGAGCTTATTTCATTGCTCAAGGGCAAAAAGGTGATGGTTGGCGCTATTGATGTAGCCACCAACACAATAGAAACGCCAGAAGAAGTCGCCGCTACATTACGTGAAGCCCTTAAATACGTGGATGCCGATAAGCTTTACCCTTGTACTAACTGCGGTATGGCGCCACTGCCCCGTTCTGTCGCAAGAGGTAAGCTTGAAGCGCTTAGCGCTGGTGCTGAAATAGTAAGGCAAGAATTAGCGCAAAAGCTAAGTGCCTAATCTAATAGACGATAAATAGACGATAAATATGCCTAACACGCGTCTTGCTTAAGCTGCTTGCTGAGGCTCATTTATTATTTACGCAACTTGCCCACTTTACGTGGGCATTTATTTAGTTGTGACGCACAGCAGAATAAAGGTTTAAAAAATACACTAATTCTATTTTTCTTTATTTAATTTAGAGCGAAAATACAGCACCTCCCAACCGCAAAAACAAAATATTTTTAACAAACCGGTTAACAATTTAAAGCAAAGAGGTGAATGAACAAATAATTAAGTTAAACTGCGAAACAAATTACATGGTGCTTTATTATTAAGCTACTTGTACTAATGCTTTCTAAAAACATTGCAAAAACCCATTGACGATACTTTCTCAAAATGAATCAACCCTGCATAAAATAAGCGCAATAGAGATAAAAATTGACCGCCTGGTCAACATTAAAACAATGCTCGTATAGTTTTAAAACAACGCCAAGAAATATAACTAAAAACTACTATTTATAAATACTTTAACAGTACGTTAAAAGGTAAGGCTTACTTCTTTTATTCATCACAAAAAATTGATTTGGGCTAATTCAGCTCACTAAAATGCGCGCCCACCTAAACATAAGTAAAAAATTTACGTAATGCATTTTGGACAGCCCTTGCCTAAAAAAGGGGGGCATTTACCAAACAACAAGCATGTAAATAAAATTCACTAGGAACAAACCATGAAAAAAGTAGCAACTGCTGTTCAGTTAGCGCTGGCAGGAAGCGTGGCATTAACGTCTGCTAACGTTATCGCTCAAGACGCTGCGACAGAAAGCCCCGATGTTGAAAAAATTCAAGTTACCGGTTCACGTATTTCTCGTCAGGGCGCAATTGCACCTTCACCAGTAACCGCAATTTCTGGCGAGTCACTGCTTAACTCAGGCGCGATGAACATTGGTGAGGTTCTAAATGAACTGCCGTCATTAGCAAATACGTTCTCGCTAGGTAACTCAGGGCAATTCATTGGTACTGCGGGTCTAAACATCCTGGATCTTCGCGGCATGGGCACAGACCGTACACTTGTATTGGTTGACGGTAAGCGTCATGTGTCTTCATCAGCAGGCACAGCTGCCGTTGATACGAATACCATTCCAACTACATGGATTGAGCATGTAGAAATCGTAACTGGCGGCGCATCTGCTGTATACGGTGCCGACGCGGTGACCGGTGTGGTTAACTTCATTCTTAAAAAGAATATTGAAGGGTTCGACATTAGCGCAACGCAAGGTTTCGCGCAGGAAAACGGCTACAAAAACGATAAGTACCAAGCGTCTTACGGTTTTAACTTTGACAACGACCGCGGTAACATCGCCTTCGCAGCTGAATATAGCTCACAAGAATCGCTAGATGCCTTAGACAACCCGTGGACTGCTACGGCGTACCGCAACATGAGCTTCGAAAGCATCATGGGTTATGAGCGCGAGGAAGACCAGCTTAATTCAACGGCGTTCCCTGACAACTTCTACACGCCTAATGCAGGTTACTACGTACTAAATAACGCAGGTGTATTTGGCGGCGGAACAAAAACCTTTAACGCTGACGGTTCAATTAAAGACATCTATATTGGCGATCAGGTAGATGGCGTTTTCTGCGCTAACTGTGACCTTTTCAACCTTCGTCAGTTCACGCAGTTACAGCCTGAGTTTGATCGTACTAACCTAAACGTTAAAGGTAACTACGAGCTTAACGACGATACTACGGTTTACGCACAGGCAAAATACGCCCGCACGCGCGCTATCTCAATGGCGCAGCCAGCGTTTTTCTTCTATAGCGATGAAACAACTATCACACGCAACAACGCATTTTTAGACGACAGCGTTGCTGAGTACATGGACGCAAACGGCCTTGAAAGCATCGAGCTAAACCGCATGATGACCGACCTAGGTCGCCGAACTGAAGCTGATGAACGCGAAACTTATCGCTACGTTTTAGGTGTAGAAGGTTACATCAATGATGAGTGGAACTACGAGGCGTTCGTAAACTACGGTAAAACTGAGCTAGAGCGTGAGAACCGCAACAACCTTATTCTTCAGAACTTCTATAACGCAATAGACGCTATTGAAGATGACAATGGCAACATTGTTTGTGCATCAGGCAGCGAAGATGGCTGTGTGCCGCTTAACATCATGGGTTACGGACAGCATTCACAAGACGCTATTGACTATGTGAATACCACCTCTGTGGGTACAAGCAAAATCGAGCAATACAATGCGGGCGCAACGATTGCTAACTCTGGTATTTACGAGTTGCCAGCGGGCTACGTAGGTTTTGCCGCAGGTGTAGAATACCGCAAAGAAAAAAGCGAAATTGAAGAGCCAGACAACGCAGCAGGTACGTTTTTCAATGCACTAGGCGAAGACAAGGGTGAGTACGATGTCTCTGAAGTATTTACCGAAGTAACGGTTCCGCTTCTTGAAGGCCTACCGGGTGTGGACATGCTAACCTTCGACACCGCTGCCCGTATTGCTAATTATTCTTCTATTGGCAACGCGAAAAGCTGGAAACTTGGTCTAGATTGGCAAGTTTTCGAAGACTTGCGTGTTAGAGCGACTAAGTCATCGGCCCTTCGTGCACCGAACATCAGCGAACTTTACGGTGAAGCAAGCCAAACGTTCTTTAGCGTTAACGACCCTTGTCGTACAGACGAGCTAGAAGACCTTGCTAATGCCGACCAGCGCATTGCAAACTGCACAGCGTTAGGCGTTCCTGCAGATTTTAATTCTGACTATGACTCGGCAACGCTGGAAGGCGTAAACGGCGGTAACATCGACCTTCAGGCAGAACAGTCTATCTCTAAAACCCTAGGTTTGGTTTACACACCTGCTTGGTTTGAAGGCTTCACTGCAACAGTCGACTACTGGGAAATTGAACTTACCGACGCAATTACCAATATTGGCGGTCAAACGATCCTTGATCGCTGCGTAGACTCTGAAACGGGCATCAATAACCCTTACTGCGGCCTAATCGACCGTGATTCAGAAACCGGCGAAATTACGCAAATTCGCAGCTACGAATTGAACATTGCGGGTCAAGAAGCAAAAGGTGTAGATTTCGAGCTAGGCTACGACTTCGATGCACTTGAAGGTGCATTCCGTACAAGCCTAATTGCAACTTACCTTAAAGACCGTAAAGAATTCCCCTTCCAGGACAACCCAGAGCTATTTTATCAAAACGCCGGCACTGCTGGTGAGTCTGACTGGCAAGGTGTCTTCACGGTTAACTACAGCCGTGGCGATTGGGAAGCAAGCTGGAAAACGCGCTACATTGAGCGCGCGAGCCTTTACGACAACCAAGAGCTAGCACGTAACCCTAACCCAAGTAACCGTATGGAGCTTGCATCATACGCAGTAACCGATGTAACTGCGGGTTACAACTTTAAAAATGGTGTAAGCCTAACCGTGGGTATTGATAACCTGTTTAACCGTGCGCTACCTACAGGTACAACGGGTACGGGTGAAATCGACGGCGCATACGACAACATTGGCCGCTTTGGCTATGTAACCGTAGCATACAAAATGTAATTTACGGTTTAGTACGTAACCTGAAAAAAACCGGCGTTTTTACGCCGGTTTTTTGTTTGAATAAAGCGAAAACTGGCCAAACAATTCGACCGGATTACTGTTTTTATCGAGCATATCTGATAAAGGCATAAGTTTTACTACTAGATTGAGTTCGTCCCCCACTTTCGCCGGGTTAACGAAAGTAAACTCATAAACTGAATATTGTCTTTGCTCAATGGCAGATGCACTTTGATTTATCTGGGCTTCTACATAAAGACCAAGTTGAAACCCCAGCGCGATGGTGCCTCGAAACGGGTTACATGATATGCGCTGCCAACGCATAGGATCGTGAAATAAATTAAAATCGTCCGTGGCGTTTCGAGCGATGTCTATATGTAATTGAGTAAGCGTATGCAATTACTTTCCTTAAAAGAGGAAACATCAACTGATTATTTAGTACTTACACACAAACCTCGTGTATTTAAAATCATTGAAATTAAATGGATATCGACGACTTCACGCCATAATCTACATTTTAGTATAGAGCATGCGAGCAATAGCAACTAGTTTTCAAATTTACGTTTATGCAGATTAATGCAAATTTGCTGAAAAGCGTTATTTTATTCCTATGTGTACATCAATGTGATTACCATTAACATAGTGTTCGAAATCTATCGCGGATGCCCTTTCATAGTTAAAATACACCCCATACACACGGTCACCAACCAAGTGCTTATTGCTCTGCTTTTAGGCGGAATGTGGCAGAATATCACATGACTATTAAACGGGTTCCCGATCGGTTCGATCCAACGCTACGAAGCCTAATGGCCCATTTCAAATTGTAGTGATGTGAAATAATGATACGAGTACATAATCAACTAGTGTCAGTAGGCACTCGTTGTTAACGTTAATTTTCAATATTTTCTCTTATCAACGAGCATTTCACTTTCAGAACAAATATAATTCAGCTTTATCTCTTTCAAGCTGTAATACATTGTGAATCAACGTTTTTTACTTGCCATCGTTGCCGTGCTTTTGGCAATGGTAACCATTCAATCGGGTGCATCGTTTGCTAAACAACTTTTTCCTGTTGTAGGGCCAGAAGGTACCAGTGCTTTACGTGCTTTTTTCGCAGCATTGATTTTGACTGTTATTTTTAGGCCTTGGCGAGCACGCTTAAGCGCAAAAGGTTGGCGAAACGTCTTTTTTTACGGCGCTTGCTTAGGGGCAATGAATATCATCTTCTACCTTGCCATTGAGCGAATTCCGTTAGGTATAGGCGTGGCGCTTGAGTTTACAGGCCCACTGGCTGTTGCGTTTTTCAGCGCCAGAAAGAAGCGAGACTTCGCTTGGGCGCTGTTAGCCGTAGCTGGCGTTTGCTTATTACTTCCTGATATTGGCGGGGCTTCTGCTGAAAGCTTGGACCCACTCGGCGTGCTTTTGGCGCTTACGGCAGGCGCTTTTTGGGCAGGCTACATTGTATTTGGCAATAAAACAGGCAACGAAGGGTCAGGCGGAATTACGGTAACCTTAGGCATGTTGGTAGCCGCTATGTGTGTAGTACCTGTGGGTGTAATCACTCAAGGGAGTGCTTTGCTTGCCCCAGAAGCGGTGTTGATTGGCTGTGCCGTAGGCATATTTTCATCTGCTATACCCTACACATTAGAAATGAGCGCCATGCGCAATATGCCAAAGCAAACGTTCAGTATCATGATGAGCGTAGAGCCTGCTGTTGCAGCTATAGCAGCGTTTATCATTATTGATGAAAGCCTTACGCTTTCTCAATGGTTTGCAGTGGCTTTGGTGGTCATAGCTACCGCTGGAAGTTCTATAACGCAAAGACAAAAGCAGGTCGAAACCCTCGCTTAGCGCAAAAAGCCTGCTGTGCTTTTGCCCTGCCCTATGAACTCAATCCCTATCGTTTTCGTTAAACATCTATATCGGTAGCAATATTAAACGTACAGGGAATAGTTATGCCCAATTGCCTTGGCGGTTTACACTAGATAGCGCGCGTAAATAGTGTTGGTGCTATGCAGAAAACGCGTAAGTTAACTTACAGTCGATATACTTAAGCAGTTTATTGACTACTTTTGGTACTGTTATCTCACCGTCAGCGCGCTTCGCTTTTACATGAATATCGCAGGCGTCATAATGAATTTGTTGGCGAATGAGGTAGTCATTTAACTCATCAAACAAGGTTTCTTTCAAAGGCACCATACCAACAAAAATGTCAGAACCTTCGTGTTTAACAAAGTATGCTCCTTCAATTTCTCTTTTTAGCGTATACGCCTGCATGGCATCTAATTTTGTTAAGCGAAAATGCACGCTAATTTGGGATTCTGTCACTATTACTCTCAGTATTTATTTCTTTATTTCCACTTTCCAAGGCGGGTTCATGCTATTTTCGCCCGCCCAATACAGCATTCAACTCTGCTTGATCCACATCAACGCAACATTGCCTTATGTCCGCCACAATAAACCATCAGTACTACCATGCGAAACCTTGTATGCTTACGTTAGTGAATAATACAGATGCAAACGACGACATTGTGCCCGAAGCACACGGGCTATACCGATTGTATTTAAAGCCTAACACGCAAATGGCGATTGAAACTAAACCCGTTTTCGGTGCCAATATTACGCTTCACAGCAATGTTCTGAAGCACGATAACTTTGTGGCCACACCAGACAATATATTGGGCTGGCTAGATCATGGCGGCTTGTCATACTTTGACGTAAAAGTTGAAACATCTAACTCCGAAAGCGGCGAAGCACCCGTGCTGCTACCATCTCAGTTTTTAAAAGCAGAAGGCGGTATACTGCGGGTTACATCACCAACTCGTATCTATTTAATAAGCAATACGCCAATTGATATCAACAAGCGCGGCCTTTGTCTATTCACGCCAGTAGCATAATCATCAAGAAAAGCACTCTGCCCTCCCCCGAGTTGGGGGGTCAGAGTACTTTTTCAGCGCATCGGCTTATTGCGCTAGATAAGCCTGAATAGCGTGTATCAACCGTTGCCACCATGCCGCTGAATGTATTACTATCGGAAATAATTAAGCACCCGTCTTTTGCCCGCGTTAACCCTGTGTAGACTAAACCTCGGTGAAACAGGTTAGCGGCTTTTTCGCTTTCGGGTTTGGGCAAAATAAGCACAACGTGATTAAACTCAGAGCCCTGAGACTTGTGAATAGTCATGGCATACACGGTTTCAAACTGCGGTACTCTTGATAGCGATATGCTGCGTAGCGCTTGCTTCTGTTGCCCTAAATTTTGCGCGCTACTGTTATTTGAGCTATCGCTCAAGCTCTTGCCTGTTTGTTGTCCTTCGACATACGTATCCTGGTAGAACCACGCATACAATTTGCCCGTGCTATCCGGCCAAATTACGCCTACCTCGCCGTTGGACAAACGCTGTGGATGATGATTTTTTACAATCATAATAGGCTGACCTTGATAGAAGTGCCCCTCACGCCGCCTGATCTTGTGTTTAATGGCATCGAACACCAAGTTATTCAAACCTTCCACCCCCATGGCGCCTTTGCGTATAGGGGTTAACCACCTAACGTAGTTAAGGCGGTTGAGCGCCTCTTCTGCACTTTGAGCTTCAAATATAGGTAAGAAGCTCTCTTTCGCTAGCTGCTGTAGCTCACGACCACCAAGTTGACTTTCTGGCCATAAGTGAACACCAGGCTGTAAACGTGAGCGGCTATTAGTATTGATGCTTTTTTCACCAGCGCTTTTCGACTGTGAAGCATTATCGCCTTGCTTACTGCCACTATTCTTTTGTGCAATAGCAGCAAGCGCACCGTTCGCATCGCCGCGCTGAATTGCCGTTGCCACCCGAGCCACCTGCCCTTTGAAGCGTTGCGGCGCTTGCAACGTTGCCACGTAGCTTTTTGCCTGTTCATTTACAGGTAACAAAGGCAGATGCGGGCAAAGCGTGGCAATATGCTGTCGCATTGAAGAAGGTACACCGCCAAGTGTACGCTCATTACTACTGTTTTCACCACCGGCTAATGGGTTTTCGTGAGAAAAATCAAGCGCAGTTTCATCGCTAACTAACTGTTCAAGCACATTGCCTAGCTCAACCGCTGGAAGCTGATCAGCATCACCAATGAAATATAACCGCGCGTGGTCAGGTAACGCCCGAACTATGCGCGTCATTAGGGCTAAATCAACCATACTGGCTTCATCAACAATAAGTACGTCGGCTGATAGTTTGTTGTGTTGATTGTACTTTGTCGCAACGCCATGTTCTCTGAGTCCTAACAGCCTATGCAGGGTAACGGCCTCTGTAGGCACACTATCAAGCGCGGTGTCGCTTACCTTACCGCGAAGCCCTTCTACGCTATTCATGATAGACTCAGTCATACGCTGCTGCGCTTTGCCCGTAGGGGCTGCCAGTACAATTTTTAGCTCTTCATCGCAGGCCTGTAGCGCAAGTAATAAACGCAGCACGGTGTAGGTTTTACCTGTACCCGGCCCGCCGTTTATTACGCAAAATCGCTGCATTAAACTTTTGGCTACCGCTATTTGCTGCCAGTCTTGTTGATCTGTAGTGGTGGTAGGAAATATAGCAGGCCACAGGGCTTTTACGTTGTCGGCTACGTCATCAGTTAAAGGGTGAAGTGCTGCGCGCTCTACTACGCTTCTCGCCACTTCTTGTTCAAATTCATAGTACCGGCGGCTATAAAGTCTGCCATTGTCGTATACGAAAAGCTTGGCTAATTGCTCGTTGCCAAGGGCGCTTTTCACTATTTTAAGCAAAGGCGTTAACTCTGGTACCTCAAAGCCTGTTTTAGGCGCTTTTTCCTCTTTATTTTGCTCTACCTTAGGCTCCATGACTTGAGTGAGAGCCATATGTTGCTCACTGGCACTGCTTTTTGCTGAAGGCGCTGACGCATTATTTTCTAAGGCAACCGCGTCTTTAAAAAGCGTGGTTCCCGCCACGTCTTTCAAATAGATACAGCTATGACCATTTCGCTGCATATACGACAGGTATACCAATATTCCCGCCCATATAAACGCGTCCTCTTGAGACAGTTGCTCTATAAAGCCAAATTCTTTTGCCACGAATTTGTCGATGGCTTCAATGCCAAATAAGTTATCGAAAAACGACGACACTGAATGTTGGTTGTTATTCATTGCTTCTCCTATTCGTCGTCGAAACTAAATTGCTGCTGACCCGAAGGTTTTTGGCTTTCACTTGAAGAATTAGCATTCGTATCTTTTTGAAGTGGGTCAGCCGAATCTGGTTCACTTAACGGTGCCTCGTTTTCTTCCCCATTATCTAGCGGGTCTGGAGGGGTGTGCGTAGCGCTTTTACTTGCGAAAATAGCGTCCAGTTGATGAAGCAAACTGGATAGAATATGGGTATAAAACACCCCTTCACCTTGCTCGTTCTCTGGGTGCATACCACGTAAATAAAGGTAATAAACGCCGCCAAAGTGGATATCGGGTTCATAATCAGGCAGCGTATTGCTTAAATAGCGGTGTAACGCTAAACAGTATATTAAATACTGAAGATCATAAAGGTGGTGCTGATTATTGTGAAACAGCGCTGAAGGCATGTAGCTTTCAAGGGTATCACCCAACCAAGTTGACTTGTAATCGGCTACAAAGAACTGACCGTCATGTTCAAAAATTAAATCGATAAATCCATGCATCATACCTTTAAGTTTAGCCGTAATGAGCTGGGGAGCCGGTTCAGCCTCACCGCCTAAGGTTTCCGCCACGCTTTGCCGATGGGTATTAAGCACTTCTCGAAGCTGTTTCCACTGGGTATCGTTCATTGGAAAATAAAACTCAGCCTCGCGCAGAGTTTGCTCTAACGTCAAGTCACTCATACACAGTTGCACATTGGGGTACAAAGGCGTTTGTAAAACTTCTTCAAGCCACTCGTAAAGAAAAGGCGTACGCTTTTCCTCTAACCCAAAGCGATTCACTAACTCTTTGCCAGTTTCTTCCCAAACCGGCGCACTAAAATCACTGTGTTCTAAGATATCGTGAAGTAAGTTACCTGCACTTGCGCCCTTTTCTAGCGTAAAGCGCAAGTCATTTTTCGTTACTGCGCTCGTTTGTGTCAACGGGGTGTGAGAGTCTACATCTATAGCACCAAGTATCTCTCCGTCAGTGGAAAGCGTATCGAGCGCGTACACTTCTTCATCGCGTACGGTTCGAAGTACAGGTACGCTTGGAAGGCTTTGACCCGCGCCCTCAACAGTATCTGTACTTTTCACCGAGCCTACGGTAGTTAAACGGCTCATGGCTGAAAATGAATAGAGCCGCCATTCTTCGCTTGCAGTACCCGTAAATTGTAGTGCTGTGAGTTGAGGTATCGCGTCACCTTGTTCAAAACCTGAATAGATTTCTTCAAATTCATCGCCGTCAATATAGCTAGCATAAGACTCATCCTCCTCGGCGACACGGCGTAATACACTCGGCCAGTCTCTGTTCGTACTCTCATCGCCACTCACGCCCAAGGCGCGGGCCAGCGCGCTTTTTTCGTTATTAGCCAGTGGAATAACCCCCATATAACAACGGTGTGCCGCACGCGTCACCGCAACATAAGCAAGGCGCATGTCTTCTGCTTCGCTTTCGCGTTGAACACGAGCTATAGCTTGAGCGGTCTGTCCTAACTGCATTTGCAAATCTTGCTTGTCTTCATCGTAAAAGGTAAATATTTGTGACGTAGATTTACCATTTTTCGATGCATCCTTATAGCCGGTTGCGTAAGGAACAAACACTATGGGGTATTCAAGGCCCTTTGAACCGTGCTGGGTAATAAGGCGAATTAGCTGGCTGTCACTTTCAAGGCGTAACGTAAGTTCTTCATCACTTTCTGGCTTGTGAATTTGTTTATTTAACCAGTCGAGTAGCTGTTCAGGTCGCTGGTGCGTGGTACTGGCTTTTTCCAGCACTTCGGCAAGATGTTGATAGTTTGTAAGCGCGCGCTCCACGTTATCAGCATGGGGGACGTAGCTGTCTTGCATTAGGTGCAAAAGCACGCTCATACAGCCTTTTTGAAGCCACATGTCGCGTAAAGACAATACTTTGTCCATCGCTTTATCCCACATAGCATCATCTTCGTGGTAAAGCAGTTCAATGAGGGTCTGCGGGCTATAGCCCCAAAGCGGAGATGCTAAGCTAGAGGAAACGTTGCTGGTATCGTTCGCATGCCATATACCGTTAAGAAGCCTGAGGACATCTTTCGCTTCGGCACTGGCAAACAAGTTGCTGCGATCACTTAAATAAACGCAGGCTAACCCTTTTTGCTGTAGAACGTTTTTAATAGCGCCGGCTTCGGTCCTGTCTTTTACCAAGATAGCGATATCTTGCGGCTTTACCGGTTTTGTTTCGCCGTTGTCCAATTGAAATTGAGCCTCGTTTAGCAGGCGATAAATCTCTTGCGCAATCCACTGCGCCATTTTACGACGCATAATGTTGGTATTTTCTTTCTCTTCCAAGCACAGGCTCACGTAATTCATCGCGCTACGCTGCGCTGCAGGGTCTCTCAATGGGGTTTTAGCCGCTGCCGCTTTGGGCGTAAATTCAACGGGGTTGTATTTGATATCAAAGCCAAACACATCAGTTGGGGTATTTGATGCCACAGGTGCACCATAAAATAACCGGTTATAGGCTTTTACCATCCCCTCTACCGAGCGCCAGTTGGTGTTCATTACCCAGCGATAGTCTGCTTGTCTGCCCGCTTTCAAGTAGGTGAAGATATCCCCTCCGCGAAAGCGATATATCGCCTGTTTAGGGTCGCCAATCATTAATAACGCACTGACTCTTGCCGACGCGCTCTCCTCGTTATCGTTTGAAAGATCTGTTTCTGTTTGTGAGGCCGAATTGCTCGATGCATTGGGATAAACCGCGTCCAAAATAGCGTATTGCTTGGCATCGGTATCTTGGAACTCATCAATAAGCGCCACAGGAAATTTTTTACGAAGTTCAGGGACAAGCGTATTGTTAGGCTTAACCACCTCATCGGCTAACATGCGAATAAGATCGTCAAAATCGATAACACCAAGTTGCTTTTTCTGTTTATCAACGCGCCCTTTAATGAACGCAATGGCTTCTACAACCAGCTTAAACACGGGTACTTTAGCCAGTGCCTTATCCTTTTCGCCAAATACTTTTTTCAATGCAGCAGCAAATTCTTTAATCGGCGTTAGTATTTCTTTTACCCCTGAAGAATTTCTCGCGTAGCGAGTGCCTTTAACAAATGCCTCTGCTTCAGGCGGGGGTAAGTAATATTGCCCGCTATCTGCGCATGAACGTAACCAGCTCTTTAATGCGGCCAATTCCTGCGGCCTTTCTTTCTTATGAGCAGGTGTTTTAATAAGCTGCTCAACTAACAACCCCTCATTATCTTCTACGCTTTGCGATAGCGTTTTTACGTAGGCTACAGAAGTATGCGGCGATTCATCTAGCTGCCTTTGATAGGCAAGCTCAATATCCTGCTCGCTAAGCATTAATGGGGTCAGAGTACTTTTAATGCTGGCATTAAACTCCAGTAACAGCCTTTCAGGTGTATGCCACCCTGACTCTGCCAACAGCCTAAAATCGTCTTCGTTCTTGCTCACCTTTCGAATGTAGTCTTCTGCCGCCTGAAGGTACAAATCGCTAGTGTCATTACCTAAGTTTAACGACATGGCAAAACCACTGTTAAACGCCAATTGGGTAATGACGTGCTGGCAGAAGCCGTGAATAGTGAAAACCGACGCTTCATCAAGTTCTAACTGTGCAGCTTTTAGCAAAGCCATGCTTTCGTCGGTATTACAGCGAGTAAACAAATGCTGATAAACAGGGTCGCAGTTGCTGTCAATTTGATTGTCATTCTCTTTGGCTTGCTGCCAAATCAGAAACGCCTCTCTTAAGGTTTTGGCAATACGCCCTTTTATTTCTTCGGTGGCAGCTTTGGTGAACGTCATTACCAATATTTCTTTTACCGTCAGCTTTTTTTCTAACAGTAAGCGCAAATATAACCGGGTAATGTTAAAGGTTTTACCCGTCCCTGCGCTGGCTTCTATTAGATGCCGCCCTTTTAATGGCATTGCTACCACATCAAGCAGTTGCGCGTCATTGTTGGCCTTTTTATTGGTTTCAAGCTGGGTTTGGGTTGCCATATCGCTTGCAGAGGATGGGGTAATATTGCTCATAACTTCTCCTCTTGAGACGCGTTGTTTACCATGGCGAGTAGTAAAAAGGCACTTAAATGCGGCACATCACTCCAATTGATGCCTTGAGGAAATAGCCAGTTAAGATAAGGGTTATTAGCCATGTCAGCGCTATACTGCCCGCTACTTTGCTGCCAATCGGTTAGCGACCGTTGTAATTCTACCGTGTCGAAAAGCCCAGCCGCTTGAGTTATGATTTGCTGTGCTTTTTCGCTTGCTTCATCGACAGTGTCGTTATCTGCAATGGGGCAGACTTCATCAATAGCCTGCTTTACTTGATAAATAACCGCTTTGTCGGTTTCACAGGAATTGTCAGCACTCAATAGCGCCCTAAGTAGGTGTCCAAACATTTCAGGTTTTATACTGTCGACAACTGGTTTACATTCTGAATTTCTCTTACCAGGTATAATGCTACCAAACAAACTTAAATGCACGGGGGTTGGCGCGGTGTAAATAGCCATGTAAAGCTGCTCTATAAACAGGAGTAACTGAACGGCGGTCTCGCGCTCAACTGCAGCAAATTTCTGTTTTTTCAGAATAGTTTCGCCTTTTTCCCAAGAGCAGGCGTAAATTTCTAATGGGTAATTGGTGTAACTAGTTGTTTCATCGCTACTTGAAAATATCAATTGAGAGATGAAAAAGCCTAGCGCCCGATGAGCGTCAACTTTCCCGGCGCAAAGCTCGACTAATGCGTCGCTGCCTTCTAGTGCCGAAGTCGTGAAGGTAATATACTTACCTTGAAACTGTGCTTTTTTGTGCTCGGCATCGTGAGGGCCCATAGCTTGACTTAGCGCTAGCGCTCCCTCTTTCCACATTTCAACTTCATCCATTGCCACCGGGTTATTGGGAATATCCCCTCTAAGCGAAGCAAATGTAATCACTTGCTCGCTGTATGTAAGTTCACTGGCATCAAGTTCTGACGAATTATTGCGCTCAGGCGATGAAAATATAGCGTCGAGCACCTGATAACGCAGTAATGCATTAGTTTCAAAAGGCTCGCTGTTCTCAAGCAGGGTAAATGATTGCGATAAATTCACGCCAAGCCTTTGTATGGAAAAATGCTCAAGCGGATCTTTAAATGCTCTGGCGATTTGCATATTCGACAAACGTAGCGCTTGTGTTGCAAGTGCGCGGGGCGACTGGCTAATATCAGCGTTTTCATTCGTATCAGCCACGTTAGCACCAAATTTGTTGTGCTGAAGCGCATCGGCTAGGCGAAGCCACCCCGTTTCATAACTGGGCAACGCCCCAGCAAAAACCGGTTCACTGAAGGGATGTAACGGCGCATGAACCGCGTATTTCTCTAGTGACAATGCATAGTTATTTTCAAGCATATCCATGAACTCAGCCAAAACGAGACTGGGCTGTCGTTCGCTGTTATTCGTTACATCGTTACCTTGATAGCTTAAATACAGGCTTTCCCGGGTTGAGATAATAGCTTCTAGGAATAAGTACCTGTCTTCCAATCGTCTAGAGCGATCGCCAACCCTGCGACCAGCACTTGCCATTAAATCGAGCCCTAACGGGCTTGATTTGCGAGGAAACTCACTGTCATTCAGGCCTAAAATACACACTTTTTTAAACGGTATACTTCGCATTGGAAGCATAGAGCATACGGTAACCTGACCGGTCATAAAGTGGTTTCCGGCATCTGGAGATGAAAATCGATTGAGCAAAAGATCTCGAACCTGTCGCAAGGTTAATTCGTGCTCATAGTTAGCTTCTTCACACCGGGCGGCAAGGTCTGCGGCGACTTTGGCGATGAGATCCCAGCTTTGCTGCTGATCTTTTGTAGGCATAAAGCAGGCGTCACGAAGCGCAATCAATGCTTTAGACCACTGTTCTGGCGTTCGGGGTTGGGTTAACTCTTGAGCAAATTCCCCCAGTAACGCCACCACTTCTATGAGCTTACCTAACGTTAACGCGCTTTGACCTTCCACATCGGGAATGGTAAGTACATCACTCACTATCATTTCGCTATCTGGCGCAAGCATGCCCATAAGTAAACGGCGAATGCCCCACCACCAGCTATAGGTGTCGTCTAGATTTACGCCTTCTGACACCGCAGTTTTATGAGCGCTATTAAGGCCCCAATGAATGTGTGCCTGCTTTAACCAAACGACCATTTGCTCTATATCATCTTGAGACACGGAAAAGCGCTTTTGAACCGAGTCGAGCTGTAAGTAATCCAAAATATCCGATACACCAAAGCGGCTATCCGGTAACTGTAGCAAGGCCATGAATGCTGCAATAAGGGGCTCTGCATCCATGGGGCTTCTGTCAGCAATAGTACAAGGAAGACGTACCTGCCCAGTAGCGCCTAAAGATTTGGTACCCACACGGTGAAATACTGCATCAACAAACGGCGCGTAATTCTCAATCGCCGGGCACATCACCAATATGTCAGAGGGTGTGCGGGTTTTGTCTTGAGACAACCAGTGCAGCAAGTGGTCATGTAACACTTGAACTTCGCGCAGTGCAGAATGGGTGCACATTACGGTGACACTGTCGTCTTTGTTCTTTAATTGGTGAGTCAGTGGCTGGGGGTGAGCAGCCTGAAGGATATCATTGTGAATGTAGTCGAGCAGGCCTCTGGAATGACACTGTCCGTGTTCATCCTCTCCCTCACCTGCACTTTCGAAATCTGGCGAGTCGAATGCACTTATTTCAAACGTATCCAGCTCGGTGAATAAGTTAAACAGTTCTCGGCCCTGCTTTCCTAAGTTGCCAAGCAGTGGGTTGGATTGGTCTTCTTCCATCCACTTTTTAAGTCCTTCTAAACGAAGCAGCTTGGCTTGCTCACTACTACTTTTTGCTTCACCCCAATAGTTAACACTGGGGTTGAGGTGAAAGATATGTATATCGATGTGCTGGGCAAGGGCATCGAAAAACGCAATGAGTTGGGGTGCCATGGTGTTTATGGCAAAAACAATAACGCGCTTGGGCAAATGAGCAGGTACGTTACCCGCTTCTAGCGCTTCCAGCGTCATTTGATGTAAGCGTGCGGGATGCAAAGGCTGGTCTTTCGCTAAAATTCGCCAAATTTCACTTTGCCACACTTCCATATCGTCGAATACGGCTCGCTCGTTATTTTCCCATTTAAACAACCAGTCTGGGCGGTACAGCAAGTATTGTTCGTATACGTCGGCCAGTGCCGTAGCAAGCTGAAGCCGCTGCAGCCCCTGCTCTTGTTCACTACCTGCACTTTGCCAGTATTTGTTAACCTGCTCGAATGCATCGCTATCCATTAGCGCATTATCTTGAAGAACATTATCTATACGCCACGTGAGTACTTCGCGGCGATAAGGCGATTGTTTCGGTACCTTATCAGCCCCCAATACAATGCGTGCTGTATTCCACATAAAACGCACGGGCAGTGGGAAGTCGATGTTCATGGCTACGCCTTGTTCGTTAGCCATCTGCATGCTTACCCAATGCTGCATACCTGGGCTTTCAACCAAGATCGTTTCTGGGGTAAATACGTCTAAAGGCTGTTGACGTAAAAGCGTAGTAAGAAGAAAACTTAAGTGTTCTAATTTGTTAGAGGGATATAGCGCAAGCAATCGAAAAATCCTTTGTAGAACGAGCCCTTAGATAATGTATAGATAGCGAACATTCATCTTAGATATTCAAATTAGTGTAGCGCAATCAGCGAAGTAGTTAAGTGATTTCTTTCCAATTTAGCTAAGTAAATTGCTTATGCCGTCTGGACCGGGTAAATCGTGTACTCTTAAACCAAATACAATGCTTTTTGAAAGCGTAAAAATGAAAAATAATGCAGAACGAAACGAGTGGGGTTTTACGAAGGAAAACAACGTTAGAAAATCGGGACCGTTGTTAAAAAAAACCCATACAGACCTCAGGACACGAAAAATCTGTATGGGTAAGGTTTACGGTCTACTCAGTAACAACGTGAATAAGCGTTGCCTGGCACTCATTCACGTTAGCGCTACTGCGCAGCACTGTTAACAATGATTGTTTTGCAGATAGAGTGCCAGTTTTTTATCTTATATAATTCAATAACTTAGGAGAAGCAAAAAAACATGACCAATAGGTCACAGTTGCACCGTGGTGCAGGTGCACCAAGAGCAAGCAGTCCGTAAAGAAAATGCTAAGCCATTACCGACTAAAATTTATCAGTTTCTCAGTAAGCGTCATTCAAGTACAATTTGCCCTTTACAAGAATCACTGCAATTTCGCGTGCCACTTCACGGTCAGGAGCAATAATGTTAACCGCCCAACAACTCGCCACTATGCTTTCTCTTCAAGACAAAATGAACGCCAAAGTAAACCCCGATTGGCTGAATGCGGGCTATGGATACTTGCGGGCCGCCATGGTTGAGTCGGTTGAAGCTATTGAGCACCACGGTTGGAAATGGTGGAAGGCGCAACAAAAAGACTTACCGCAACTGCAAATGGAATTAGTTGATATATGGCACTTTGCCCTAAGCGCCTGCATCATTGAATATAACGGTGACATTGAAGCGTCAGCTAAAAGTATTGCTGGCGAGCTAGCAAGTGGCGATACATTAGTAACGTTTGACGGAAAAGATTACGATGCAGCAAACCAGTCACTGCTGGACAACCTAGAGTTAATGACTGGCTTATGTGCAGCAAAACGCTTTAGCGTGCCGTTGTTTATGTTTATTGTGAACCAATGTGAAATGAGCGCAGACGAGCTCTACCGACAATATGTGGGTAAAAACGTACTGAACTTCTTCCGCCAAGACAACGGCTATAAAGAAGGTACCTACGTTAAAGTATGGGAAGGCCGCGAAGATAACGAGCACTTAGTTGAAGTAATGGATGCCCTTGATTTAACTAAGCCTGAATTTAGCGACTTAGTTTATGAAGGTCTGCGCAATCGCTACCCTTCATAAGGTAGGCTTTTCACGAAATCACGGGGTGTTAGAAAGCGCCCCTGCCTACTATCACCCGCCTACAAGCGGCGAAAGCACCGAACGCCACCAGCTTAAAGGGGTATGATTTCAAAACACAGTCCCTTATATGTAAAAAAGCTCTGCAAGTTGCAGAGCTTTTTACTATGAACTTAGCTAAATAGCGCGGGTCTCTACGCGTTTACCCACACAAGTTTTTCGGAGTAATCGCCTTGAATAATACCTTCGAAACGCTCTTCTAAAACGTGTCGTTTCACTTTCAACGTGGGTGTAAGTAAGTCGTTTTCAATACTCCACTCTTTTTTCATGACCACAACACGATCCATCACTTGATGGCTTTCCAACTTAGCATTTATGGCATCAAAGGTTTTCTTAAGGCTCGATTCAATGCTTGCCTTATTTTTCTTGTGCGCCTCTTCGCTAAGCACTAGCAGAGCCACAGGTTGAGGAAGGTTTGTACCTGTTACACATACCTGCTCTACGATAGGGTTTTCCATAAACTTCGCTTCAATTGGCGCTGGCGTCACGTACTTGCCTTTAGCCGTTTTGAAGATGTCTTTTAAGCGGCCTGTGATTTTTACGTAACCATCAGCGTCAATCACCCCTTTATCGCCAGTACGCAAATACCCATCTTCGGTAAACACTTCAGCGGTTTTTTCCGGCTCTAAGTAATATTCCAGCATATTACATGGCGACTTAACCTGTATCTCACCCTCTTCAGACGTTCGGATATCTACGCCATCATAAGGCTTTCCAATGCAACCTATTTTATCGTGGCGGAACGGAACGCTACCTGTGCCATAAGCACTGTTTTCGGTCATGCCCCACCCTTCAGAAATATTAATACCTATTTTAGCAAACCACTCGATTACGGCAGGCGCTAACGGTGCAGAACCACTGGCCCACAAACGCGCGTTGTTTATGCCTAAACCATTGCGAATTTTTTTCGCTACAATTTTGTTGAGAATTGGAATTTTCAACAAGGTATCGAGTTTCTTTTGCGGCATTTTCGCTAGCACGCCCATTTGGAACTTCGTCCATAAACGGGGAACAGAAATAAATAGTGTTGGCTGACAATGCCCCACATCTCGCTGAAATGTAGCCAGGTCTTCGACAAAGTGAATCTTTCCACCGCTGTAATAGCTGGAAAGCTCTACAAGCACTCGTTCCGTGATATGCGCCAGAGGCAAGTAACTCATTGTACGGTCGTTTTCATTAATGCCGAGCTGGTCCAACGAGCGGCGAGCAGCCCAACAAGCAGTATTGTAGCTGTGTACTACGCCTTTTGGCTGACCTGTACTACCTGATGTATAGATAATGGTCATGATGTCGTCCATATCTGGTACAGGCGAATCTTTAATAGGCGCAATATCCATAAACTCAGCCCATTGTTGCTTGGTAGCAATGTTGGGGTAAGGAAACGCCACCGTTAGGTATTCAGTTGGAATAGACGCTACCTGCTCTGCGGTATTATCTAGCTTGCCCACAAAAAGTAACTGTACATCAGCGTGCTTTAATACGTATTGAACAGTGTCTGGCCCCGCCGTAGAGAAAATAGGCACCGAGACATGACCTGCCATCATTATGCCTAGGTCGGTAATAAACCATTCGGCGCAGTTTTTTGAAAAAATTCCAATTCGGCTACCTTGTGGAAAATTGAATTCACGCAGGCGGGCCGCTACCTTTCTGGCTTGTTCGGCGACTTGCTTCCACGTGTAATCGTGATATTCACCTTTAATAGGCTGGGTAAGAAATACATCGTTCCCACGGTTCTGTTCCCAGTGGTACAACATACTTAATGGCGATGTTATTACTT
>CERD01021875.1_pt1 | contig 25576 bp, 19 predicted proteins | sample 530931 | NCBI WGS metagenome assembly CERD01 (sample SAMEA2621101, study PRJEB7988) | marine metagenome | isolation source: saline water (ENVO:00002010), including
GGAGGTGAATTTTTAGGAGAGCTTTCAGCTTTGATTAGCGTTAGGAATTTCCCTGTAAGGGTAAAATGTGCGTTATTGGCGTGGTCTGCTCTTGAGGATGCTCTTTCAGAAAGAAAATAAATCAACGATCGAGCCACACTCTCTCCCAATGTGAATATTCGAACCCAGAAAAATTTGGATGCATGTTTTTTAAATCCTCAGTCCATGCCCATAGGCTTTTTTGGGTCGCGGGCATGAAACGATAGGATTTCTTCAGTAGGTGAATGTTTATGCTATTGATGATCTCGGAGCGTTTTTCAAGATTGTATTCTTGGGATTGTTCTTCTATGAGCTCATCTAGTCTCGAATCTTGGTGATTTGAGGTATTCCATTCACCTTGACTGTGAAGTACCGGGATAACAAAACTGTTTGTCGATGATTGAGGAAATGTTGGCCCCATTAACACATCGAAATCACCTTGCCTCCAGACTTTTTCGACATATTGCCTACGGTTCACAAAATTAATTATTGGGTCAAACCCCACAGCTTCAAGCTGTTGGGAGGCAATTTCCGCGCTTTCCTTATACCGTGAACCAAAATCACTTGTGGTTATGACTATTGGAACAATTTCTTTTAAGGCTTCTGGTTGTTGGAAGGGGTAAAAATGTGATTCCCAATCAGACCTGTCCGGAATCCATGATGGATGATTGGTGACAAACCCTAATGAGAAAAAAGCATAATTGTGCCAGGCTTTTTGGATGATCTCGTCAGGATTTATCGATGATCTGGCCAAAAATCTCGTACTATCATCGTTAAATGGTGGTATTGCTGTGTTAAAAACTATTTCAAAACCTAGTCCTGGTTCCGGATTTTCAAGTGCTATGTCTAACTCTGATAAATAATTCTCTATGTTATAAACGTCAATCAACCCCACGCTATAGGCGCTTAATCTTGCTTGAGGATCTGTGATGATATGAAACTCTATAGAATCCAAATATGGAGGATTAGGTGCTGAATAAACATTTTCTACTGATGAATAGGAATCGGCTACAAGTTTCGCCAACCTCCAAGGACCAGACCCAATGGGTGGAACTGATTCCATTTTCGTGGAGTTACTGATGTTTGATTTTGATAATAATTTAGATCTCCCGTCTGCTAAAGAGATGAAAAAATCTGCATCCGGGACATTTAAGTTTATCTGAATTTGATCTTCGGACTTTATATCTATACTGCGGACCATATGAAACCTGTTCCAATGTTCCTGATCTTTAGCCATCTGGCGATCTAAACTAAACTTTATGTCTTCTGGCGACACGGTTTTCATACTGTCCGATTCTTCAGATATCCACTTGATATTTGTGTCAACATCAAAAACAAACGTTTTGTTATCTACCATTTGCCATGATTTGCAGACATCGCATTCCGTGGCTTTAGAAGGTAATGTGATGTTGGGTCCATTACTAAATTTCAAAAGTCTTTGATAAATTATTCCCATTCCCCAGGCGGCGTGTGCGCCAGAATAATTTTCATGAGGGTCTAATGAGTCGAAATAATGTTTCGAAATCAATTTTAAGGTTCCGCCTCGTTTTCCCTGAAATACCGGCGGATTATTCTTCTTAGAAGTGGTGGGTTCTAATATATTATCTGGAGATTCTTTTTCTATTGATAGAGGGGTAGGCGTCACCGTTTCTTGGATAGGCGGGTGAGCTGCCTCAGGGCTTAGTTTTATTGCTATTGTAGGCAGGGGTGCCTTATCCATATTCATAGAACGTTGATTATTGAAAATTTCCGGTTTCAATTTGGATTGATCTGTACATGCGAAAGAAACAAATCCTGTTACGAGGCCAAATATCACTGCTAGGTGCACGAAATTTTTCATACGGGAGGGGCCATTACACAATTTCAATAATTAATCTTTATGGTGATTGATGATTTAAGTATAATCAACGTCAGTAATCTTTGACATTACGTTTATGATGGTCCCATATGTTGATTGACACCCATGTTCATTTAGATGCTTTTCCTGATAGTGAGATTGAGGCTATTTTAGGCCGAGGTCACGATGTGGGAGTTGGGTTCGTCATATGTGCAGGTACGACGGTCGATTCCTCTATTCGGTGTATTGAGCTGTCACGAAGATTCCACCCCTTTTTTTCTGGGGTGGGAGTACATCCAATGGACATATCCAAACCGCTGACGACGAAAGACTATCAGACATTAACGGAATTAGCTTCAACTGAACCAAAGGTTATAGTGATGAGCGAAATCGGATTAGATTATATGGAGGGTATGCCTGACAGGGCGTGGCAATTTTCAGCCTTCAGAGAGCAAATTAGTATCGCTAGGGCACTAAAATTACCTATCGTCTTTCACAGCCGAGAAGCTCATCAGGATTGTTTGAGAGTTTTGAAAGAAGAAAAGGGCTATGAAGTAGGTGGAATAATGCACTATTTTCAAGGTTCATTAGAGGAGGCTCGGCAGGTCATAGATTTGGGATTTTATATATCAATTGCCAGGCCAATATTTCGGTTACCCCATCTTCAAGAAGTCGTCGCTAAGATCCCGATAGAAAACATAGTTATTGAGACGGATTCGGCCCCTCAACCATTTAAAAAAAATCGTGATAATTGGACAGAGCCTCGTTACCTAAGACCCATTATGGAAAAAATTGCTGAGCTTAAAGATATGGATATAGGTATGGTGGAAGCCTCACTATTTCAAAATACTAAAAAACTACTATCAGGCCAATGGGACATCGTAACGAAATTCGTTTCTAATTCCTAATCCACCATAGAATTCGTGAAATATGGGCCTATAATCATCAACCATGGAAGCAATATCCATGCGATGAACCACCCTATCACCGAAGGGAAAAATGCTTTCAAAAGGGTAATGTTATGAGTCGTTTTTACCCCGACGGTTACCGCGACTAATAACCACACTAAAGTTATTAATAGTATGTAATCTCCCACTACGGGAATCGTTGCTAAAATTAATCCAACTCCCGGACCATATGCTATGCCAGTACTACGAACAGTATCTCTAAACTCTGCGTCTCCCCCCATAAGCCCGCATAACGTGTTGGTGATGAATGACCACATCATCAGCCCAACAAAAATAGTGGAAAATGCCACTGCCATCATTTGAAGGCGAGCGAAATCGCTTTCTGGATTAATCACGGTACCTTTGTAATGCAGGTATATTGCGCTTGAAAAGCCCGTAATTGCCACCGTCCCCAGAGATTGCATGACAAGTTCTGGCCGGTTTTTAAACTCAGGATAAATTTGTTTATTTAAGATGGCAGCTTTAATGAGGTTATCGATCATAAATGGTATTTGCTATTGTAATGTCGTTTCGGGTTCCGACAAAATATTGATAATAGTGTAAAATCCTTACGTCCTAAAATCCTAGCATAACTGGTGTAATTCTCATCGACTCATCGATCCTAACAGAAGGTGCCTATCTAACAGTTATTGGTATGGGCACATCATTTATACTCCTTTTAGTATTGATTGGCTCAATATTAGCGACTAAATACGTTTCTAATAAAATAGACCCTCCCTACGTACCTCCTAGCGAAGAGGAACAACAGGAGTTGGCCAGAAAAGCAAAGGCAGCCGCCGCTGCCTTTGCTTTTCTGGCTGCTAAAGGACGTGATCCTGAAATAGATTCCAAGGTGAAATAATAGAATCGGTCACATTGATGGTGCACATAAGTGATGGAACAACTTCTTGATTTTATAAGAACAACAGGCCTCGCCAATTTAGGGTGGCGAGATGTCGTGATGATTTTTGTTGGCATTATATTTATATACCTCGCCATAAAAAAAGACTGGGAACCATATGAACTCCTGCCAATAGGATTGGGAATAATAGCCGCGAATCTGCCTTTGACCGGTTTAATTACACCACCAACTTCAGATTCTTTGAATCAAGAGGCAGGGATATTCGGTATCTTTTTTCATTACGGATTATCTTTTTGGAATATATTGCCGCCTATTATTTTTCTTGGAATAGGCGCACTGACAGATTTTGGCCCGGTAATAGCAAATCCCAAAACTTTACTTTTGGGTGCTGCCGCTCAAATAGGCATATTTGTTGCATTTTGGGGAGCTTTAATGGCAGGATCTCTAGGAATTCTAGGAATGGATTTTGGAATTGAGGAGGCGGCCTCAATTGGTATCATCGGTGGAGCAGACGGTCCTACAACGATATTCCTTTCTGCACGGTTGGCACCAGAGATATTAGGTATAACGGCTGTTATAGCTTACTCTTACATGGCAGCCGTTGCATTTATACAACCCCCATTAATGAAAATGTTCACTACGGAAAAAGAGCGGCAAATAGTTATGCGACCTCTCAGAGAGGTTTCAAAACTTGAAAAATTAATATTTCCTAACGTCGCGTTGATAGCGATAATATTGATGGTTCCCAAATCTGCCCCATTGATTGCCATGTTCATGATAGGTAATTTGTTCCGCGAGAGTGGAGCTGTCCCCCGATTGACAAAATCTGCATCTAATGAGATTTTGAATATCGCCACAATTTTCCTAATGATTACAGTAGGCACCCAACTCACCGCCGCCAGAGTCTTCGACTGGCAGACTATGGTGATATTGATTCTTGGTTTAGTTGCTTTCTCTTGTGGGACTATTGGTGGGATACTATTTGCGAAAATCATGAATTTATTTCTCAATGAAAAGATAAATCCCCTTATTGGTTCAGCCGGTGTCTCAGCTGTACCAATGGCTGCACGCATTTCACATCATATCGGACAGGAAGCGAATCCGAATAATTTTTTGTTGCCCCATGCCATGGGTCCTAACGTGGCGGGGGTGATTGGATCTGCTGTAATAGCAGGCGTTTTTATATCATTGGTGCCTTAGTCAATGAAAATTCGAGTAGAAAAGAAATGGTATACGATCGAGGTAGACAGCATCACCTCTGACTCCGCAGTTATTTTAGTTGATGGTGAAAGGTTTGAGGTGAAATTAGCGGATGTAGAAAAAACAAGTGAGACGATGCGGGAAGTTTCCGATCCTATGTCCGACTCTGTTGGAGTGAGAACGGACGATTTCAAGGAATTCAAAAGCCCGATGCCTGGGATTATAATTTCTATTCTGGTACAGACTGGGGATGACGTGTCTGAAGGCCAGGATATATGTGTGTTGGAATCGATGAAGATGCAACAGACTCTTAAATCAGATATGGCTGGCACTATTATGGGGACAGGCGTGTCGCCAGGGGATCAAATATTGGACGGAGACGTAATTTTCCTGATTAGGTAAATACTATCCGAATTGATTCTAATTATTGCCCTAGATTTGCCAAGGCTGATTCTGCAATTAGCAATTCTTCTGTTTCTCTAATTGGGTGAATTAAATTAATAGCCAATTGCAACTCTTTTTTTGCCTCCGCCAGATTTCCGTCCTTTTTGTGTATTAAACCTAGGTATAGGTGGGTTCCTCCAAGGTCTACATCCAACGTTAACGCTTTTTGGAAATCTGTTTTAGCAAGTTCGTATCTCTCCAAATGGTAATAAGCTGCACCTCTAGATTTGTAAGCGATGGCTAGATCAGGCATTCTTTTTATTAGGGTGGAAAAGGCGTTAACAGATTCGGTAAACTGTTCTGATCTCAATAAATTAAGGCCGCGGTTGTAAAGAAACAGGGCTTCTATTTCCGGAGTTGGCGATGCTGACATAGGTTTTGACGGGGTGACGGTCGGGGTGATTTCAGCTTCTTGGGAAGTTTTATTGCTTGTAAGCATGGGCTCTTCGGTAGGTACGAGTGGAGTTGCCTTATCGGGGCTATTATCACAAGATAGTAATGAGCAAACTATAATTGTCACAGCAATCAATGGCAGGGGCCTGAAATATGAAATCAAGTTCACGTTGTATGACACAGGAAATAGAAAATTTAGTATAGGAGGAAGTTAACTGATTCCTATTCTACCATCTCAATGAAATTGGAGGATATGTTGATAAAAACCCTTGAAGATAAAACCCCACTGGTTCATCCTACCGCTTTTGTTAGCGAAGCAGCTTATGTTGTAGGTGATGTCGAGATAGGCGAAGGATCAAGTATTTGGCCTGGAACCGTTATAAGAGGTGATATGGGTAAGGTAAGAATTGGTAAGTATACAAATATTCAAGATAATTCAGTGGTGCATGGGGACGATGACGTCGAAATTGGCGACTACGTGATTGTAGGTCATAGAGTTATGTGTCATGCGAAATACATAGGAGATCAATCACTCATCGGGAATGGGGCTATAATAAATGACGGGGTAATAATCGGAAAAAATAGTGTGGTCGGGTCGGGGACTATGGTGCTAGAGAACATGGATATACCAGAGAGGTCCATTGTTGTGGGTATGCCTGGAAGGGTTAGGGGTGAAATTCAGCAAAAACATTTAGATCTGCAGGTGGAGCTTGCCGATATTTATTCCAATCAAGCCAAGCGATACAAAAAAGAAGGCACTCTCGAGTAGAAGATCTGCTTCAGGAAAGAATTACGGGGGTACCATGCTCTGGGTGAGTGATTATTGTCACTTCAGACCCATATATGGAGTCAATATTATTTTTTGTTAATACTTCTCTAGGCATCCCATCTGCAGCGATAGATCCATTTGAGAATAGAAGGATTCTGTCGCTGAATTGAGCTGCGATATTTAGATCATGTATAGCCAAAATAGTGACCCCGACCCCAGATTTTAGCGTGTGTATTTTTTTTATGAGTTTCATAACTTTGATTTGATGATAAATATCTAAATTGGAAGTCGGTTCGTCTAACAGCATTATTGGTGACTGTTGGGTAATCGCAAGAGCCAACATAGCACGTTGCCTTTCTCCGCCTGAAATCTCCCCTAATTTTCTTCTGGAGAGATAATCTATTTCTGTTAAAGACATGGATTTGCGTGCTATATTGAAATCTTCCTTTGATTCCCATTGAAGTAATCCAAGGTGAGGATTTCGTCCCAACATCACAAAATCTGGAATGCTGATCTCATCCGGAAGTTTGGGGTTTTGTGGGACCATTGATATCCAAACCGCTCTTTTTTTATTTGTAAGATTGTGACTTTGCTGATCATATATATATATCTTTCCAGATGAAGGTTTCAAAGTTCCGGATATTAGTTTCAATAGAGTAGTCTTTCCAGCTCCATTCGGCCCGACTAGAGAAACTAATTCTCCTGGGTTGAAATGTGCAGTAATTTCTTGAATGACATTTACATTTTCATATTTGAACGAAACATTTTGAAGATCAATAGCCATCAACAGTGCTCCCTTTGGTTTTTAAAAGCACATAAACGAAAAACGGAGACCCTACCAACGCGGTTATTATTCCAACTGGCAATTCAATGGGACTCACGATTGTTCTAGCTGCCAAATCGGCGAGAATCAAAAAAGCAGCGCCCACTAGGCCGGAAAGAGGTAATAGTGTTCGATAATCTGTGCCCCATAAAAGCCGTATGATGTGAGGAGCTATTAAACCGACGAAACCTATCAAACCGCTAAATGAGACTGCGGCGGCTGTGACCAAGGTTGCCGATACTATCAATATGCGTTTGGTCTTCTCTATATTGACGCCTAACGATTCAGCGTAATACCCCTCAAGTTGCATGGTGTTCAATATTCGACTGTAGCCTAAAATGAAACTTACGCCTATTATCATATAAGGCATTATTAATATTGAGTGAGACCATTGTGCCCTTATGAAGCCCCCCATGAGCCAGCTGAGTAATGGCCTTAAATCAGGATCACTTCTTAGCATCAGAATTCCTGTGATAGCTGTCGCAAATGCTCCAATGGCTAATCCCGCTAAAAGTAGTGTCGACAGATGGGTGTTGCCAGATTTTATGGAGATTAGGTATGCGATAAAAACCGCTATGATTCCTCCACAAAACGAAGCTACAGGGAGCAGGCTGAAGTATCCATAAGTGAAGGGTATTCCCGACAGGAAAACAATAGTAGCACCAAGTGATGCGCCTGAAGCGACCCCAATTAAATATGGGTCCGCCAAGGGGTTTTTAAATAAACCTTGGTATGTGGCCCCTGAAATTCCGAGGGATGCTCCCACTAGTAATGCAAGGACAACCCGGGGGAGCCTGATGTTCCAAATTATGGTGTGCCAGGCAGGTGTTAGTTCGGTTGATTCGTTAAATAAATTTAATTTGGAAAAGAGAATTAAAAATACAGAGTCGACAGGTATATACACTGATCCTATAGCAACGCCAAAAACAGCACATATGAATATTATGACTATCCCGATTGTTATTTTGTTCCAAGGATATTTATATGTTAGTACAAGGTCTTGATCATTGGTATAAGTTGTGGGTTTCATTTGAAAATGCCAGGGTAAAATTCATTTGCTAGTTCTTCTAAACCTAATATGAATCTTGGTCCAGGAATACCAAGATAATCATCGTTTGATTTGAAAATAGATTTATTTTTGATAGGCAATAATTTATTGAAAGCGGGATTTTGATACAGTAAGTCAGGATTAGAACTTATGATGATTTGAGGGTTTCGGTCTATGATTACCTCAGGACTTAATTGCCCATAATTATCTACGTCATGGGCCACATTTTTGAGTTTTAACAATTGGAATACATTTCCCATGAGTGTGTTGTTTCCAGGAGTCCAAAGATCTCCCACGTCTTGAAAGACAGAAGGCCCGGAATGATACGGGTCCAAAATGAATTTGATTTTGGCGATTCTTGATTCAAAGTTCTTGGCTAATATTTCCGCTTCGTTCACCGCACCAGTGATCTGCCCCCATGTTCTGAAGGTGTCAGCCATTTTCATCAAGTCGTCATCGACCGATTCCAATAAAAGCACTTTTAGCCCAGCTTTCTCCAACTCTTCCTTGAAGGTCGGATGAAATAGGAAAACTAAATCTGCGTCTAAATCAAGAATGCGTTCGATATTCATATTGAATGCATCGCCTACTTTTTCAATATTTTCTACTTCTACAGGATGGGAAACCCAACTGTGGGTCCCAATAATTTTGTGCCCTTGACCTATTGCGAAAATAGTTTCAACTGCCGCAGCATCGTAAGCAACTATACGTTCCGGAGGCTTATTGAAAATTATCTCACTTCCGTCTCTGGCTATGACAGTTAGGGGAAATTGAGCGGTTAATTTTTCATAGGTGGGGGGTGATGGGGCCGAGAAATATTGGACTATCCTATCTTTGGGGAATTTTTGACTTTGTATTTCTTTAGTGATTGGTATGGGTGTAGGAGCTGTTATTGGCGTAGATGGCAATATTTGTTTGTGGGTGTAGGTTTTTACTGGTACTGGTACTGGTACTGGGGCTGAGGCTGGGGCCGCCGGATCGGGTTGTTTTGGAGTTGGAGAGGATCCTTCGGAACATGAAGCCATCCCTATCATCAATACAAAGGCAATTGAAGTATTAAGCAAAACTGGCCGAACCAAATTATCCCCCTTTTATTCAAAAACCTGTCTAGTTCTGGTCTTCTGCCGGAAAATAAAAAAGCCCACTCTCTTTGTGTGGGCCGGTTGGGGAGGTAATCATCTCAACCCGGCCTTTCCGCGAAGACCTAGATAGTGGTGCTTAGTGGTTGACCGGACTTGCTTCTTAAAGCCTACCGTTGCGGGACAGTGTCGGATTTCGACCGACTTCCTCTTTTAAACCCTGTAGGGCACTTGCACCATTTTCCAATTCTGTTTTTAACTGCATCATCAAACCATGACTGCAATTAATTTGTCAATATTTATGTATATTGACAAATTACTCTTCTGTGATTTGTTGGGGGTTCTCTAAAGTACTCATCTCAGAGTTTAAGGTGGACATTTCTGATTCATCTTGTAGAGCAGGTGGGGGTGGTGATTCAGGAAGTTGATCCATATCAAACATTTTTTCCAGTTCTGCAACTCCTAGTTTTTTACGACCTTCCTCGGTTAAATCATATCGAGCAGGGATTAGCCTTCCTATAATGACATTTTCTTTCAACCCTGATAGAACATCTCTTTTCCCGGTCACAGCTGATTCTGTTAAAACCCTCGTTGTCTCTTGAAACGATGCAGCTGCTAGGAAGCTGTCCATATGAAGCGAAGCTCGAGTTATCCCTAGAAGTATAGGTACAGCGGTGGCTGGATCTCCGCCTTCGGCGATTATCTCACCATTTTTACCCTCGAATGCTTTTCTGTCCATCGGGTCACCAGGTAGAAATTCAGTGTCTCCTGCTTCGTTGATCTGCACCCGCCTTAGCATTTGTCGAATTATAGTTTCTATGTGCTTATCATGTATGGGAACGCCTTGAGACCGGTAGACTTTTTGCACTTCTTCGATCAGGTAAGATTGAACTGATTCCCTACCTTGTATTTCTAAGATTTGTTGCGGGTTTTTGGGTCCCGAAGTAATAGCTTGTCCTGCTTCCACTTCGTCACCGTTAGTTAGCTCTAGGTCGGAAGCCGCAGGTATCGCATACTCCCTCTGTTCCTCATCTGTCCATGTAATTGTTATTGTCGCACCTTCTTTCCCCACTGTTCCCGAATTACGGGCGTGTATAACTGAATCATCATCCGAATCTTTTGAAGCTGCTATTGGGGTTCCAATTATCACCGTACTGCCCTTTTTTACCAGAGGTTTATATCCCTCTAGGGGGTACTCGTCTACCAACTCTTCAGAATTGATTATTCGTGCGGTGCGGCCTTCCGGGGTTTCGATTATCTCTGCTTTTCCTGAAATCTCTGATAATACAGCTGCTCCACGCGGTGACCTTGCTTCAAATAATTCTTCGACTCTAGGTAATCCGCTAGTTATATCTGCTCCAGCCACTCCCCCAGTGTGAAAAGTTCTCATTGTCAACTGGGTCCCCGGCTCTCCAATACTTTGTGCAGCTATTATCCCAACAGCATCTCCAATCATTATTGGTTGCAAATTCGCCAAAGATAACCCATAGCACATTTTGCAGAGGCCCTTTTCAGCTTGGCAAGAGAGAGGAGATCTTACTTCTACGACCGATACCCCTTGTTTTTTTAGTATATCGATGTCTTCTTCCTGCAACGCTTGGTCGGCTTCTATTATTATTTCACCGGTTTCAGGATTGGCCACAGGAGATGCAGTGTATCTGTATTTTATCCTGTCATAAAATAGGTCCTTGAGAGTATCATCATGATAATCTTCTACCGTGATTCCTCGGCCAACTCCGCAGTCCTCGACGGTTATTATGACTTCTTGGGCAACGTCAATAAGTCGCCTAGTAAGGTAACCGCTGTCTGCTGTCCTTAAGGCCGTATCTGCAAGTCCCTTTCTAGCGCCATGGGTGGATATAAAGTATTCGAGTACGGTTAAACCCTCTCGGAAGTTAGATTTGATAGGTCTATCTATGATCCTTCCTCGTGGGTTTGACATCAGACCTCTCATCCCTGCCATTTGCCGAATTTGAGCTATGTTTCCCTTTGCGCCAGAGTTGGCCATCATGTAGATTCCGCCATAGTTAGGTAAATCTTCAGCTATAACCTGGGTCAATTTATCATTGGCATCGGTCCATATTCTGACTGTGGCATTGTAGCGCTCATCTTCTGTTATCAAGCCATCCATGTACTGTTCTTCAAGCTGAATTACTGATTCTTCTGCTTCACCCACTATTTCTGACTTCTTTGGCGACACCTTGACATCATTGATAGCTATAGAAACCCCTGATCTTGAGGAATTTCGGAATCCTAAATCCTTAATATCGTCTAGCACTACTGCAGTTTCTTCATTACCTAGAAGCCGGAAGCAGTTGCCGGTTATCTCTTTTAACTTATTTCTTTCAACTTCTTCGTTAACATATGGCAGGTTAGTCGGGAGGACATTATTAAATATGATTCTACCAACTGTGGTATTGAGTAATTCTCCAGAATCATTTCTAGCATATATTTGAGCCCTAAGTGAAACAGCCCCTACTTCATGTGCCAAAATGGCATCGTCAAAATTACTGAACCTCTTTCCTATTCCATGCGCATTTTCATCAATGGATGTCATGTAGTAGCATCCCAATACCATATCTAACGATGGGGTAACAATTGGTTCGCCAGAGCTTGGAGCAAGCATGTTGAATGTGCTTAACATCAGTTTTCTAGCTTCCAACACGGCGATTCTTGATAGAGGCACATGTACCGCCATCTGATCTCCGTCAAAGTCTGCATTGAAAGCTGTGCATACTAATGGATGGACTCTTATCGCACTACCTTCAATTAAGACTGGCTCAAAAGCCTGTATACCGAGTCGATGAAGGGTGGGGGCTCGGTTTAGTAATACGGGACGGTCTTTTACGACTTCCCCGAGTATTTCCCAGACCTCTGACCTGTTACGTTCAGCCAATCTCTTGGCACTTCTTATGTTGTGAGCGTAACCTTTTAGTACCAGACGGTGCATCACAAAAGGCTTAAATAATTCTAAGGCCATGCGTCTTGGTAAACCGCATTGATGGAGTTTTAATTCTGGACCAGCGATAATTACTGACCTTCCACTGTAGTCAACTCGCTTTCCAAGCAGATTTTGTCGAAATCGTCCCTGTTTCCCTCTCAAAAGATCTGATAGAGATTTGAGTTTATGATTGTGACTACCAGCTACCGCTCGGCCCCTTCTCCCGTTGTCGATCAAGGCATCCACTGATTCCTGTAGCATGCGCTTTTCATTTCTAATAATGATTTCAGGTGCTTGTAATTCAATGAGTCTACTAAGCCTGTTATTTCGGTTTATAACCCTTCTGTATAGATCATTTAGGTCACTTGTGGCAAACCGTCCTCCATCAAGTTGGACCATTGGGCGTAAATCTGGCGGAAGGACTGGCAGAGTAGTGAGTATCATCCATTCTGGCTTATTGGTACTTTTTCTGAATGCTTCTACGACCCTGAGCCTTTTTATTGCTTTCTTGCGTCTCTGACCTGAAGTGGACTGCATTTCTTCTTGTAGCTCATCTCTAAGGTCATCGAGGTCGATGTAGTTTTGGAGCACGTACAATACAGATTCCGCCCCCATTCCAGCCTGGAACACCCCAGGGAAACTATCTCTATTGTCCCTGTATTGAGTTTCTGTTAATAACTTTGTGACATGTAGTTCCTTAAGTGAGGAAACCTCCTTTTCTATAGCACTTAATAATTCCGCATATTCATCGTTTATTTCTGCTAGGAGTTCCTCGATTTTCTGGTCTCGTTCCTTTTGTAAACTTTCTATTTTCCCCTCAGTTTCTAATTGTTCGTCTGAAGATTTTTCATCATCAACTCCAGACTCAGTAATTTCTTCAGGTAATAGACTCTGTAGAGGTTCTATTTGTGATTGGTATTCTTCTGTCAGTGTATTTTCGGCACTTCCAATCCTAGATTCTTTTTCCAAATTTCTTTCTTCTAAATCTGCATGCAGTTGTTCTAACAACTGACCTTTTAATTCGACATCAACATCTGTAATCAAATATTGGGCGAAGTAAAGTACTCGGTCTAAGTTTCTAGGGGACAGGTCTAAAAGCAACCCTAATCTGCTGGGAGTACCCTTCGAGAACCAGATATGAGCCACGGGTGCAGCGAGGTCGATATGTCCCATTCTTTCTCTTCTGACCTTAGAACGAGCCACTTCAACACCACACCTGTCACAAGTAACACCTCTGAATCTTATTTTCTTGTATTTGCCGCAGTAACACTCCCAGTCTTTGGTTGGGCCGAATATTCTTTCACAGAACAACCCATCTTTTTCAGGCCGTAAAGTCCTGTAGTTGATTGTTTCTGGTTTAGTTACTTCACCCCACGACCATCGCTGTACGTCGTTTGGGGATGCCAATGAAATTGATATTGCGTCGAAATCATTTCCAGGTTGAGCCATTTCATATTCTCCATAGCTGCTAAGAAGTCGGTGTAATTATTTACCTAGTCATCCCCACCAGGTACGGGTTGGTCATCTTCGATCGATCCTGGTTCTTCATTTGTTTCTGATTTCCTATCTGGTTCACTGCTGTTGCTGTTGAGGGTTCCTTCAAGTAGTGCCAGAGGATCAGAAATTCCAGGAGATTCAGGGAAAAGGTCATCGTTACTCCCAAGCCCTTGATCCTCCTTCACATCGTCATTTTCTAATTCAATCGATAGAACTAGACTTTGCAGTTCTTTCATAAGCACGTGAAAGGATTGTGGTATGCCAGGCTGGGCAACGTCCTCTCCTTTCACGATCGCCTCATACGTTTTAACTCTTCCTATCTCATCATCTGACTTGATGGTTAGCATTTCTCTTAGATTGTGGGCTGCACTGTACGCTTCTAGGGCCCAGACTTCCATTTCTCCGAATCTTTGTCCACCAAGTTGTGCTTTACCCCCCAATGGTTGTTGAGTTATCAATGAATAAGGACCAGTGGCTCTGGCGTGGATTTTATCTTCCACTAGGTGGATTAGTTTCAGCATATATATGTATCCGACGGTCACGGGTTGGTCAAACACATCACCAGTCCTGCCGTCGTAGAGTGTGGATTTCCCCAGCACTGGGGCAGCGAGGCCGTGATCTCTGTTAAGCACTAAGGCTTCTTCCATAAGATCGTCGAGGGACATACCAGACGTATCTTTATTCGCCACTTCATTCATCCATATTTTTAAGCAGGCGTATCTGGCGGCGTTTGGCTTGGACTCTATAAATATTTCTTCAAAATTGAAACCTCTTTTCTCAAGAAACTCCGATATCATCCCAAGGTCAATCATCTCCGAGGCATTATCCACAATTAATCTAGCAGGGACTGCTCCTGATTGGTCGATTATCCATGCCTTTGCTAATTCATCTTCAATGGCCGAATCTTCCGCACCATCAAATACCGGGGTTTTGGCATCGAACCCTAACCTTTTGGCTGCCCAACCAAGGTGGGTCTCTAGTACTTGACCTAAGTTCATCCTTGATGGAACCCCGATGGGGTTGAGTATTATGTCTACGGGTGTACCGTCCGGCAAAAACGGCATATCCTCTTCAGGTAGGATCTTAGCGATCACACCCTTGTTACCGTGTCGGCCGGCCATCTTGTCGCCCTCAGTGATCTTCCTAGTATGAGCTATCCATACTCTGACGAGTTTGTTGACACCGGGCGATAAATCATCTCCGTTATTTCTATCGAGTATTTTGACATCGATCACTTTTCCTCCTTGTCCGTGAGGTACGTACAGCGAAGAATCTTTGACGTCACGAGCCTTTTCTCCGAAAATAGCCCTAAGTAATTTTTCTTCTGCAGAAAGTTCAGTTTCTCCTTTGGGTGTGATTTTACCGACTAATATGTCCCGATTTGATACCTCGGCACCTATTCTAATTATTCCTTCTTCATCCAAATTTCTAAGGCTATCCTCACCTATGTTCGGAATATCTCGGGTGATTTCTTCTGGGCCTAGTTTCGTGTCTCTCGCTTCAACTTCATGTTTTTCGATATGTACCGATGTAAATTTATCTTCCTTTATCAACCTATTACTGAGAATAATTGCATCTTCAAAGTTGTAACCTTCCCAAGTCATAAAAGCCACGAGAACATTTTGTCCCAATGCCAACTCTCCGTTGTCTGTGGATGATCCATCAGCGAGGACATCACCTATTCGCACTGTTGTACCTTTATCAACAATTGGTCTTTGGTTGATGCAGGTACCCTGGTTACTTCGGTGAAATTTTATGAGTGGATGAATGAAATTTTTGTCATTTGCATCCGTTACAACTATCTTGTCTCCTGTGACACTGGTAATCACCCCATCAGTTTTAGACATCAGCACCTGCCCGCTATCCCTTGCCACTCTCATCTCCATACCAGTCCCTACAAGAGGCTTCTCTGGTTTCAATAGTGGTACAGCCTGCCTTTGCATATTAGAACCCATGAGAGCACGGTTGGCATCGTCATGTTCCAAGAATGGGATTAGAGACGTAGATACGCTTACTAACTGCAGTGGAGATACATCCATGAATCGGACCGAGTCAGTTTGCTCCATGCCAACTTCTTCCCCTCGCCTCGTCTCGACCCTATCGTTAATAAATTCGCCTGCCTCATTGATAGCTGAATTTGCCTGGGCGATGTAATAATCTTCCTCGTCATCAGCAGCTAAATGAACTATATCTTCGATATCGTTTGAAACGTAGGGCTTAACCTCGATGATTTTATTCTTTTGTGCCGAAATTCTTCCTGCTGTCCTAACAGATATCTGTGTTCCCGCCTTGATTATAGTTCTACCGTCCTCCGCCTTTATATCCTCAGTTGGAGTATGGCCTATTAGTTCATGGGGATCGCCATTATCGACTTTCGTGAGTATTTTTCTATACGGTGTTTCGATAAAACCAAACTCGTTGGTTCTGGCATATGTGGCCAGTGAAACTAAAAGTCCAATGTTAGGTCCTTCTGGGGTTTCAATAGGACAGATCCTTCCATAATGAGAATGGTGTACATCCCTGACGTCAAAACCAGCTCTTTCTCTGGATAATCCACCAGGGCCTAATGCCGACAAACGTCTTTTGTGGGTCAGCTCAGCCAGGGGATTTGCCTGGTCCATGAATTGTGACAATTGAGATCCCCCAAAGAATTCTCTAATTGCTGCGACTACTGGCCGTACATTAATCAGAGCGGCCGGAGTAGTACTCTCCGGATCAGGCTGTATAGTCATTCTTTCTTTGATTACCCGTTCCATTCGCAGTAATCCGACTCGTACCTGATTTTGAATTAATTCACCTACCGCCCGGACCCTTCTGTTACCTAAATGGTCAATGTCATTTGCGCGACGTTCCGAGTTGTTAACTTGTATGAGACGTTTTAATAGGTTGACAATGTCCTCTTTTGCAAGAATACGATCTTCCAAATTACCATCTCTATGTGCGTTTTCAGCTCCCTTTAGGTTCCGGTCCAATTTGTACCGACCAACTTTACCTAAATCGTAACGTCTACTGTCGAAAAAGAGTGAATTAATTAAAGATTTTGCATTTTCTGGATTAGGAGGTTCCCCTGGTCTTAGACGCCTGTAAAATTCCACAAGTGCTTCCGCTTGATTTGTAACACTCGCATCCTTCTCAATGGTAGTCTGCATAAATGGATGATCTGGGTTATTGTCCACATCTTTGAATATTTCTAGGATTTCTTCATTGGTTTCATATCCCAGTGACCTGAGGAAAGTTGTAACAGGGGTTTTTCTTTTCCTGTCGATTTTTACGTATATGACGTCCCTATTGCTGGTTTCGAATTCGATCCATGCTCCTCGATACGGGATCATTTTTGCAGATGCAAGAGGACGCCCAGTTGCTGCGTCCCTATCGGCAGTAAAATATACCCCAGGTGACCGCACTAGCTGGCTCACTACGATTCTTTCGGCCCCGTTTATGATGAAGGTTCCGCCCCTGGTCATGATAGGAATATTTCCCACATATAAGCGCTGCTCTTTGATTTCACCCATGCCTGGTCCGGCTGCGTTGATTTGAAGGCTTACCGTCACATACAAGGCAGCTTCAAATGTTTTTTCCTGGGTTCGGCAATACTCTTCAGAGAGCTTTGGGTCTTCAAACTCAAAATCTACGAATCTTAGAGAAAAACGTGGGTTCTGGCCTTGGTTATCCTCTATTGGGGATATTTCTTCAAAAAGCTCACTCAAGCCGGTTGTGGTAAACCATTTGAATGATTCCATTTGAACGTCAATCAGGTCAGGGACGTCCAAATTCGTCTTAATTTTGGAGAAAGATTTCGTTTTTGGGAAAACAACACGGTTATCCTGCAATGCAGAAGAGGTCATTAGACTTACACTCCTTGAGGGAAAGAAAATTTCCAGTTATTACGGGAGAAAGCACTCTTCTAAGACAGAAGAGTGGTAATTTAAAATCGCCAAGATAGGTGGATTCGTTAAAGCGTTTGTGCAACGTAGCGCATGTGTAATCATACAGTCTACCATTCTAGCTACGACATGCCACAGTTGTCAATACTAAAAAGTATGGATAGCAGCTAGTATAATTTTTAAAGTTCGAGCTCTTTAAAGGTGCACAAAATAAATTGTCAAATCGAAATCAGAACAGGGGCATTTTGCATGCTGATTTCGATGCTTTTTATGCTGCTGTGGAACAGCGAGATTTTCCGGAGTTACGAAATAGACCAATAGTGGTTGGAGGAAGTCCGAGTAGAAGAGGGGTTGTCGCATCCGCTTCTTATGAATCCAGAAAATTTGGGATTAAGTCCGCCATGCCGATGAGCACCGCTTTGAGAAAATGCCCCGAAACTGTGGTCGTATCACCAAGATTTGTAGTGTACCGAGAAGTTTCTAGGCAGGTAATGGAAGTATTTAGAGATATTACTCCTTTAGTTGAACCACTATCTTTGGACGAAGCATACTTGGATGTAACCCATTTAATCGCCGATAATATCAGCCCACCTCAAATTGCAAGGAATTTAAAACAGAAAGTTTGGTCAAAATTAGGACTGACTATTTCTGTTGGGGTTGCTAGTTCCAAATCGGTGGCCAAGATCGCTTCCAGCATCAATAAACCTGATGGACTCACCATAGTAAGACCTGGAGGAGAGATACCCTTTTTGTACCCGTTGCCCGTTGAGGTTTTATGGGGAATTGGTCCGAAAACTTCAGCTAAATTGCATCTGCTATCAATAGATACTGTACAAGATTTGGCCTCGCAACCCATGGAAATACTTTCTGGCATTTTCGGAAGTAACGCTACTCACATCAAAGAAATTTCTAATGGGATTGATAGTACAGCGGTGATAACTCAACGGGAACGTAAATCAATTAGTTCTGAGACTACTTTGTTAGTGGACACTTCAGATGCGGAAGATCTTAACGAGATAGTCATGAGGTTAAGTGGTGATGTTGCCGAATCACTACTGAAGAAGAATATGAGAGGCCGGACCGTAAAGTTAAAACTCAAAAGATCGGATTTCACTGTTGTGACCAGGCAGAAAACGATTTCGGAAAAGGTGCAAATTTCATCTGAAATAGCAGAACCTGCCCTGGAGCTTTTGAATTTGGAGTTAGAAAATTCGCATGAGAAATACCGCTTAATCGGAGTTGGTGTGTCAGGATTTGCAACCTCTGAAAATCTTCAAGATGAGATGCAACTGAGGTTCGAAGGTCTTTAAAAATCATTTATTATCTATTTGAACTGCCTCTATTGGATCAAAGGGCTTGAAGCCAAAAACGTGTGAGTAAAAGTAAAATTCGGCTTCTAACGCACGCTGGATATTTTCCGACTTCCTGAATCCATGCTGCTCCCCCTCGAATTCTAGGTAGGACACGGGTATACCTTTTGCTTTCAGCGATGCATACATTTTTTGAGATTGATTAGGAAGTACGATTTTATCCTCCAGTCCCTGAAACAAAATTACAGGGCAAGACAAGTTTTCTGTGTGGTTAATAGGGGAACGATCGAGGTATTTTTGCCTTTCTTCAGGGTATTTTCCAACCATTGAATCAAGATATCTTGATTCAAACTTATGTGTCTCTTCAGCTAAGGCAGTAAGATCACTAACACCATAGTAACTTGCCCCTGCTGCAAAGAAATCTGTGAATGCCAGACAAGCTAATGTTGTAAATCCCCCTGCACTTCCACCCCGTATAGCGATTTTTTTGGGGTCGACTAAGCCTTTTGAAACAAGATAAATGCCGCCATTAACACAATCATCTACATCACTTATTCCCCAGTTACCGTTCAGAGCCTTTCTGTATTTGGTGCCATATCCAGTGCTTCCCCTGTAATTGACGTCTAAAATCGCAAATCCTCGACTTGTCCAGTATTGAATACCTAAATTAAGGGTATTTGAGGTCGATCCAGTCGGTCCTCCGTGACTGAGTATTATGAGTGGAGGTTTGGCTGATTCAAGAGCTTTATAATTTACATTCACGGGGGAATAATAGAAAGCGTGGCATTCTTGGTTATTGGTCGTTGAATATTTAACGGGGAGTGGTTTTGAAAAATGAATCGCTTCTATGTCGTTTTTCGTTGATACTTGTACTACTCTGAGTTTTATGCTGGCTTTGGTCTCATACGTAAATAAGGAATATGAATGGTCAGGCGAACCAGCAACGAACAGTGCTTTGCCGTTACAGGCCTTCAGACCGGTTCTATGTATCTCAGTGATATCAATATCGACATCTATATCAACAAAGTCACGGGAAATTGGATCTAATAAGGCAACTTTCCAAAACCCCAGTCTACTGTAGGCGCATATTATTTGGTCATTGGTTATGAAATCATAAAATCTGACACCCAGCCCCCACTGTGCTTGGGTGAATTCAGCGTTCATAGGGGTCAGATTATGGGATTTCTTGCCCTCATATTTACATATGTTCCACCAACCGGAAAGGTCTGATATGTAATGCAAAATACCATTTGGAGACCATAGTGGTTGGCAAACAGATTCCCCGTCCCCTGCGATCTTCTGAGGATTGTAAAGTTCTGAATGCTTCAAATCAGCCACATAAAGCTCAGTGGCATCCCAAGGCATGTTGGGATGGTTCCATTGAACCCAAGCAAGCGTCCGTCCGTCAGGACTTATCACGGGAGAAGCGTAGAAATCAGCGCCAGAGGCCAGAATCGTTACCTCTCCATCATTTTGTATATCAACTGAGACTATGCAATTAACAGGTTCATCTTTGTTATCATGGTTTTCGCCGACGTAAATAATTTGTTGTCTTTCCGCATCCATTGTCCCATCAGCGAATCTTAGAAGCGGTTCATTTGTAATTTGAGTGAGATTACCACCAGTCAGGTTAGTTTTATATATTTGCTGGTTCGAGAAATTGGAGAAATATACTTCGTCTTTATGTACTAGATAGGACCCACCGCCATATTCGTGAACCCGTGTCCTCGCATTGTACGATTTAGGAACAATTTCATTTTTAGAACCATCAGAAGTCTGGTACATTATTGTGCAACGACCGCCTTCTGTCGGTCTCATTTCCTGCCAAAATATGCCCTCATTTGATATGAATAGATCTCCGATACTTATCGAGTCAGAGATAATTGACTCCGTCGTAATTGGAGATTCCCATGAACCATAAGGGGCAATTTTTTTCCCAGGCATGATAATTCCTATCTGGAAGTGATGGTAGCTAGGTAATTGAAATAATTTTTCTTACGGTCCGTATTTATGGACCAGTTGACAGGTATCAATTGGTAACCGTTTTGGTAATCACCAAAGGCTGCGTTTCCGCCTGCTCCTTCACCTGGATCAAAGTACCCCCAGCCTGCAAAAGAATTGATTGCGCAATAGAAGTTGTTTAATTCATGATCGAATTCAAAATGGTCGTCTTCATTGAATAAAATGGGCATATCATGCCACTCTGTAAGCTTCCTGGTTTCCTCTACCATTTCTGAAATTCTTTTGGGATCAATAACACTATTTCCGTGCATAAGGATAAAATCGGAGGACTTAACGACATTGTTTCCCGGGATGGTATTACCGCCATAGCTGGTGCCAACTAAAAGTCTTGTCGAATCGTATTGGATGGATTTTACCAAATCTATGAGTTCATGAACTCTATGAGGTTGGAGAATTTCGTGTTCATATTTTGGGACACTGCATTCGTTATTGATTTCTATCACAACGTTCTCATACCCACTGGTTAGGATCCACTCACAGGTATTTTGAACCGCCGATTTCACTGATGATTCGTCTCCAATTCTTTCATCTTGTCCGAAATAAAATAAACCTAGAATAAGCACCATCGATAATTTATCAGTCTCTTCGATTATTTTGCTGAGCCTGCGAATGTATTCAGGCTTTAAGCTGCCGTCAGGATTGAAACCCGAACTATTCCATGGTTGAGATTCAGGGGATGGCAGCCCTTCCCATATTTCTGAATCTTTTCCTGACATTCCCCACTCTTTCATAAATTCCCTGAATTGATTCAGTCGGTAATACCCAAAGGGTGCTCCCCCTTGTAAGTTAACTGTGACGGCTGTCAATCCATTTCTTTTGTATTCAGGCAACATACTGATAAATTCGATGGTGTTCCTGTCTGGGTTCCATTCGGCTGTATCAGGGTATTTCCAAAGATGACGCGTGTAGGGATTGTCATCGTCAAAGATTGCGTTCACCATTCTTGCATTTAGTAATAAACCTTCTATATTGATACCTTGGTAGGTAATGCCTCGATAGGTATGTACGCCATCTATCAACCATTTTTTACCACGAATGGATACCCGGGTCATACTTTGCTTAATCCTTGCTATTCTCTTTGCTTTGCTACTCTTCGGGACCCGCCCATATCTGAGCCAGGCAATGGTACGGTACCAACTATTTCTTCGGCTTCAAATTTATTTATCGTGTCTCTGCTGTACCCAAGTAGTTCTTCTAATATGTGTTCGTTATCTTGACCAAGACAAGGTGCCGGGTTGTGAGTTATTCGTCCTTGGTCGCTTTCGAACTTAAATATTGGCCCACTCATGGGGTAGAGACCTGCAGCTGGATGATCAACTATTTGGAAAAAGTCCCTTTCGTTTAAATGAGGGTCTGCATATGAATCTGCACCGCAATCTATAACAACTCCAGAGCTTATATTTGCAGCTTGCAGAAGTGCTAACGCATCATACCTATCTAGGGTAGAAGTCCATTCATTTATCACATTATCAAGGTGATCATGGTTTTGAAGTCGGGTTTCCAAAGAATCGAGATCTGTGTCCTCTAATGTGTTATCTGCAATAATTGTTTTAAGTTCAGACCATTCTTCGTGTGTTTTGATACTTATTGCTATCCAATTATCGTCTCCAGAACATTTATATACCCCCTGAGGGGCAAAATCTGGATGACGATTACCTCTTCGTGTCCTTATTGACGATGTCATTTGATTCTCAAGGTATATTTCTCCGAGATGGGTCATAAACGACTCGGCTTGCGACAAATCTATAAATTGGCTTTTCCCTGTCTTTGCTCTATATACCAAAGCTGAAGCAAGGGCCATTACCCCGTTTATAGCTGCCACAGCATCCGGATGATGAACCAGTGAATTAGAAGAGTGGTCCCTATCAGGATATCCTCTTAAAAAGGAGTGTCCTGTAATTGCGTCTATTGCCATTCCCATACTGCGGTAGTTGGCGTAAGGACCGTCATTTCCATAGCCTGGCATCAGCATGTAGATGATATCGGGTTTTATCTTTCTGACCTGTTCATAGCTGAGTCCAAAATTTTCCATTACTGTACGTGAATAATTGCAGAAAACAACATCACTTTGCGAAGCTAAATCTTTGAAAGAATTTAATCCCTGACGGGTTTTCAGGTCCAGAGTGAGGCTTTTTTTGTTTCGGTTTATAGCGTTGAAATTTGACTGTCGATTCCACGGCTCCTTCCCTGGGTCAGCATTGGGATATCCTCCTGCGTTGGCGGGAGGATTTATTGGTCCTCTTCCGATTCTCTGAATAGATTCAATTTTGATTACCTCGGCTCCCATGTCACCAAGTAGACATCCACAAAACGGTCCAGCCCATATTTCAGACAGTTCGAGGGCTCTTATTGAAGATAGGGGCTGACTCACTTCTGAATTCATATGATATTTTCCATGGCAAGTATTTCTATTTGGTCATCAGATAATTCTAATAGTTTCCTAAGAACTTCATTTGTATTTTGGCCGAGTTTAGGAGCGGCTTTAATTGATGAGGTGGGTGCATTTGAAAATCGGAAAGGATCGCCCGTCATGCGTAGAGTTTGTCCGTTCGGATGATCCACATTTTGAAAAAATCCTCTAGCCTGAAATTGTTCGTTTTTGTGAACTTCTTCAGGCTGGAGGATTGGTGATCCGGGAACTCCAGCGGCTTGGACGGCTTGAAAAATTTCTTCCCTCGTTTTATCGTCCACCCAAGCTTGGAATATAGCTTCTAAATTTTCCCTATTTTCTGATCTCTTGATGGTGTCATTATATTTCGGATCTGCCATCAGATCTTCTCTGTTAATCATTTTGGCTATATTTGGCCACATCCTCGGACCTAAAGGAAGAAAACTAAAATATCCATCTTTACATCGAAAAGTTCCCACGGCATATGGTTCACGGGCACCAGACGCTGAGGTTCTCGGTTGCGATCTTGGATCAGGTTCGCCAGCATATATAAATGGTGATCTTCTTCCAATTTGGTGGGGGTGACCGGCCATACACTCTTGTATGGAAATATCTAACCAGTCTCCATGACCAGTAAGGGTTCTCTTAAATAGAGCCGCTGTAGTGGCGGCGGCGGCGGCGTTACCTGCGAAATATTGGGCTATTTCACCCGAGTATCGGAGAGGTTCTCTATCAGGTAAACCCTCTCTATACATAGCTCCTGTCATAGCAAACAAGGTTAATTCATCATAGTGAAAGTTTTTGTATGGTCCTGTTTGGCCGTAAGGTGTAATTGAGGTGAAAATAATCGACGGGTTGGATTTTTTAATTTGATTGTATGCCAGCCCAATTTTGTCTAAATGTCCTGGTTTCTGGGTTTCGACTACGACATCGCAAACTTTCATCAAAGCGGCCAAAATACTTTGGCCCTTTGGGTCATCTAAATTTATGGTGATGCTTTTTTTGCCGGCATTCAGATGGAGGAACAGTGGACTGTCACCACTCTGATTACCTGGGTTACTGTTGGTCCATTTTCTGAGTGGGTCCCCACTGAGTGGCTCTACTTTGACCACCTCACATCCATACAATCCTAATGTTTTTGCACAAAAGGAGGCAGCCAACCTGTCTGACAGGTCCAAAACTATGATTTCTTCAAGGGCACCATAAGGCATATTTCAGATATAAACTCTAGCTAAATAGTAAGTGCCATTGTCCATATGTATGTAAGGGGTGTCAAACTTAGAGGTCTAGTTCAAAAAGTGGCGGCACGGATCCCAAATTGGCAATCACGAATTTGTTATAAATCCCGCACCTTCATGATAATAACCCCATCGGCTTCATATATTTTCTCGAGTTTCCCATCTAGACCTTCATATATCTTTCTTAATCCACTGTCAGGGTAATACAGTTTTTCAACCTCTCCTATCACTATATATTTGACTCCATATTTGTCTATGAGATTCCCTGCTAACTCAAAGCCAGGTGTGGTGTAAATAGCATTTACATCGGCCATTCGGGAGTTTATTTCATTGCGATATTCCCACCTTTGTTGTTGTTGATGCCATTCCCATCCAACGACTGTTGGAAGGCCAGTATGGATTGAGATTCTGCTTCCCCACCGATAAGTCGGAGTTACACCTTCCAAAATTACTGGGGATCCTTCAATGTTATCTCTAATCCAACGGATTGCTGCCATATCGGCGGATAAACTTACGTCACCATTTTCATCCCTATAAATGCCATCTCTGGCGAATTCATATCCATCAAGAGTAAATGTTGTTACTGATTTGTAGAAACGATCTTGTAATCTATCAACCGTTCCAAACACTGTATAAATCAGGCTGCTTGATATAAGTAGAAAGATAAAAACGACCCAGCAGTATGAGAGAGTCGATTTAAGTGAAAAGGACATTTGTGTAATTAATTGGTATAAGAAGTAGGCTGCCGCTATACCCAGAATAATCCAAACATGCAGATAAAACTTAAATACTGTATTCATCCTGTCGATATCGCCTTCAATTCTCCAGATATCTACACCTATCACCACTGAGAAAGCCCCGATGGCAAGCAGGCA
>CERD01119646.1_pt1 | contig 24829 bp, 24 predicted proteins | sample 530931 | NCBI WGS metagenome assembly CERD01 (sample SAMEA2621101, study PRJEB7988) | marine metagenome | isolation source: saline water (ENVO:00002010), including
ATATGTTCTAATATTATTATTCCGGTTCCACACCCAGAGTGTCCCAACTGGCTTCTACGGGCAATCTTAATTCAGACAAGGGTGAGACCGTGAACTGGTTCCGTTTTAAGGCATGCGTAAAATGCCGGGGTGACTTGGTCTGGGACAATTCGGACTGGCTATGCCTGCAATGCGGCACCTATTATTACACGGGGTTGTATCAAGAGTCTGCTCCAGCCAACGCTCACAACAAGGAAAATATATCGCCGGACGAGGAAAAGGCCGCCGGCGCAATCTTATCGGCACCCGGTTTTCTTCGTCTAGCCAGATCCGGTCTATCATCGGCGCTACCCATGTCTTCCCGGGAATGCCGAATCCTAATTACGCCTAGCCTGCCGCAGAAACCGGCAATAGCGGCTACGGTGCTCCAGATATGACCGGCAACCGAATCCTTTTGGCTTTAGACGCTGGCGTAAGGGAGAGCGGCTGGGCTGTCTTTGAGGATGGACGCACGGTAACGACGGGAGTCATCGGCCCTGGAACTAAACGCCGAACCGAAGCTCAAGTAAGGATTTCCCGTTTGGTGGAGAGTCTTGACTTGCTGGTTGAGCAGTGGCGGCCGGACGAGGTGACCCACAGCCTTCCCTCGGGCATCCGCTGGCCGGTGCCCGCCCTAGATCTGTTGAGCAACAACTTGATCCAATGGGCCCGGAAACACGGATTGGCCGTATACGCCTATACCGCTCAAGAGGTCCGTGAGTCCATGGCCGGCCATCCCAACGCTTCACGGGACCAACTCGCCTATGCGGTGATGGCCTGTCTAGGCCTCATCGGCCAGGGTAAGACCACCCATGAATGGGAGGCCTTGGCCGTGGGCCACTACCATCTCACCCGGGGAGCCGCAGCGGCCAACCCACCGAGCTGAGTGTATTCCGGCGGTGGCGACGCCCTAGTGGGCCTCGGCGTCGGGGAAGCTCTTTTCTCCGGCGTCGATCGCCACATTCAGCCGGTTTTCCGTAGGTGGAATGGGGCAGCTCCAGTTTGGATTGTAGGCGCAATAGGGATTGTAGGCGTAGTTGAAATCCACCAAGAACCTGCCGTGATGCAGGGGCTGCACATCCACATAGCGCCACTCACCATAGGAACTCTGTCCGCTGGTTAGATCGGTAAAGGGCAGGAAGAACTCGCCGTCATCTTTATCTCGATAAACTGTCAGCGTGGCTGCCTCTCCGTCAACATGGAAAGAAATCATTCCCCAACGAACGTAGGGCTGGGAATCTCCGGTGCTGGTGGCCATCTCGATGGTTTCTTTTTCCTCGTCGTTCAGCTCATCGATGGTTAAAGCAAACTGCAAGGCTGAGTTTTCCGGATAGTAGGCCAGCCCGGAGAACCGGCCCTGTTGCTCCGGAGTAAGGGGGGCATCGGGGTCCTGGCCGAAATAGCGGTCTTTGCCTTCCCGGAATTCTGAGAGTTCGGACATGAGTTCCTTCTGCGAACGATTTGGCGGTTGGTTAACGGCAGTTCTTTACCCAAAGACCATGTTGAGACTCACGGGTATACACGGACTGCCGGCATTGATCTCAATCGATTGGATGCCTTCCACTGGCAGGAGATGCGGCCACTTGAGGTTAATCCTGGACATCCCAAAGGGCGTCACCCGGCGGTGTATAATATGGCCTCTACAACAAGTCTAAGAAACGGGAACCCCCGTAACAAATAACCGCACTCAGATTCGGATTCGGGCTATGGGGAAACCCCGTGGAATTGGAGAGGCAATGCCGATCATACAACGCCCATACGTCCCTCCCGAAGACCAGGTGCCCCAGGAGGAGAGCTATACGAACCCCGGAGACACCCAGTCAGGTGAAGCTTCCTCCGGAGATCCGATAACTTTCTACAGCGACTCCATGCACATCTTCAGCAGCCTATACTCAGCGGTCCTTTTCTTCGGGGAGCAGATGGAAGAGAGGGAGCCTATCCTGCGGGCTCGTATCAAGGTTAGTCCTCAGATGCTGAAGGCTATCGCTCTGCTCACCACCAAACATGTTCGTGAGTACGAAGAGGCCGTCGGTCCCATCACTCTGCCCGATCAGGTTTACTCCGCCTGGGACTTGGGGACGGAGGAGTAACATGGAGGACGGGGACCGAACGCTGGGGGAAGACTTCGCTATTCCGGTGGAGATTCAACCGGGCGTCGATCACGCGGAGCCGGCCGATTGGCCCTGGAGAAATGTAGGGACCAGCTTGCCCAACCGGGCGACCTTTCACCTAACCCACAGCGACGTTAGCCGCATCATCGTGGACGTGCTTCGGCCCTCGGATTCCCCGCCGGACGGTCAGTTCGTGTTAGCCGAGGAAGTCCCGATTATCATCATGGACAGCCTGGACAAGTATTGGGCCGCGGAGTCCCGTGTCCAGCTACCCCTTCATGGTGTGCGGGTGCCCGTGGAGGGCGACACCATCGCCGAGGCCAAGAAGGCTCTGGCGGCGGATCTGGCGGCCCAACTGAGGCTTCTGCTACTGCTGGCTTCTTCCCACAAGGTGCTGGCGCCCCAATTGCAGGAAAATCTGGCTTTTCTCCGGTCGATCATGACCACGGCGCCAGGGAATCAGGCTTAACGCCTATGCAGAGTTCGCGGCGGGAACAGGCCCGTCTGAGCCGTGCTTTACGTAATCTCCGGCATCGCTTGCAGGGTGGCAACGACCTCACCGGCCGGCACCAGGCTGGAAGTTTCGTCAAGGCGCTGTTTGAACTCGACCACGCCGGCCTTCACGTTGCGGGGGCTGACCACTAGGCGAACCGGCAATCCTAGAAGGTCGACGTCGTTCAGCTTGACTCCCGCAGTCTGGTCGGTGCGGTCGTCGTAGAGCACTTCGATCCCTTGGTCTTTTAGCTCCTGATACAACCTTTCCGCCTCTTCAGCAACCTGTTCGTCCGCCAGATTCAAGCCCACCAGGTGAACTTGATAGGGCGCGATGGGAGCCGGGAACATTATCCCTTTGTCATCGTGATTCTGCTCTATTGCCGCAGCCAGCAATCTACCCACGCCGATCCCGTAGCACCCCATGATTATGGGTTGATGCTGTCCTTCCCGGTCCAAGTAATTCGCGCCCAGAGCTTCGCTGAAGAAAGTCCCCAACTTGAAGATGTGGCCCACCTCGACGCCTCTGACTGCCTCCAGGGGCTGGCCGCAGTTGGGACAGCCCTGACCCGGCCTGGCCAAGGCGATGTCGGTCAGGATGTCCACCTGGAAGTCTCTGGGATAGTTCGCGCCGCGCAGGTGGGTGTCCGGCTTGTTGCCGCCCACCACGAAGTTGTTGCCGCGGGTGATGGACAAGTCGCCGACGCGTTTGATGTCGTGGATTCCGATGGCCGAAGCGGAACCGGCCACCAACCCGGCTTTGGCGACTTCTTGGTCGTCGGCCAGGCGCAGGTCGCTGGCGCGAAGGGCGTTTTTCAGCTTTATATCGTTGACTTCCAAGTCGCCGCGAATGGTTACGAAGACCACCTCTCCATCGGCCATGTAGAAGACAGCCTTGAAGGTCTTTTCGTCGGAGATATTCAAATACTGGGCCAGGCCGTCAATGGTCTTTACGCCGGGGGTGCTGACTGCTTCCAAAGATTCTTCGTCCTCGGCGGACAACTCGTGATAAACGCCGGACGCCTTCTCGGCGTTGGCGGTGTAACCACAGGCAGGACAGGTAATGACCGTGTCTTCTCCGGTCGGGGTGGCCAAAATGAACTCGTGAGAGTCTTTGCCGCCGATGGCTCCGCTGTCGGCCTCGGCCATCAACACCGGCAGGCCGCACCGGCGGTAGATGTTCTTGTAGGCCTGAGCCATGGCCTGGTAACTATCATCCAGGCTTTCTTCGTCGGCGTTAAAGCTGTAAGCGTCCTTCATCGCGAACTCACGCACCCTGACCAGCCCGGCGCGGGGACGAGGTTCGTCTCTGAACTTGGTCTGTATTTGATAAAGAATCACCGGGAGATCGCGGTAGCTTTGAACGTTGGCCTTGACGATGCCGGTAACCACCTCTTCATGGGTGGGCGCCAAAACCATGGGCCGGCCTCGGCGGTCCTCCAAGGAAAACAGGTTGTCGCCAAAGGCAGCACCTCTTCCCGTTTGTTCCCACAACTCTAACGGCTGGAGGGCTGGCATCAGGAGTTCTTGCCCTCCTGCCCGGTCCATCTCCTCGCGGATGATATTTTCGATCTTGCGCAGAGACTTGTAGGCCAGAGGTAGACTGGCGTAAATGCCGGCGGCCACCTGATAGATCAGGCCGGCCCGCAGCATCAGGCGATGGCTGGCCGTTTCCGCTTCAGGAGGGTCGTCTCTGAGGCTCTTAGTGACTAGTTGGGTAACCTTCATGACCCGTCGGAACCAACGGCTGCCGGAGTATTCTCCACCTCTTCCATCAGGGCCGTCAGCATGTCTTCCTCGGCTACCACCTTGACCTTCACACCCTTGCGGAAAATAATGGCTCTCCCCGCCCCGGCGGCGATGCCCACATCGGCGTCCTTGGCTTCTCCCGGACCGTTTACCTCGCAACCCATCACGGCAACGGTAACTTCCTTTTTGCTGGCTTTTAGCAGATCGTCAACCTGATTGGCCAGCTTTACCACGTCTACGTCCGCCCGTCCGCAACTGGGGCAGGCGACTAGAACCGCTCCCTTGCGCCGCATGTTCAGGGACTTGAGTATCTCGAATCCGGCGAAGACTTCGTCTTTGGAGTCGCCGGCCAACGACACCCGTATGGTGTCGCCGATCCCTTGGTACAACAACATCCCCAGCCCCACGGAGGACCGGATGGAGCCAGCCTGGACCGTGCCTGCCTCGGTGATTCCCAAGTGCAACGGGTATGGCACCATTTCGGCCAGGTTGGTGTACGCTTCGACCGTTGTTGGCACGTCGAAAGCCTTCAAAGAAATCTTTATCTGGTCGAAATCCTGCTCTTCCAGGAGGCTGATCTCCCACAAGGCCGTGGCGACCATATGGTCGACGACGCTGTATTCCCCTTCCTGGGCTTTGCCGGCCTTCGGCAACTTGTTCACCAAGTCCATGTGCCGGGAGAAGCCTCGGGTGCGGCCTATGCCGCCCACCGGGGGTAAGCTGCCGAAATTCACTCCGATACGGATGGGGATGTTGCTCTCTTTGGCGGCCTGCACCACTTGGCGCACCTGGGCTTCGTCACGAAGGTTGCCGGGGTTTAGGCGCAAACAGTCGACGCCGCCCTTGACGCACTCCAAGGCAAGTTGGTAGTGAAAGTGGATGTCGGCGACCAGGGGGATATGGATCTGCTTCTTGATCTCTGCGATGGCTTGGGCTGCTTCCATGTCCGGCACGGCGCTGCGGATAATCTCGCAGCCCACCTCTTCCAGTTCATGGATCTGGCGTACGGTGGCGGCCACGTCCCGGGTGTCCGTTTTGGTCATGGACTGTACGGTTACGTCGGCTCCGCCGCCAACTTTGACGCCACCGATGGTAACCGGTTTGGTGACTCGGCGTTTGTTCATTGGGGATCCTATTAAAGCCTCATAAAGAGGGAAATATTCGCGTATTCCGAAGGTTTTGAATCGGTATTGCTCGCGCGGTGGTGACTAATTGTGTCAGGGTTATGGCATTGGGAACCGGAATCATGGCACGGGGACAATGTTACACGAAAGGGGGAAGCGGTGCCAGGGTATAGCTGCGGGAGCCCGAACGGGTTCAGCCCAAAAAGCTCTGGCCCTGGATGAGGCGATTGATGTCGTTGGCGCTGATCAAGATGATGAAGCCGATCAGAACTACAAAGCCGACGAGATGCACCAATCCCTCTTTATCCGGGGGCACACGCTTACCGCGCCGGAGCCACTCGAGGATTACGAAGACCAATCGTCCGCCGTCCAACATGGGGATGGGTAGAATGTTCAGAATGGCCAAGTTAATGCTGAGCAAGATGGTGATCGCCATCCAGCCTTGCAGTCCGCCCTCTTTGGTGAATTCACCCGCTATCTGGGCGATGCCGATGGGTCCAGAAAGCTGGGGGGAAGAGCCGCTGGAGAATGCGCCGAAGATGCCCTGTTTCACCAATCTCAGCAATTCCCAGGTGTTGACGAAGCTATTTCCGAAGGCTGTCCACGGGGCCTGAGAACGTTTCTCGATGTGGGGGTTGTCCAACCGGGTGGCGATCCCTACCATCCACCGCCCTTCCTCTCCAACGAACTCGGGCTTCACGTTAATGACCTGTTGCCTGCCTCCCCGGAAAACCAGCCACTCCATGGACGCGCCGCCGTTCAGATTGATATACCGGATAAGATCCCCGGCGTTTTCTATCGGGCGTCCATCGGAACTCAATATGATGTCGTGCTGTTCGATTCCAGCCGACTGGGCAGGAGAAGCCTCGTTGACCTCGTCAACCACCACCTGGCCAATTTCGATAGCCTGGGGCAGCATCAGCAGGACGGTGAAAAAAGCGATGGGTAGAATGGCGTTCATCAACGGCCCCGCCACCAGCACCAGGAAGCGAGTACCAACACCCTTGCCAGCAAGACTGCGGGGCACGGCCGGGTTGCTCTCCCCGGCCAGGCGCACAAATCCCCCCAAAGGGGCCCAGTTCATGGTATAAAGCATGTCCGCCAGCACGATGGAGCCGTTCTCCACGGCGCGGATCTTACCTTCGTGCTTCAGCAGTTCGTCCGAATCCGATACGACTTCGGGTTCAACGGGGGCATGAACCTCATCGGACTTTCCTTTACCGCTCAGTTTGGCCACCAAGCTCTTGGCTGCGGGAGGTAATTCGATCACCCGGGCCACGAGATTTCCTTGGGCATCTTCACCCGATGAGACTTTTACCAGGCTGCCAAGCTGTAGATCGGACGCGCCGTTCAAGTTTATGAAGCGGGTGTCCGGGGAGATTAAGACCCGGGTCTTGCCGGTGTAAAGGGTGTATGCCCTAGGAGGAAAGCCGACGCCGAATTCTAGAACCTTGACTCCCAGTTTGCGGGCGGTGGCGTAGTGGCCAAATTCATGGACCACCACCAACACCACCAGCATGGGAACCATAGCGCCAATCGCTATTAAAAAGGATTCCATCCAGCCCCTCAGCCCTTACTTTTCAAATACTAACCGGCGGCAATCTCGCTGGCCAACGCCGTGGCCCAACGATCGGCATCCAGCACCTCTTCGGCGTCACGGCCCTCTGACGGATCATGCTGGGCGAGCACCTGCTCCACCACTTGATATATTCCGGTAAATGGTATTTTGCCTTCTAAGAACGCGTTCACGGCAATCTCATCCGCCGCGCTAAGTACCGCCGGGAAGGTGCCGCCGCGCCGCGCTGCCTCCACGGCCAAACCGAAACACGGGTAGCGATCCATATCAAGGGGCTCAAATGTCAGCGAATGGGCTATGCTTGTATCCAATTTGGGAATCATCTCATTAGAGAAACGCTGAGGATAAAAGAGAGCGTATTGGATGGGCAACCGCATGTCAGGCGGTCCTAATTGGGCTTTTACAGAACCGTCGGCGAACTCCACCATGGAATGAATCGTGCTCTGAGGATGCACCACTACTTCTATCCTATCCCAGGGCACGCCAAATAACCAGTGCGTCTCAATGACTTCGAAGGCTTTGTTCATCAAGGTCGCCGAATCAATGGTGATCTTACGGCCCATCTGCCAGGTGGGGTGCTTCAGCGCTTTTTCCGGGGTTACATGGGCTAGTTCTTCCAGGGGAGTTGTCCGAAAAGGGCCGCCCGATGCTGTAATCATCAACCGTTGGATGGGGTTTTCCTCTCCTCGAAGGCATTGCCAGATGGCGCTGGGTTCGCTGTCCACGGGCAGAACTACGCCACCGTATTTCTTCTCGTAGTCTTTGATGATGGAGCCGGCCATAACGATGGGCTCTTTGTTGGAAAGAGCCACCGCTTTGCCGTGCTTCAGGGCGCTAAGGGTTGGGAGCAACCCCACACTGCCCATGGTTGCCACCATCACCTGGTCCACATGCTCTAGGGCGACCATATCTACCATGGGAGTGAATGAGACGCCATCGGGCAACGAGTCCAGCGGTTTGATGCAACAAACGTGGCTTGGATTAAACTCCGCTATCTGCTGTTGCAACAGGTCTAGATTGTTGCCTGCGGCCAGGCCAACAACGTCAAATTCGCCTGGAAATGCCCGCACAATGTCCAGGGTTTGTCTGCCGATGGAGCCGGTGGAACCGAGTATTACTATCTTCTTCATGGAGTAAACACCGTGGCAACAAGATAGTACACCGCAGGCACCGATATCACAATGCTATCCAGCCGGTCCAGGATCCCGCCATGGCCTGGGAAAAGATTGCCGGCATCTTTCACGCCGGCGATCCGCTTCAGCTTGGATTCCAGCAGGTCGCCCCATTGGGAGGCCACGCCCACAGTCGCGCCGACCACGCCCACCTGCCACAGCGTGATTCTCAGGTCAAAAATCGCCCCCAAGACCAGGGCTGCCGCCACCGCAAAAACGAATCCTCCGGCGCTCCCTTCCCACGTTTTGCCGGGACTGACATTGGGCGCCAGGGGCCTACGGCCCAACAACCTTCCCGTGAAATATGCGCCGGAGTCGGTGGCGAATGTTACAAGTACGGCGAAGAGCAGCCAATCGCGGCCCAGTGATCCGCCTCCATCCAAATCCCGTAGCGCCAAGCTATGGCCTAACAGAAACCCAATGTAGATCGGACCGCCCAGAAGATATATGACGGCCGTTAGGCGCCGGCGGGCGGAATGGAAGGCAATCATCCATAGCAAAGCTACGAAGACTCCGGACACCCAGATGCCGCCGGAAACAATCAGAAAGTTGAGCGCGCCTGATGCGGTGCTGGCGCCCACCACTAGAGCGGTGGTCCATATCATCCCTAAGGCTATGGGCAGCGGTCCAGTCTCGGGGGGCAGTAGCCGGTAGAACTCGCGGATACTCAACGCCGCAGCCAAGATCACCAAGACCGCTAGGGCAAGGCCGCCCCACCAAACGAGAATCAGCAGGATAGGAGTCCCCACTAGGGCTGTTAGAACCCGCGGGAGCAATCGTTATTCCTCGGGGTCCACTCTGCCGAAACGCCGTTGACGGCTGCTATACGCCTCTAGGACTTGCTCTAGCTCATCAGAATCCAGATCAGGCCAGAGAGTGGGGGTATGGAAGTATTCGCTGTAGGCGGACTGCCACAGCAGGAAATTGCTGATCCGCATCTCACCACCGGTGCGGATTATCAGGTCGGGGTCGGGAGAGTGGCCGGTAAACAGGTACTTACGAAATAGCGCTTCATCCACCTGATCCTCGGGTACGCCGTCTCGTATGATTTTCCGCACCGCCGCTAATATCTCGTCGCGTCCACCGTAATCAAAAGCCACGTTCAGGGTTATGCCGCTATTGTTTCGGGTCAAGCCCTCCGCATGGGCTACTTCTTCTTGCAGTTGGGGACTGAGACGGTCTTGCTTGCCGATGTGGACGATGCGCACGTTGTTTTCGTGGAGGGCCTCGGTCTGAACCCGCAAGGCGTATTGTAGAATCTCCAGAATTCCTGCGACTTCCTCTTCAGGACGATTCCAATTCTCCGTTGAGAATGCGTAGAGGGTAACGTACTCCACGCCCTTGCCGGACAGAGTCTTAAGAATCCTCTGGATGCAATCCACGCCGACACGGTGTCCATCCAAACGGGGTAGCCCCCGTTTCTGGGCCCATCTGCCGTTGCCGTCCATGATAATAGCTACATGTACAGGTACTTTCGCCTGCCCATGTGAGCTTTTTTGAGAGGATGCGGCCTTAGCTTGCATCGGCTAGACCTGCATTATCTCCGCCTCTTTGGCGGCGCCGACTTGATCCACGGTTTGGGTGTGGCCGTCGGTTGCTTTCTGCAGTTGGTCTTGAGCACGGCGGCTCTGGTCTTGGGAGATGTCTTTGTCCTTTTCCATCTTTCTCAAGCGGTCCTGCCCGTCCCGGCGTACGTTTCTGATTGACACCTTTCCGTCTTCAATCTTGCGTTTTAGCACTTTAACCAGATCTTGGCGCCGTTCTGTGTTAAGCGGAGGCACCGGCACCGTGATATTGTTGCCGTCGTTGGAGGGGTTAAACCCCATGTCCGACTTTAGCAAGCTCTTCTCGATTTCTTTCATGGCCGCTTTGTCCCAAGGTTGGACCATGATGGCCCTGGCATCGGGCGCGGAGATGGACGCGAGCTGATTGAGCGGCGTGGGCACACCGTAGTAATCCACGCTGATGCTCTCTATCAAAGAAGGAGTCGCCCGGCCGGTCCGGAGTGTGCTGAGCTCCCGCTTAAGGGCGTCGATCGCCCGGTCCATTTTCTGGTCCACGTCGGCCAGAACAGTTTCGGGTGTCTGGTTATTACCGCCGTTATTTTTTGTCGTCATGGTCAATCGCTCCCGGTTATAATGGTGCCCACTGACTCACCAGACAGAATTCGGCCAATGCTTCCTTGGTCTCCGATGTCGAAAACGATGATTGGCAACTTGTTGTCCATGCATAGTGAAACCGCAGTGGCGTCCATAACGTCCAGGCGGCGATTCAAGGCGTCCATGTAATCTAGGTTGTTAAAACGGACGGCTTCGGGGTTCTCGTTGGGGTCTGAGTCGTATACTCCGTCCACATTGTGCTTCGCCATGAGGAGTACTTCCGCGCCGATCTCCAGCGCTCGCAGCGCCGAAGCGGTGTCGGTGGTCATGAAGGGATTCCCGGTGCCGGCGGCAAACAAGACCACTCGCCCTTTCTCCAGGTGCCGTATAGCCCTTCGTCGGATGTATGGTTCCGCCACCGCTTGCACTTGCAGTGCGCTTTGGGTGCGTGTAGTGATTCCACAACGTTCCAGCGCGTCCTGTAGGGCTAAAGCATTGATTATAGTAGCCAGCATTCCGGCGTAGTCGGCGGTTGCCCGGTCCATCCCTTGCGATTCGGCCGGTGCGCCGCGCCAGATGTTTCCGCCTCCGATGACTACCGCCATTTCGACGCCCATACTATGAGCTTGGCTTATCTGTTGAGCAAGATAATTAACCGCAGCAGGGTCAATCCCGTAGCTGCCGGAGCCTTTTAACGACTCACCGCTTACTTTCAGTAAAATCCGATTGTAGCTAGCCTGACGCATAAGGCCCGGCTGAGGTTATTCCCCCAGCGCTAATCGGCTGAATCTCACAACCCGGACGTTCTCGCCAACCTTGGCCGCCATCTCTTGAACGATATCCGCCACCGAGTTTGAGTTCCCTTTGATGAACGGTTGTTTTAACAAGCACACCTGGGCCGCCGGCCGGTCGTCGTCATCTTCCTTATCGCTTTCATCAAGGTAGGCAGGCGCCATGGCGGCCACCTGCATGGCGATGTCATGGGCTAAGGATTGGAATTCGGGAGTTCGGGCAACAAAATCGGTTTCGCAGCCCAGCTCAATTATCGCTCCAACCCGCCCACCGGTGTGGACGTATGCTTGGACCACTCCCTGATTGGTTTCACGGTCAGACCGTTTGGCTGCTTGAGCGAAGCCTTTATCCCTTAAGGATTCGGCCGCTTTGTCCATATCCCCTTGAGTCTGTTCCAGGGCTTGCTTGCATTCCATGACTCCGGCCCCGGTTTGGGTGCGCAGGGCTCGGATTTGATCGACGCTGACCACCAAGTATGCCTCCTATTTTTTCAAAGGGAAACTATGCCGTGCGATTTGAACCGGTTCAGCACTGCCGGTGTAAGACACCGCCGGTAGTCAGAGCCAGCGGTCCCTCAAAGGGCAGCTTTAATTACGAGCCTGACGACGAAGAGGCAGGCTCGGTCGCCTCTGGTTCGGAAGGCGCCGGCTCATCAACAACCGTGCGTTCCAAAGATGCGATCTCGCGCCCCTCCGAATCCATTGCCGGTATCTCGGCTTCCTCTCCGAATAGTTCAGAAGTTACCGGGTCCGACCCTTCCGTCATTTCTACTTCATCGTCTTCAGTCAGTTGCAGTTCTTCCCGCCGGGCCTGTTCCAGCAGAGCCGCTTCTTCCTGTTCCGCCAAGAGCATGGCTTCTCTCTGAGCCGCGCCTTCCAGAGCCGCGGAGGCCATTCTGCCCGCGATCAATCGGATGGACCGGACGGCGTCATCATTGCCGGGGATAGAGTGGGTCACTTTGTCCGGGTCGCAGTCCGTGTCCACGATGGCGAAGATCTGGATTCCCATGCGGCGAGCTTCAGCGATACATATGTCTTCTTTGCCGATGTCGATGACGAACAACGCCTTAGGCAGTTCGTTCATCTCCCGCATGCCTAGGAAATACTTTTCCAGCCTATTCAGTGTGTCCCGTAGTTTTACGCCTTCTTTTTTGGGGAGCACCCGGAAGTAACCGGCGTCCCTCTTTTGCTGCAGGTCGATCATGTGATTGATCCGCCCGCGAATGGTCTGGAAATTGGTCAGAGTTCCACCCAGCCAACGCTGGTTCACGTACCACATACCACAACGTTCGGCTTCGCTCTCGACGACTTCCTGAGCTTGCCGCTTGGTGCCCACAAATAGAATCTTGCCACCGTCGGCCACAACTTGGACCATTGCCCGGTAGGCCTCGTTAATCAGCCCCAGCGTCTGCTGTAGGTCGATTATGTGGATGCCGTTGCGTTGGGTGAAGATGTACCGCTTCATCTGCGGGTTCCACCTTCGGGTCTGGTGTCCGAAGTGAACGCCCGCCTCTAAGAGGGACTTCATCGTGATCGGTGCATTCGGTTCCCTGGGGGGAGCTGGACGCTCTTCTGCCGGAACCTCTGGAGCCTGTACCATAAAACCTGCCTTTCTAGATTAATTACCCTTTTATTTTCCAACCCGGCCTGTGGACGATTCCCAACCAACGCCGTTGGCGTCCCTGAAAACCGTTATAACTGCCAAAACCGTACTCGAGATGCATCAGCCACGGCACGTAACAAACACTGGCTACCGGGCAAGCCGTGACTTGGAAGAGTATATCACAGGCGCAAATGCCGGGCAATGATAAAATGCGCCATCGCAACCCGGCATTTGACTTCAAATCCCGAAGGTTGGAACCTGATCTTCCTAGCCGTAGCCCAGCCGGTGCAGGTCTTCTTCGTCCATCCCGATGCAGTGGCCAATCTCATGCCACAAAGTTATCTTGATTTCCCGCTCCGCTTGCTCCCGGGAAGAACAACTACGCAATATAGGCTGCCGGTAGATCGTGATTTTATCTGGGAGGGAGAGACCGGAACCTTCCCTTTCCGGCAAGGGCACCCCGCTGTACAACCCAAAGAGGGTCCCTGGCTCTTCCAGCAACTCCAAGTCTTCCTTTCGCGGCCACTCTTCCACCACGATATCCATGTTGGTGATGGCCTGTATCATCTCGGCCGGAACCTGACGGTACGCCTGGCGCACCAACCGGATGAACTCGCGGCGCGAAATGTTGATCAACTTCCCATACCGGGGCCCAATCCCGCCTGCTGACGAATCGATTTCAAGATGTCTATGTTCTGTTGGTCGGGACCTTTCCCCTCGAATCCGGGTACCTCCAAAAGGAAGGGAACTTCCCGGAAGGCTGGGTGCCCCATTATCGTGGCGAAGCCGGACTCGCCGATAAATCCTTCGCCGATGTTGTCATGCCGGTCTACTCCGGAGCCACAGGGCCGCTTGGAGTCATTGGCATGGATGACCAGGAGATTGGAGACCCCGATGGTATCCTCAAACTCGCTGATCATGGCCTCGATACCTTCGGTAGAAGCCAGATCGTAACCCGCCGCGAAGCTGTGCTGGGTGTCTAGACAGACCTTTAGCCGCGGACTGTTCACCCCTTCTATGATGCGGCCCAATTCCTCAAATTTGGCGCCGATGTGCTGGCCCATTCCCGCCATATTTTCCACTGCCAGGTAGGGACCGTCTGGCGAATCTTCCAGCACCCTTTGAATAGCCGCCACGGATTGGGCTAGAACAGCTTCATAACCCGCCCCTTTGTGGCTGCCAGGATGGAAGACGACACCTTGGGCCCCGATCTCCGCGGCAAGATTCATGTAATTGACCAGGGATTGGACCCCCCGTTCCAGGTGGGCTTCGTCGGCAGTTCCCAAGTTGATTAGATAGATGGCATGTAGGAAGACGGAGTCTATTCCCGCATCGGCCGCCTGACTTCGAAAAGACTCTTTCTCCGGTTCGGGTATCGGCTTGAAGGCCCAACCTTGGGGTGAAGAGCCGAATATCTGGATGGCCTCGCAGCCAATCTCCGCGGCTCGTGCGATGGACTTGCTTATTCCCCCAGCGGTGGAGACGTGGGCGCCGATTTTCATCTGAGACTCCTCTTAGCTATCAGCGCTCAGCTATCAGGCATTAGAAGTTCGTTTGACCGCTGATCGCCGATGGCTGAAAGCTGACCGCTCAAATTATACGCCAGCGCCGGATTGGCGGCGCAACCTCTCAAGGATATAATCCAACCCCATGATGCTTGCGTTGTTCCTGGAAAAACCCGGCAGGCCGCCGGTCCTGGCAGTGAAAGAAACTCCTATCCCGTCCCCTGGACCGGGAGAGGTACTGGTGGAGGTGGCGGCGTGCGGATTTTGCCACCATGACCTGCTGGTGATGGCCGGCGTGCTGCGGCGCGGGGTTAAGCCAGGAGTGATTCTAGGCCACGAGATATCGGGAATCGTGGCCCAAGTTGGCGAAGGGACTAGGCTGGTCGAAAAAGGCGACCGGGTTGTTAGCCTACTGACCAACGCCTGCGGCCAGTGCGAACGCTGTCTGAGCGGCAGGGAGCACCGGTGTCTCCACGGCGAAGGCATCGGCCACGGCCGTGACGGTGGCTTCGCCGAGTATGTGGTGCTGAGCGAGTTCAGCCTGGTAAAAATATCCGAGTCTATCGATCTGACTGACGCGGCCCTACTAGCTTGTCCCATGGGTGTGGCGTTACAAGCAGTTCAGCATGTCGCGGAGGCCGGTCCCGGCAAAACCACCGTAGTCACCGGGGCCGGGGGCGGTTTGGGCATCCATGCTTTGCAGATGGCTGCCGCGCTGGGGAGCCGGGTATTAGCCGTGACCACCTCGCCGGATAAGTTGGGTCAATTCGCGCCGCTGGGCGCCGAGGAAGTGCTCCACACGGACGAGTTGGATTTTAGCGAGATGGTCTTGGCGCTGACCGAAGATTTGGGCGCCGAGGTAGTAATAGATACGGTAGGCTCTGTCCTATTTCCGTCTTCCTGGCGCAGCCTGGCCCAATTCGGACGCCTGGTTTTATTGGGGGAAGTCGCCGGCAAACCGGTGGAGCTGAGTCTGGCCGAGATAATCTTTCGGGACGCTCAGGTCTTGGGGTCATCGGGCGTTTCCCGATCGGTGATCGAACGGGTCGCGGATATGGTTTCCCAGGGACTAGTAAAGCCGGTGGTTGGAGGGTCCATGCCTCTGGAAGAGGCGGCAAACGCATTCGATATGCTGTCCGGCAGAAGGGTTTTAGGGCGGCTGGTGCTTACCGCCCGATAAGGCTCATCAGCGTCGTCGTTGTGGCCGATGTGGCCCGCCTGCCCCGTCCTATCAGTTTGCCGAGTTCGCCCCGGTCCCAAATCACGATGAACTGGCTGGCGATAAATATGGAACTGTAGGTTCCGGCCACGGCGCCGATGGCCACCACCAATAACAGCCCCCGGATACTGGGGCCGCCCATCAACAGCAGGGCCAGCAGCACAAACAGGGTGGTGAAGCTGGTGTTCAGCGACCGCCCCACGGTGTCCATGATGCTCATGTTGACCAAGGAAGCCAGAGCCCGGTCAGGAAAACGAATGGTGTTCTCCCGGATCCGGTCAAACACAACGATCGTGTCGTTCACGCTGTAACCGGCAACGATGAGCACTCCCACAATGAACATGGAGTTTACCTCCATGTTCAAGACCTTGCCCAAAATGGAGAACACGCCGATCACGACTGCCACATCGTGGACAAGGGCCAATATGGCGGCCACACCGTACCGGTAGGACTTGGGAACGCGGCGGAAGGCGTACCAGATATACAGCAGAATGAAGACCGAAGCCGCCAGCAACGCATAGAATGCGTTTATTACGGTCTCACTAGCGATGATGGGCGACACCGAATCGAATTTTACTTGATCCCTCACCAATCCGAAGGAATCTTCCAGGTCTTGCTCGAGAAGTTCCCTTTCCGACGGAAGATCGCCCACCGGTTCCGCCAGAAGCTTGGTGCGGATGAAAAAGGAACGCTCCCCGGTTCTTTGAATCAGCGCCTCGCCGTGTCCAAGTACGTTCATGCGTGCTAGGATCTGTTGCTCACTAACCGGTGAAGCGAAGCTAACTTGCAATACCGACCCGCTGGTGAAGTCGATGCCAGGGTTTAAACCCGACTGACCAGAGGCCCAACCGGGAGGGACGATCAAAGAGATCAGACCCGGCAGGATAATCAGCGCCGAAATCAGGAAGTACCAGCCTCTCTTGCCAACGATGTCAATCAATATTAGCTCCCACCGACCGAGGCGTCTCCGGCACGGCGCAGACCCTCTGGAGTGAACAAATTTATCCGGCGGCCCAGGCCTATCCAGGCTAGGAGTTGTAGAAGATTCCGGCTGACCACCACCGCCGTGAACATACTAGCCATGACGCCTACGGCGAGACTGATAGCGAATCCGGTGATCAGCCCGCCTCCCAACCGGTCGCCAAACCAAATGAGTACCAAACAGGTGATAAGGGTGGACACGTTGCCGTCCCGGATGGCCGGCCAGGCGCGGTTGAACCCCACTTCCATGGACGAGGCCAGGGTGCGGCCGATGCGCACTTCCTCTTTCATCCGCTCGAATATCAGGACGTTGGCGTCAACCGCCATGCCTATGGACAGGATGAAACCGCCGATGTGAGAGAGGGTGAGGGTTATTGGGAACATCTTGAATATCGCCAAGACTATGAGCGAATAGACCACCAGAGAGATCGCGGCGACTACACCAGCCATGCGGTAGTAGGCCACCATAAACACCATCACCAGACCCAAGCCAATCATCCCGGCGATCAAGCTTTTCTCTAAAGATGCCGACCCCAGAAGAGCGTCTACGTCGCTTTCTTGAATAATCTTCAATGGTACCGGAAGCGCGCCGGATTCCAGTTGGATAGAGTTTTTCCTGGCTTCTTCTCTCGTGAAATTGCCGGTAATCTCGCTACGGCCGTCCCTTATCCAAGCCCGGGAAACCGGAGCCAATAGCACTTCGTCGTCCAATAAAATCGCGATTCGCTTGGTCTCCACACCGGCGATGCGTCTGGTTAGGTCGGAAAAGATATCGCTGCCCCGGTTGTTGAACTGGATGGATATCGCCCACCCTACCCCGGTCCTTGAATCTACTACTACATCAGCCCGCTCTAAGTCGTCTCCCGTAAGGCCTATATCGGCGTCCTCGAAATCAAGGCAGAACTGGTCCGAACAAGTGCGCTCTTTGAATTCCAACTGGGCGGTTTCCCCGATGAGGGCTTTGGCTTCGTCGATGCCGCTGACTACTTGGAATGAGTCGATCTTGACGCCTAACTGATCCCCCAGAGCCTGTAGCAGTTCGGACTTTTTCGCCGAACTTAACGTGTTCGTCTTGAGCTTGAACCTACGGTTATCTTCTTGGTCCAAGGAATTGAACCGCAGTTCAATCCGGGCCAAAACCGACAACAGGTCTTCCCTTTCAACCGGCTCGCTGAAGGTGATGCGGGTGATTGAGCCGGTGGCTCCAGGCAACTGAACGATTATTCGGTCGTCGCCGATCGTTTGGATGATTGGCTCCTCCGTGCCAAAAGCGTTAACCCGGCGGTTTATGATATCCAGCACACCTTCCATCTGATCCGGGGTGGGAGCGGGAGTCTCGATAGCCTGGAAGGTCTGCAAGCTGTCAAATTTCTCCTTCAGGCCCTTCTCCAAACGGTCCCGAGTTTCGGCGTCCAGATCGTCAGACCTTATTCCAAAGACGTTGTTCCCCTTCGGTTTAACCGACACAGGGATCTGTAATTCGTTCGCGGCGTCGGTGATCTGTCTCGCGGTTAATTCTTCCCCGAAAACCACTTCGACTCGGGTGGCGGTATCCGCTTGGTATACCAGATGCCCACCGCCTCGCAGGTCAAGGCCCAGCTTCAACCCAAGCGGACCAGAGCCGCCTCGGTCTAATTGAGAAAAACCGGGAATATTTATGCTGACTTCTCGAAAAGCCAGGGAAGCAACCGAAACCGCGAGGATCAACAGAACCAGGAACGATAGGCGGATGCTCCTTTCCCTCGACGACGAAGGAAATAGCATCCACAGAATCGAGCCGAAAAATCCCCCTATCCACCTTCCCAGCAAGGGCTAACCTCCGGCCGACTCATCGTCGTTAGAATTTCTAACTTTCTCCAGGGCCTTCGAGGCCAAAAAAAACGCATCATCACGGGTCGCCAGTTCTCCAATGTCCTGAGCCTCTTCTATCTGGGCTAACAGGTTGCCGATCAACGGTCCAGGCTTCAGATGGAAACGCTCCATCAAGTCGAGGCCTGTGACCAGCCGTTCTTTTTGGGCGGCAACCTCCGGCTGGGCGCCCAATTCCAAGATGTGTGCCACCATTCTAGCATGGAACGACCAAGCATCTGTATCTAGTTCCGGCCCTTTTGCGGCCAAATGGTCCGCCATCCACAGGAAAAGGGTGTCTATGGCAACGTCCCCCAAGTCGCGAAAGTACCGGTATACGGCCCGGGCCGTGGCCAGTTCCACGCCTTGTTGCATGGTGGCTGGCCGCAGGTGTTCTTCCACCATCTTGCATACGGCAGCGACGCCTCTTGTGCTCATGTGCAGATGGGTCAGCCGGGTCTCAGCCATCGCGGCCCCCAATTCCGGGTGGCCCGGAAATCTGGTGCGTCCGGTTTCGTCCATATGCTTCGTTTGAGGCTTTGCCACGTCATGCAGCAGGGCGGCCAATTTTAGGATTGTTCGCCGGGTATGGCCGTCGCTGATCACTTGACTGAAGTATTCTTCCCTCCCCTGTGGCCAAGGTAGGAGCGTATATATCGGCGAATTTTGGTGCCCTTTGGTCACCAGTTCCGCGAATTCCACCGCATGCAGGGAATGGTCCCACACGTCCCAATAATGTTCCTTAGGCTGATCAACTCCCTTGGCATCGGCCAGTTCCGGAATAATGCGGCAGAGCAGATCTAGGTGGTCCAACACCTGAAGATATCCCCGGGCTCCGTCCATCGACAGTATTCCCAGAAATTCGTTGCGAATACGGTCTCCGGACACCCAGGAGACCATTGGAGCCGCCTCGGTTACCATGCGCACCGTTTCCGGTTCCAACCGGAAGCGGAGCCGGGCCGCCAGATGCACCGTTCTAAGGAGCCGCCCCGGGTCATCTTGGAATACGTGCGTGTTAACTGCCCGGATGCACTTTTGCGCCAGATCCCGGCGCCCATTGAAGGGGTCCAGGACCTTTTCCACGAGTTCAGGCGAGTCTATGGATGACCAATCCTGAAATGGAAGGGCCATGGCGTCGATGGTGAAGTCTCTTCGGGCTAGGTCCTCCTCAACGCTTCCGGAGTATCCCCAAAGATCAATGGTCCAGTCTTTCGTCGTTTCTTCTTCAGAAGATTTAGGGTCCAGACTCGATATGACTACCCGGGCAGCTCCGAAGGCGGCGCCTAAAGGTACGAAGGTTCCCCCTAGAAATTTGGCTAGTTCCCGTCCGATCTTCTGAGCGTCTCCCGGCAAGGCGATGTCCACGTCCTGTGCGGGCGTGGCCGACCGCAACGTGTCCCTCAGGTAGCCTCCTACCAAAACAACACCCCTCTCTTGAGCAGCGAAAAACCCGCTCAATCTTTGGAGCATCGCGGAATGAGTCACCGGTGATTCATCAAAATTAGTCATAGAATTTGGGTGTATCTAGCAGGCGATAGATGGGAGCGATTCGGCGGCGGCGCGGAGATGGAATCAACGGCCCCGGACGGGTTGTCCAGACGGCGAACCGCCTAAAAGCTGGGAAATCGCCGGGATGCCGGTCCACCGGCCCCAAATATTCGGCAAGACCAGGAATCAACGCGTCTTGTTTACTCTGGCTGTTCCCCCGTTTCTTGATCTTCAGCGGGCGTTCCCGGACTGGATCCGGAATCTTCGCCCGATTCCTCCTCTTCTTCCTCTTCTCCCCCCTGGGGTATCTTCCACAGGTCGTCGGGGGTGACCAAGTGGTCGATATACAGGCTTCCTTGCAGATGGCCGGTCTCGTGCTCCAAGGCTTGAGCCAGTAGCCCGTCGGCCTTGATGCGGATTACTTTCCCATCTAGGCCGATAGCTCGGGCCCGGACGCTCACCGAGCGCTTGACCAAACCACGATATCCAGGAATGCTCAGGCAGCCTTCCACCACTTCCCTTTCTCCTTCCTGCCTGACGATCTCGGGATTGATGAGCACCAACGCCTCTTCCCAGTCGGGTAATTGAATCACCGCCACTTTTTGAAGGGACCCGATCTGGTTGGCGGCCAGCCCTACCCCCAACTCTGCGTGCATAGTCTCTATCATGTCATCGGTGAACTTCTTCATGTTCGCCGGAACCTTCCCGACTTTCCTGGCCTGCCGCCGTAAAATCGGGTCCGGTAAAATTCGCATGGTCAGGACCGACACTGTTGTCTCCTCTCACTTGCTTGTTTGGATTATTACGCGATCAAGACGGCTTTATCAATCAGTATCCGATTATATCCAAGGGTCTTTGCGGGTGTAAAGATTAGCTAGAGGACATGGACCGGGTCTACGTCCACCGTGGTTCCCTGCGGAAAGCTGGTTCCTTCAAGAAACCGCTGTAAATCGGGCCCTCTGAGCACCAGATGCCACCGGAAGCGGCCGCGGAGACGGGAAGGCATACCGGGCGCCGGGCCAACAATCTCGATACCGGTTAGACCTTGAGCGTAGGCTTTCTGCCGCAGCAATCCGGCGGCGGCCGTGGCGTTGCGCTGGCAGACGCCCTCGCTGGGGTTTTGAAAAACCAGATGCGCCAAACTGTTGAAAGGAGGATTGCCTAACTGCCGGCGAAAGGCGATCTCTTGCTCGTAAAGGGACACGTAGTCCTGCTTTGCCGCCGCAGTGATGGCGTAGTGTTCGGGGTTGTATGTCTGGATGAATACCCTTCCCGGCGCTTGACCACGTCCCGCCCGGCCGGCCACCTGGCACAGAAGACCAAACGACCTTTCGGCGGACCGAAAATCGGGTAGATGTAGGCCAACGTCGGCCAAGATAACTCCCACCAAGGTTACGTTGGCTACGTCTAATCCTTTGGCCACGACCTGTGTGCCCACCAGGACTTGAATCTCGCCGGACTGGAATCCGCGCATCGTTTCGCCGGGATCAAGTCCGCTACGGGCAGTGTCCGAGTCCCACCGTTGGACTCGGACCCCCGGCAACAACGCGGTAACCTCGTCCACCACCCGCTGAGTCCCGATTCCCAGTTGACGTATGTGGGAACTGCCGCACTCCCTGCACTGCCGAGGGACCCGGCTCCGGCGATTACACCGGTGGCACATCAACCGTGGTTCGGTTGATGGGGCTGCTGACGAGTCTGCGGACGTGCCCATCGAGTGATACGCGAGGGGGACCGAACAGCGGCTACAATTTACGACTTTTCCGCAGTCCCGGCACTGGACGATGGGGGCGCTGCCCCGGCGATTCAGGAACAAGATCGCCTGTTGTCCCTTGCGAACGCATTCCCGGAGACTGTGCGCCAGGCCTCGGCTGAATATGCCGCGATTACCGTCCCGCAACTCCTGGCGCATATCCTTAATCTCAACCCGCGCCAATTCCGCCGGGCGGCCTGGAGACTCCTCGCCGATCCGGTGGGGTAACTCCAGAAGTTGGTGACGCCTGGACTGGGCGTCACGGGCGTAGTAGTAGGTCTCCACATCCGGGGTGGCGCTGCCCAACACCACCACCGCTCCGGTGAGTTGGGATAGTTCTGCCGCAGCGGTCCTGGCGTGGTACCGAGGTTGAGCCTCTTCTTGCTTGTAGGTCCATTCGTGCTCTTCATCCAGCACGATCAGCCCAAGCCGGGGCACCGGCGCAAAAAGGGCGCTGCGGGGGCCCACCACCACGTCGTATTCGCCCGACTGAATCTTCCACCACTGGTCGAATTTCTGCCTCGGTGTCAAACGGCTGTGAAGAAGGGCCACCCTCCCCGGAAACCGGGAGCCAACCCGGTCCAACGTCTGAGGCGTGAGCGAGATTTCCGGCACCAGGAATATGGCTTGTTGACCCCGGTCCACCACATTCTGAATCGCTTGTAGGTATACCTCGGTCTTGCCGCTGCCGGTGACTCCATGCAGCAGAAAACTGCGAGGGGACCGGGCCGGGTCGTCTAGGGCCTGCGTGATGCAGGCCAGCGCGTTCGCTTGCGCCGGAGTCAATATCAATCTCGAGCCGGGTTGAGACCGCTCAACCTGGGCGGCGGGAGTTGACTCTGTTCTGATCCACTCCAGCCCCGCCAGGCCTTTCTCCACCAATGCGTTCCCCACGCCCCAGCCGAACTCCTTGTTGGCCAGCGATATTGGGTAACCCCCTTGGGCCGACCGGACCGCTTGCAATAGATTCGATTGCCGCTGAGGTAGCCCGTCGGGTGTTTCTGGCCATTCCCGTTGGGCATCAGGCTTTCCGATGGCGAACAGGTTGCAGGAATGGCGGGGGGAAAGGCCCGGCGCGGGCAGGTCCACCCTGCGGGACAACAAACCTTTGTCGATGAGGCGGGCCAGCTCCCGCCCGCCGCCTTGGCCCAGCGATTTAACAAAGTCCGCCTCTTTCACGCGAGATTCACCCGTTAGTGATAGCAGCGCCTCCCGGGTCTGAGGACGCAGGGACTCCAGGCTTTCATCTCCCACGTTTCTTGGGAATTCGGCGGCAAATACTTGAGAGCGCACCTGGCTCTCGAAGCCGGGCGGCAGCATTAGAGAGACGGCGCTGAAGAGAGAGCAGAGGTAATATTCGCTCAGCCAGCGGGCCAATTCCATGTGGACCTCGTCCACCAGAGGGCTGGGCTCTATGGGCGCCAGGATATCCCGGGTTTCTTCTACCTGGGAGGTTGCCGCCAATTCGGTCACGATTCCCTGAGTGAGGCGGCTACCGAAGGGGACCCACACCATCTGGCCGGGCTCAAGCGAGTATCGAGCAGGGATGCTGTAGGAGAAAGTCCTTGAGTGGCCGACCGGGGCATCGACCGCGACTTCCGCGTATCTCATGCCAAAAAACTATCCGGAAGATTTAAGAGACCTGGATGGACACGGCGCCCATCCTGAAGAAAGCGCCGTAGGCCGAAGACAGAATACCGGGCCGGGCCTGTTTATTCCTGAGTGGTTGCCTGGGTCCGCGCCCGTCGGGGCAAAGTCTTCTCTTTGATTCGGGCCGCTCTTCCCTGGAGACCGCGCAGGTAGTACAGCTTGGCCCGCCTTACGCTGCCTCGCCGGGTTACTTCCAAGGATTCGATCAGCGGGGAAAAGATGGGAAAGATTCGCTCGATGCCTATACCGGCGGAGATTCTTCGAACGGTGAAGTTGGCGGCTGGGCCTTTCCCGTTCGCCAGACGGATGACAACCCCCTGGAATGCTTGGATACGTTCACGGTCCCCTTCCCGAATGCGGAAGTTGACTCGTACCGTATCACCAGGACCAAAGGCCGGAATATTGGGGTTGGCGTCGGCTTTTACTATCTGAGCAGGTTCCATGAAATATATCGCCTACGTTAAGATTCGTTTTAGGGCCCCGCTCCGGGGAGTTCGACTTACTAGAATATCATAATACCGGGTTGTTTGGTAAGCGGCGTGGAGGCGGGTTTTAGCGTCTGATCGGCTCAATGATTTCCCTCTGGGTTATATCCCCGCAACGGAATTTAACGTCCGTCCCAAAGAATTTATGTTGCCGAGGTTACAGGCAAAAAGGTATGTTTCTAAATGTTCGCAGACATCGGAGTAAATCGGGCGGGCAGATGCCGCATCTAAATGACGTAACGTGGAAATTGGAATCCTAATTTGTCTTCTGGAGTGCCCTAGATGAAGTTGAAGCGCAACTGGACGTTGGGAATCATGTCCACCGTCTTAGTCTTGATATTGGCCGCCTGCGGTGGGGATAGCACCCCAACTTCCCCTCCTGCGTCCCAAGCAAACCCGGTTTCCCCCACGGTGGCCGCGCAACCGGCAACCTCGGCTCCTACTGATGCTCCTGAGGCCACGCTTGCATCGGAGGCTACGGTAACGGCAACCGCCACGAACGCGCCACCTGCCGAAGTCGCCAGCAAGGCTCCCCCTGAAGGGAAGGGCGTCGTGCGGCAGGATTCTGTAGCCGAGGGAAGCAATGTGAACGGCCCACTGGTCGTGGCTGACCCGGGGTTTCGCCAGGAGTTGAGGTCTTCGGGCATAAGGACCGGTGGTTGGGAGACGGACTTCAGCTTCCACACGGTACCCTTCGACTCCATACTGTCCGGTGGGCCGCCCCGGGACGGCATTCCCCCATAGACAACCCTACATTCGTCGAGATCAAAGATGCTGACGAGTGGCTGGAAGCCCTGGAACCGGTCATATCCTTTGAGCTGAACGGCGACGCCAGGGCCTATCCTCTGCAGATCCTGATGTGGCATGAGATTGTGAACGACACGGTAGGCGGCACACCGGTGTCGGTGACCTTCTGTCCCCTATGCAACTCGGCTATCGTCTTCGACCGAAATTTTAACGATCTTGTACTCACTTTCGGTACTTCGGGCATGCTGCGCAACAGCGACCTCATCATGTGGGACCGGCAGACCGAAACCTGGTGGCAGCAGCTGACCGGTGAGGGGATAATCGGGCAATTGGCCGGACACAAGCTGACCTTCATCCCGGCTCAAATCATCTCCTGGCAGGACTTCAAGTCAGCCAACCCGGCAGGCCAGGTGCTCTC
>CERD01230836.1_pt1 | contig 23805 bp, 17 predicted proteins | sample 530931 | NCBI WGS metagenome assembly CERD01 (sample SAMEA2621101, study PRJEB7988) | marine metagenome | isolation source: saline water (ENVO:00002010), including
AATTTCAGTAATTTTATAAAGTAAAATGAAAAAAATTAGATAAATACGATTAATTTTAATATTTTTTTTAAGAATAGAAATTAATGGAAGAAGAATTTGATATTTTAAAAAATGATCGAATTGAAACTAGATATATTTCTGGATTAGATGGTCGAGATGGTGAAAGAGGACCACAAGGACCGCAAGGTTTAAGAGGAGAAAAAGGTATTCGTGGACATACTGGACCTAGAGGTCACCAAGGTATCGAAGGACCTACTGGACCAATTGGTAAGGATGGTAATGTAGGACCAACAGGATTACAAGGACCAATTGGAAAACAAGGTTTAAAAGGTAATGATGGAAAAGATGGTAAAGACGGAACGAGTTTTATTTTTCGTGGTGAGTGGAATATTAAAAATCAGTATAAGAATAATGATATAACTAGTGATCCAACTGATTATGATAATTTGTATATAAAAGTAGAAAAAGACAATCAAAAATCACCGCCATCAAAAACTAAGGAATGGAAATTATTTTTAGGAAGAAATTTTGTATTTAGAGGTATATGGAATGAAAATGATATATATAAAAAAAATCACGCTACGATCGATAATGTAAATAAATGTCTTTATTTAGCAAAAAGAGATAATCCTCAACGAAAAATACCACCATCATCAAATTTGAATTCATGGAATTTAATATTTTCATCACAATGGTTAGATATCAAAAATGAAATTACAGAATTTAAAAATGCTAAAGAAGATTTAAAATCATTATTTGATAAAACAAATCAACAATCTATTATTAAAAATAAAGGTAAATGGAGATCTAATGAACGTTATTTATCTAATGATATAGTTATATCAGAAAATAATGTATATATAGCACAATCAGCACATAGATCAGATAATCCACCATATAAGGATAAATTTAATTGGCAATTAATATTTGAAACTCCAACTACAACTCATAATGCATTATTTTATGCAGTTTTAAAGTTACATTCAATTGGAAATTATGCAGAAATAAAAGTGAATAAAATGGTTGAAAAAATACCTATGAATTTTATTAAAAATAATGAAAGTTCATGTTATTTACATAAAAATAATTCTGTTCATATAATTAAAGAAGGTGATTATCGTATTACATATAATATTACTTATCATGGATCAATTTATAAACTATTAAGTGGAGTTTTAATTAAAGATGTTCTGAATGAAACTTCTAAAAAACCTGAATTTATATCCGCATCTATTAATTCTAATAAAAATAGATTTATTAATGATACTATGCCTGATACTTATTATGAAAATCCAACAGAAGATAATATTGATGAACTTGTAAATCATATTAATCATTCGTTTATTGTACCTATATATGGTAGTGAATACAGTTTGACACTTGGATTGAAATTTAACAAAAGAAATAATCGTAAAAAAGCATTTATACATCCATTAAAAACATGGATAACTATTGAAAAAATTAATTAAAATTTAGTTATTTTTCCTTCATTAGTTATCAGTTAAAAAAATAGATAACTATTGAAAAAATTAATTAAAACTTAGTTATTTTTCCTTCATTGGTTATTGTTCCGATTTCTTTTGCAGGATTCCCCGCCACAACTTTATTATTTTCAATATCTCGAGTTACTACACTTCCTGCTCCTACTAAACTATAAGATCCAATAGTATTTCCACATATAATAGTTGCATTCGCACCTATTGATGCACCATTTTTAATTAGTGTATTTATATAATTACCATTTTTAGAATATTCACATCTAGGATTTAAATCATTTGTTAATACACAACTTGGACCTAAAAATACATTATCTTCACATATTACACCACTATATACACTTACATTGTTTTGAATTTTACAATTATCTCCTATTATCGCTCCATTAGCTATAAAACAATTTTGACCTATTGTACAATTTTTACCAATCGTAGCATCTTTACATACATGTGAATAATGCCATATTTTTGTATTTAAACCAATTTTAGCTCCTTTATCTATAATTGCAGTTTCATGAGTAAAATAATCTTTTTCTTTTTTATTTAATAATTTATTTTGTAATTGTGTCAAAACTTCTAAAACTCTCACACCTTCTTCACCATTAGTCAAAGGCGTTGTTCGAGTTTCACAACATTCTATAAAATGCTTACATTCTGTTACTAATGGACTAGTTATATCATTAACTTTTATTACTTGTCTAATATTATCTAATTTATTAGCAACTGTATTATTCTTATATTTATAATATAATACTAACTTATCTTCCTTATTTGTATCATCAAATACTAACATTCCATTTTCTCCTACTATTGTTAGTTTAGCCTCTTTGTATGCATTTAACCAATTTACATTGATATTAACATATATATCATTTTTTTCAAATTCTAAAATCGAGTTAGTAATATCATGTACACCAGAAGTGATATAACTATTTCCAAAACAATGAACTTTTGATGGAGATACATCACCACATAAATTTAAAATTAAAGAAATATCATGAACTGCAAATGACCATAAAACATTTTCATTCTTTCTAAAAATACCTAAATTAAGTCTATTAGATATAATATTTTTAATTTTTCCTATTTCTCCATTTTTAATTATTTCTTTTAATTTTATAACATAAGGATGATAATGTAAAATATGACCTACCATCAATATCTTATTTTTTTCTTTTGAAATCTTTACTAATTCTTTAGCTTCTTTAACATCTAATGTTATAGGTTTTTCTACATAAACATCTTTATTATTTTCGAATGCCAGTTTAGCCAATTTAAAGTGAGTTTCTGATTGTGTTGATATACATATTGCAGTAATTTCTTTATTTTTAATCATAGAATCATAATCAGTTGTTGTTTTTAAAGTTGGATATTTATTTTTAAATTCTTCTAAAATATCTTCTCTAATATCACAAATTGTATCTAAAACATTTAGACTGTAAAAATCTCTAATTAGATTTTTCCCCCAATATCCACATCCTATCAATCCTATTTTCATTATGTTTAAAAAATGTTTTTTTTCTCATAGTTAGACTTACTATGAATTCTATTAATATGTATGATCCAACTCGAGAATATAAATCTCATAAAAAACAAATTGATGAATCTATTCAAAATGTTTTATCACATGGAAAATTTATAAATGGTCCTGAAATTGTTACATTAGAAAATCAACTTCAAAAAAAAATTAATGTTAATCATGCTATTACATGTGCTAATGGTACTGATGCATTACATATCGCATTATTAGCAATAGATATTAAACCAGATGATGAAGTTATTACAGTAGCTCATACATGGATATCAACAAGTGAAGTTATTAGTTTATGTAATGCGATTCCTGTTTGGGTTGATGTTAAAAGTGATACATTTTGTATTGATGAAAATAAAGTAGAACAAGCTATAACACCTAAAACAAGAGCGATAATTGGTGTAAGTTTATATGGTACAATGCCAGATTATAAAAAACTAAATGAAATTGCAAAAAAACATAACATAATTTTAATTGAAGATGGTTCTCAAAGCTTTGGAGCTATAAAAAATAATAATATATCATCTTCTTGTAAATATACTGATATAGCAACAACATCATTTTTTCCATCAAAACCATTAGGTTGTTATGGTGATGGTGGTTGTATCTTTACAAATAATAATAAATTAGGTAATAAAATTAGGGCAATAAAAAACCATGGAGGATTACGGCGTTTTGAACATAAATATATTGGTATGAACTCAAGATTAGATACTATCCAAGCTTCTATTTTATTAACTAAATTAACATATTATGATGAGACTATTAAAAAAAGAAATAAAATAGCACAATATTACATTGATAATATTACAAATAAAAATTTAAAACTTCCAACTAATTATTCAACTATTGAGGATTTTCATGTATGGGGACAATTTTCAGTATTAACACCATCAAAAAAATATCGTGATTCATTATTTAATTACTTTAAACAAAATAATATAAATTCAGCAATATTTTATCCAAAATCTTTAGATCAACAAGAATGTTTCGATAAATATAAAAAAAGACACAGTTTAAAAATTACAAAAAATATTTGTGATACGATTATAAATCTACCAATTTATAGTGAGATAAAAAAAAATGAACTTGATAAAATTATTAATTTAACAAATGAGTTTCAATTATAATCTTAATTCTGGGGGTAAATATTCAAATCCTAAAACTTCAAATAAATCAATTTCACTTTTAACTTTTATTTTTTTCCCTTTTTTTCCATCGTTTAATTCATATAATCCATACTCATTTAATATGTATCCCATATCATTTGCTACCATCCGCATTTTCCTATTAAAATTTGCACTACCTGTAAAATAAAGTAAAGCTGGATAATAAGATTCATATGGCATATATCTAATATCAAATCTGAAAGTTATATTTTTAAATTTAGCAAAACCCATATATTTTGAATATGGTTCTTTATCGGTTAGATCATCTAATACAAATTTACTTTTTCGTAATTTATTTGAAAACTTTTGTAAATAATTTTCATTATTTAATAATTGTTCCATTGTTTTTATTTTAGGATGAACTAATAAAACATCTATATCTCCACTAGTCATTTTTAATCTACGATATGACCCAGTAATAATACCAAATAATTGAGGATCTATTTTAATTAATTCATTATGTAGAAATTTATCAACTTCTGTTATTAATTCTCTAGGTATTTTAGTTGTATATACACCATGATATTTTAGCCCTAAAAGAATATTCTTATTTAATTCGATTTTTTTATTTTTATGAGCTTGTTTTAATTCTTTTATACTTTTTATTTTATGATTCTTATATAAATCAATTGCAGTTTTACGACCGACTCCTACTATTGATTCTAATTCATCTAATATTTCCATTGATTCTTTACTTTTTTTATTTATTTTAATTTCTTTTAATTTACCTGTTTTTAAAATTTCATTTATCCTATCTATCGTACCTTTTCCAATACCTTTAATATGTTGTAACTCTTCACCTTTTTGAATTTTTTTTTTATAATTTTGTATAATTTTATATGCATTTTTAATTTGTCTCAATCTAAAACTATTTATATTAGTTTCATTTTTATCAGTTGAATTATCTATATCAAATTTGACTTGTTCTATAAGTTTTGAAAATTCAGAGAGAATATTTTTATTCATATTATGTAAAGTTGCTATAATATTTTTATGTAAACTTTATAAAAAAGTTGATATAATTAATTAATGCGACTAAAGATTTATAATTATATATTTACGTAAAGCAAATGCATCATGTTAATCTTGGTGAAGAAACTAAAATCGAAACTAAAAAAGAAAAAACTATAAGTGGATTAGTTGGTTTCAGAAATATTGGTAATACATGTTATATGAATTCTATTTTACAATGTTTATTATCGATTCCAGAACTTGCTCATTTTTTTTTAACTAAAGATTTTGTTAAAGGGTTAGAATTAAATGCATATCAATATTTGATTGAAAGAGAAATGAAACATTTTAAATATGAAAGGGAAGATCAAGTAAAAGTTACAAATTCTAAAATTAAAATGATTTGTGAAAATTCTATTACTCATCAATTATATAGAATATTTGAACAAGTATATTCAAAAAATGTTTCTATTATACCTACTGGTTTTAAAAATATAATAGGAAAATATAATCCTGAATTTAAAGGTTTTAATCAAAATGATTCTCATGAATTGATAAATTTAGTATTAGACCGATTACATGAAGATACAGGAAGAAAAGTAATAGTTAGACATCGGTCTATATCTGAAAAAATGAAAGAGTTAGTATCATTACATAAGGAAGTTACAAATATCTTTTCTGATGAAACTATTTCAATGAAAGATAAGAAACTTGCACAAGAACGTTATAGAAAATTTAAACGTGAAAATGAAAAAGAAGTATGGATGTATCGTTCATATCTATATTGGAAAGATTATATTCAAAAGAAGCGATCTTTTATCTCTGAAATGTTTTTTGGTATGTTCTGTTCTGTTATCACTACAAATGGTAAACAAGTTAAATATCCTTCATTTTATCCATTTACAACATTATCTGTACCAATTCCAAATGTACCTCATGGTACTACTGTAACATTAAAAGATTGTTTAAAAAGTTTTTCAGAGGAGGAGGTATTAGAAGGTGACGAATCTTATTATTGTCAAGAGGAAAAGAAGAAAGTATCTGCATCAAAACGTATGTATATTTGGCAACCACCTAAAATTTTAATAATCCATTTAGCGAGATTTAAGAATATGGGAATGTCAATTCGTAAAATTAATACTCCTGTTGAATATCCTTTAACTGGATTAACATTAGATGAATGTTATTCTGAACATAAAAAACATAATTATTCATATGATTTAATTTCTGTAAGTTTACATATGGGAAGTTCTAATGGTGGTCATTATACAGCATATCGTAAAAATATGAATGGAGTTTGGTATGATTGTAATGATTCAAGTGTAAGTTATATTTCTAAAGAAGATGTTAAAAATATAATAGTAAATAAAAATGCTTATATTTTAGTATACCGTCGACAAAAAATTTGATTTATAAATAGAAATACTAATTAAATAATATTCTAATCAAAAGTAATAATTATAATGGATATTCTTAAGATATCTAAATTGAAAAAATTTTTGCTACGATATAGTAATAAACATATAAATCATGAAAATTCATTAGTAACTGATTTATGTGAGTTGTATAAAAAAAAAGATATTGAATTAATTTTGTCATTAGATGAATTTCTAGTAATATTAGATGATTTACATATTATTTTACGACAACCATTCAAATATTATACTAATACATTTTCAAGTGATGCATTACAATATATGATCAAACATGAACAACTTAATAAAATTATTTTTGATCAAAATATAGATTCAAATACTAAAGATAAATATATATATGAATTTGAGATTTTTAAAAATAAAAATTTTAAAGCGTATTATGAATTAGAATCATATAATTGTTGGAGAAGAATACCACATTCAATTATTAAAGAAATATTTTATGGTATACGATTTACAAATAAATTCAGTAAACCATTTGAACTTTTTAATTATATAATAGTCAATATAGAAACTCCTAACTTAGTTGAAAATATAAAAGATCAATTTTTAAAAATACCCCAATGTTTTGTTATTAAAATTAATAATCCAAACAAAATTAAATTGAAACTTGAATCAAAAACAAAATTTCTAGAACTTGAAACAAAATATAGTTCATTTTATGACGATTATAAATTAAAATACCATAATGATAATTTTATTATTTATGAAACTAACTATTAACGAATAATTGTAATTATAAACATTTTTTTCAAATCATGAATGTATATTTTATCTGATTTTATTTTATTCATTAAAAAAGTTATATCATAATTTATCGGTAATTTTAATATTATTAATTTTGGTACACATCTAGTATAACCTTCATTTAATAAATTATTACATACATCTTCTAATTTAAATACCCCTTCATTATTTTCTAAAGTTAATTTTAAATTTTTGTTTTGTTTATAACCGTAACCTCCCCATGGCGGATCTATAAATACAATATCTTGATTTTCAAGTTCATAAATTATATCAAGACAATTTTCATTATATATTGATACATTTTTTAAATTGTAACATTCTATATTATTTTTTAAATATTCACATCTAATAGGATCTAATTCTACTGCATTTATATTTTTAAAATTTTTTGCAAAAGAAATAGTATCTCCTCCAACTCCAGATGTTGCATCAGTAATTGTTATATTTGAACTATTTAATCCTATTTCATTTAATTTATTTTTTATGATGAATGAAATTTTTTCAGCGATATCCCTTGTTGATATGTACATTTTACTTTCTTTATCGATTTTTAACTTATATAATGCACTTCTATCAATAACAGGAAATAATCTTTTTATTGTTCTCAAATCAGTGATTAATTCATTATCCATCTGTTATAATATATGCTTAAAATAGCTTTAAATATATTAAAAAAACCGAATTATAATTATTTATTATCTTTTTTAGATTCAAACATCTTTTGAAATTTTTCTAACATCTTTTGAAATTTTTCATCTATTTTTCTATCTATTATTTCTTCCATTTCTTTTGTTATTTTCCCTCCTGATTGATCGAAATTAAATTTTGATACTTTTTTATCTTTTATTTTAAAACTATAATCTTTTTTTGTATCTATATCAGTTATTGTAAAAACCCCATCTTTAGTATCATTAAGATGTTTAAAATCCTTATAGCATTTATTAAAAGCTCTTTTTTTAGATTTCGATTGATAAACTTTATCTCCTTCAAAAGGATAGGTTAATTGATAATTATGCATATATATATATTAATTTTATATAAAAATTGATAAATATAATTTCTTTATTAGTTAAATATTTCACTATATCTTAAACTTATATATGTCAAAAAGTACTAATGATAAAGATTTAGTTTTTCAGATAATTGATTGGAATATAACACATGAAGATGTAGAATATGAAAATGAGGAAATTCAGAAATATGTAATACGTTTATATGGTCGTACTCAAGATAATAAAACTGTATTTTTAAAAGTAGAAAATTTTCAACCATATTTCTTTGTTGAAATTCCTAAAGATTGGGGAACATTACAAGTTAATAGATTTGTTAATGCTATTAAGAAAAATGTTTATCGTAAACAACAAAATTCATTAGTTACACATAATATTGTGAAGCGACATAAATTTTATGGATTTTCTAATGATGAACTTTATAATTTTGTTGTTTTGAAATTTCATGGTTATTGGGGTTTTAAAGCATATGAAAAAGTATTAAAGAAACCTTTTTTTGATAGATCTATTTCTAAATATCCTAAAAAATATGAATTATATGAATCTAATATCGAACCAGCTTTACGATTTATGCATATTACCAATATTAAAGCTTGTGGATGGATTAGTGTTGTAGGAGATAAATTAAAAGATGTTTCCGATGGTGAAAGTACTGTATGTGATATTAATAAACGAGTTAACTGGAAATTTATAAATTATGTTGATAATCCTAAAATTTTACCTATTGTTGTTGCATCATTTGATATTGAATGTACTAGTGGAGATGGAAGTTTCCCACAAGCAAATCGTGATACAGATAAAATTATCCAGATTGGTACTACTTTTCATAGATATGGTGAAGATGAATGCTTTTATAAACACATTGTTACACTTGGTTCATGTGATAAAATTAATGGTGTTGATGTTGAAAGTTATGATAAAGAAGGTGATGTATTAATTGCTTGGACTAAAATGATTGCTAGAACAAATCCTGATGTATTGACAGGTTATAATATCTTTGGTTTCGATTATAAATATATGTATGATCGGGCGGTTAAACTTGGTGTTAATAAACAGTTTATGATGTTAAATCGTAATGTTTATGGTGATCAAACTAAATTAAAAGATAAAAAATTAGAATCATCTGCTTTAGGTAGAAATATATTATATTATTTTGATATGTTGGGTCGTGTACAAATTGATTTGATGAAAGTTGTACAAAAAGATTTTAACTTGAGTTCATATAAACTTGATTCGGTCGCTGCTAATTTTATTCGTGAAAATATTAAAAATATAATTTGTGATGAGAAAACAAAACAAACTACTATTATCACACCATCAACTTATGGTCTTAAAAAAGGAGGTTATATTACTATTTATTTTAATGATGGATTAAGTGATAATAAATATGATGATGGTAAGAAATTCATTATTAAAAAGGTAAAAGATGATAGTATTGTTATTAGAGGAATATTAAATGTAGATGAATTAAATTTAGGTAATTATAAGGTTTTTTGGTGTCAAGCCAAAGACGATGTATCACCAAATGAAATTTTCAGATTACAAAAAGGAAGTTCTAAAGATCGAGCGAAGATTGCTAAATACTGTATTAAGGATTGTGTTTTAGTTAATAAGTTAGTTGCTAAATTACAAGTGTTAACTAATAATATTTCTATGGCAAATGTTTGTAATGTTCCATTAAGTTATCTGTTTTTAAGAGGTCAAGGTGTTAAAATCTTTAGTTTAGTATCTAAGAAATGTAGAGAAAAAAAGTATTTAATACCAGTCGTTAGAAAAAAATCAGATGAAGAAATTGAAGAAGAAAAAAGATTAAAACGTATGGAACGTGAAGCAAGAGGTGAAGAAATTTCTGAAGAAGATGTTGATGATGAAATTAATGGTTATGAGGGGGCAACTGTATTAGATCCTCATGTAGATGCTCATTTTATGCCAATTCCTGTTTTAGATTATGCAAGTCTATATCCGAGATCAATGATTCATCGTAACTTATCACATGAATGTTTATTAGATGATGTGGTTGAATTTAAAGGTAAAATTAATAGAATTACAGCAAGTGGAGGTACTGTTATTGATATTTTAAATAAAGAGTTATTAAGAAAAATAGTTAAAAATTACTTAGTTAAATTAGTTTGGCGAGATGAAGATGAAACAATTCATGAAGCTAAATTTAAAGTTACAAAAGTACGAGTAAAAGATGAATATATTGAAGTTGAAAATAATATATTACAATATGAAAAAACTAATAAACTTATTAATTGTAAATTATATTGTAAGAATTATGTTTTGGAAGATTTAGAAGGTTATATATATAAAACTATTTATCCAACTTATAAAGGAGTTACTACTAAATGTGTATTTGCTCAACGTGAAGATGGAACGATGGGTATAGTTCCTGAAATTTTACAAAATTTATTAGATGCTCGTCAAATGTTTAAAGATAAAAAGAAACAAGAAAAAGATCCATTTTTAAAAGAAATTTGGGATGGTACACAATTAGCATATAAAATTACAGCTAATAGTTTATATGGACAGACTGGGGCCCCTACAAGTCCTATTTATCTAAAAGCAGTAGCATCTAGTACTACCGCAACAGGACGTGAATTATTAAATGGTGCAAAATTATTTACTGAATATTTATTTTCAAAACTTTTATTTTGTACAGTTAAAAAAGATTTTAAAGGATTTACTAAAAAAATTAATCAGTTATTTAATAAAAAATATGATAAATTATTAGAGAAACATGAGATTAAAGAATTAAAAACACCTAATAAAGATGGTATTAATGAATATGATTATTTTAGAATTTTTAGTGAAAAACGTGAAAAATTAAATGATGAATGTTTTATTAATAAAAAATTAAATCATCAAAATAAAAAAGACTTTATTAAATATTTGTATGATAGACTTGTAGCGATGTTAAATAATAAAACTGTCGCTCCTAAATGTGTATACGGAGATAGTGTAACTGGAGATACTCCTATAGTAATTAAAAATAAATTATCTGAACAAATTCAAGTTGTAACAATTGAAGAATTAACTGATAATTGGTGTGCATATGATGAATTTAAACCATTTGATACTTATGAAAGTAATCGAAAAGATAAAGAACAAAGTAAAAATTCACTAGATTATCAAGTATGGTCTGATAATGGATGGACTGATATAAAACGAGTAATTAGACATCGATGTAATAAGAAAATTTATAGAGTTTGTACTCATACTGGTATTATTGATGTTACAGAAGATCATTCACTATTAGATAAAAATGGTAAAATTATAAAACCAAGTGAATGTATAATTGGTACAGAATTACTTCATAGTCCAATTGAATTTAAAAAAAAAGAAGAAATACAGTATGATGAAAAAGATTATGCTAAAGCATATATATATGGTTTTTTCATGGGTGATGGTAGTTGTGGAGCTTATGATTCAAAATGGGGAATCAAATATTCATGGGCTTTAAATAATTCTAATAATGAAATAATTACTGAATTACTATCTAAACTTAAAATAGCTTATCCTGATGATAATTTCAAAAAACTAGATACAATAAAATCATCTGGTGTTTATAAAATTGTACCTGTAGGAAAGATTAAAAAATTTGTTAATGAATATAGAGAGATATTTTATAATAAAAAAAAATATAAAATTGTTCCAACTAAAATTTTAAATTCATCAAATGAAATTAAAGAACAATTTTTGGAAGGTTTTTACCAAGCTGATGGTTCAAGAAAAGAACTTCAAAATACTGGATGTCATAGATTTTCACATAAAGGAAAAATTTCGTGTGCATCATTATATATTCTTTTGAAAATGATAAATAAAAAAATATCATTAAATACAAGAATAGATAAATTAGATATATATAGATTAACATATTCTGAAAAGAAACAAAGGAAAAAAACTAATGCAATTAAAAAAATTATTGATTTAGGGATAACTGATGATTATGTATATGATATTGAAACAGATCATGGTGTATATAATGCAGGTATTGGAGATCTTACTATTAAAAATACGGATAGTATCTTTGTTAACTTTTTCATTCGTGATAAAAAGACAAATGAAGAGATGGTTGATATTGAGGCATTAAAAATTGCTATTGATTTAGGTGTATTAGCTGGTGATGTGATTAATTTCATTTTACCATATCCTCATAATTTAGAATATGAAAAAACATTTTGGCCTTTTGCAATTTTATCAAAGAAACGTTATGTTGGCAATCTTTATGAATTTGATCCTAATAAATTCTCACAAAAGAGTATGGGAATTGTATTAAAACGTCGTGATAATGCTGATATAGTAAAAATAATTGTAGGGGGAATTGTAAAAGCTATATTAAATGATCGTAGTGCAAGAAAAGCAGTTGATTTTACTAAAAATGGATTAAGAAATATTCTATCTGATAACTATCCTATGGATAAATTTATTATTACTAAAACATTAAAAGGTCCTGCTATGACTAAAGATGAATATGCTAAAGAAATGCAAAAAGAAAAGTCTGAAAGAAATTATGTTGATCGTAAAGGTATTGTACATGCAGTATTAGCAGATCGTATTAAAGCAAGAGACCCCGGCAATGCTCCACAATCTAATGATAGAATTCCATATGCATATGTAGTTACAAAAGGTAAACCTAAATTACAAGGTGAACGAGTTGAGCATCCTGAATATATTAAAGAGAAGAATTTGAAACTTGATTATCTATTTTACATTACAAATCAAATTATGAAACCATCAATACAGTTTTTAGAATTATTAATTGATAAACCAGAGAATTTATTCAAGGAATATATTAATAGAGAAGAAAACCGTCGTAAAGGTAAAAAACCGATGTCAGCATATTTTACAAAAATTAAAGATAAAGAAAAGAAAGATAATAAAGATACTTTTGAAATTCTGAATGATGTTGATATTATCCCTAGAGAAAAAATTAAGAAAAGGTCACATACTAAATCTACTAAAAAAATTGTAAAAAAAGATGCTTTAAAGATTAATTCTAATGGAAAAATTGCATTAGATATTGAATTTTAAATTTATATTTTTATTTTATTTTTTTAATAAAAAATAGAATATTATTTAAAATGATGCACTAGAACCGGAATCAGAACCTGAGAATGGTACAAAATCCATATTAGAACCAGAATCAGATGTAGCTGAGAAATTTCCACCAGTTGCGGAATAGTCTGTACTTGATTCCGATACTGCTCTTCTTAAGGCATCTTCATCAGCTTTTTCTGAGTCATCATCATCCATATTATCATCATCATGTAAATCAGGTAATTCATCATCCATAAAAAGATCATCTTCATCCTCATCCATATAATTATCATCAAATATTAAATTACCATCTGCTCTTCTACCTCCTGCCATTTTTAACATTGATAACATATCCATAGGTTTATTATTAGATTCAGTAGAAGGAGAAGTTCCTAATGTATCTACAAATCCACCACGCATTCTTTCACCTAATCTATTTAATTCTGCAAATTCATCACTTAATTGTCCACCAGTTTGTTTAGAATCTAATTTTTGTACATATTTTTTTAATCCACGTGCTTCTTTTTGATATCTATTACGTGAAGTTTTATTTCCACCTACAAATTGAGGTCTTGTTACTGGTGCTTCACTTTCTTCAGATAAACCGAAATTTAAACCATAATTTGGTAAATTTACACCTTGTTGATTTGGTGATACTGGTAAATATACTTGAGGAGTCCCTGATACAGTATTTGGAACTACTTGAGGTACAACATCTACATCTTTACCTTCTCCACCATTCCACCCTAAACTTCCTACTGGAGAGTCTGGTGCTTGGTTATACTTTTGTTCGAAAACTTTATTAATGTTTATCTCGCCATCTGAATATCTAGTGGTAGCTCTTGATTGACCTAAACCCATCTTTTATATATAGTTAAAGATAGAAATTTTTTTAACCATTCTATATTTTATTTTAATTCTCATTATATATTAGTTAATTATGAAAACAAGAGATTTCTTATTATTATTAGTCTTATTTGTTAGTACACTACTATTTTTTAGTTTTCAAAATAATGAGGTAACGTATGTTCGTTCAGATATAGATAATGAAAAATATTTAGTAAGAGATTTACCAGATAAACAACGGGCAGCGAATATGTTATCTAGAATAAAAATTAATATAGATAAATTAGTTGAACATTTAGTTAAAGTTAAAGACGAACATCCAGATTTTACTCCATTTATTGAACAACTTCAAAAAAGAATTAAAAATGTTGATATATCTGAAAGTACTCCTGATTCTGCTTATACTTCTTATAGTGTCAATAAAGGAGAACAATTAGTATTTTGTGTACGTTCTAAATCAATCTCTGATAAAATGCATGATATTAACCTAATTATGTATGTATGTTTACATGAACTTGCACATGTTGGAAATCCAGAATATGGACATGGTGAACAGTTTCAAAGAATTTTTGCATTTTTTACTAAGGAAGCGATGAAAATAGGTTTATATGAGAAAATTGACTTTTATGATAATGCTGTAGAATATTGCGGTATGAACATAAACGAATCAATTGTATAATGTATTTATTAGGAATAAAACCCAAATATAGAAAATTATGATTAATATTTTTTTATATTTGTATATTAAATATACGACAAGTCAATGGAAAATCCAATAAAGTTGTTGTTCAAATACAAAAATAACGCGAGAAAAGTTCAATATAATATGTATATATTTGTGGGAGACATACCTAAATCAGTTTTAGCAGTTTTAAAAACTATTCAAGATAAAAATCTTTATAATTCTTGGATATCGTTATCTGATAAGGAATTAAATACATTGATCAAATTCTATGGTGACTATTGGTATAAGAAATTTTTTAATACGTATCATATGAATTATATCATTAATATGGCTAAGGAACTACCTAATTATAAAAAAGAATTAATTAAAAAGTTTGGTCAAAAATGGTATGATATACATATTAAAGATCATAAATTAATTGAAAGAAAATTATTTTATTCTTATGCTAATAGAATTAAAGCAGAAAATGAACGTAAAATGAGAAAAAGAGAAAGATTAACAATAGGTGATCCTGATATGGAACTTAATTATTCAACTAAAGAGCAAAAAAATATTTCGTCAATAAAAAATGAATTAAATAAAAATTTAGAAATTGCTTCTAGAACTTTTGCATCAAATATAGATGATTATAAACAAAAAGGAGGTAATACTTTATCAAAGTTAGATGATGATGATGATGAAATTGAAGATATTCCTGATCAAAAACTTGAACAAGGAGAATTTTTAGAAGAATTTATTGATGAAGAAGATTTAGATGAAATTGAAAAAATGTTTAAACATCAAGATGTTATTCCTGATGAAAAAGCACAAGAAACTTCTAAATTAATTCAAAAAGCATTAGATGATGATAAAATTTTTAAAAAAGAAAGTAAAAAAATGGTAAAATTCGATGATGATAAAGATGATTTATTATTTGATGAACAATTAAAAAATAACTTTGAAAAGAAGTATGTAACAAATCAGTTTATTTTTAAAGATGATACTATTGAAAATATGAAGAAAAAAATCTGTGTTTCTATTTTAAATAATGATAAATTTGGTAAAATTAATTATATTATACCATCTCGACAATATTTATGGTGTGAATATTTTTATGATAATAAGGTTGAAAAAGTTATGGTTGGACAAAAATGGATCCGTCGTAGTGAACTATTACAAATTGATGTAGAACCAAATACTAATTTTAGATTTTATGAAGAGTTACGAGGTAATCTTAAATTTTTAGGAGATAATATTAAAAGATATGGAAGTAAAATTAAGAGAGAAGACGATGATTATAATATTTTATATGATTATGATGATTATAGTACTAATAATGAAATTTATATATTAGATATTTACAATGAATTTGGAAAAGGTTATAATCCAACTCCAGAAATACTTCAAAACATAATTGATGTTTATTCAAAGGTATATTTCCCAAAGATAAGATCTGATGAAATCAAAAATATAATTGACTTTGTTAATGGTGATTCACAAATAGAAGAGAATAAAATGACTACTGTATTTGAAACTATAACTAATGATTTAATCGTTGAAAATGAAATTGTTGATACTGTTTTAGATGTTAAGATGGGTAAACAAGATTATAAAAAATTATTTAAAGCTAATTATATTACTCAAAGTGTCATTCATGTTGATTTAGTTATTAAAAAAGGAAAGTTGAGTTTATTTAGAATATTTAATGAATTTATTGTTAATGAAAAATATCCATTTATACAATATCAAACTTTAGATGGCCAAATTGCTTTTAAATTTGATGAAAAAGAAATTAAGGATTATCATGCTAAAAAAGATAGAGTTGATTTATTATCTAAATGGTTTGAAAATGCACCTTATGGAATTAGTTTTAAAGTCAAAGTTGAAAATAGCGATAAATTCATGGCTATCGGATTGAATGAAAATGGTAGAATTGAATATAAAACTCAATGGAAAGAAGAAGATATGGCAACTATTGATGATATTAAAAAAACATATAAACACGTTCGTGAGTTAATTCAAAAATTAAATGATGAAAAAAAGAATCGAATTAAATTTGAAATACCAGAAGACCCTCAATATAGATATGCATTTATTAATTCTATTCAAAAATTCGTTTTACCTAATGATCTTAAAATTAATCATAACGATTTATCAGAGTTTTCTAGATATTTCTATCCTTATGTTGCTTTAGTTATTGAACCTAGAAAAAGACAATCTAAAACTCTTAAAAATCAAGAATTATCTAAGTATGGTACTTATTTAAGATATAAAAGAATTTCTAATTATGAAAATCAACAAAGAATTGAACAAAGAATTTTATATTTTATGAGAAATTATGAATACACTGACCAATCTTTAGCTAATGAAATAAGTAAACAATTTAATATAACATTAGAAAAGGCATATCAAGAAATAGATTTAGTTAGAAGAAAGTATCCAAATATAAAGAAAAGTCGTAAAGTATTAAAAAAACTTGAAAGTATACCAAAAAATAAACCTCCTGGAATTGGTATTGATATTCAAGGTAAAAGTAATGATAAATATAAAATTAGAATTAGTGGAGCTAGAAATAAAGAACAATTAGAAAGAATGTTAACTTTTATGAATGTTTTAATATATTTATATACCGAAACATATCTTATGAAAAAACCAGAAAGACAAAAATTAAAAGATAAATTAAAGAAACTTACTCATATCGCTAGACGACGTCATCGTGTCGCTGAAATTGTTGATCATGATAGTGGTGATAGTAATGTTAAGGCTATTACTAAAAGAGATTCTAAACGTATTGGTTTTAAACCTGAAAAAGGACAAAATCAATGGACTCGTTCTTGTCAAAATAGTGGTGATAATAAGAGAAGAAGACCACAACAATATACAAAAATAGATGATATGTTAAAAGATGGATATAAACTTAATAAAAAAACTGGATTTTATGAAAAAAATGTAAGAATAAAAGATAAAGGTAAACAAAAAAGCAGTACTATTAGAACTGTTAAATTAGAAGATATAGATAATACAGGAAAAACCACAGGAAGATCTATTTATTATGCTTGTGATCCTAAAGAAAATGGTGAACATTTTTATGTAGGGTTTTTATCAAAGGGTAATAATCCATTTGGATTTTGTATGCCTTGTTGTTTTAAGAAGGATCAATTGTTCTCTAAAAATAAAAATAAACAAGAATATTTCTTAGAATGTATTGGTAAGAAAGAAACTAAAAAAGACCAAGTTAAAAAGGAAAAAGAACCAGTTATTTTAGGTGATCAACTTTATATTTTACAGGATACACATAAAATTCAAGAAGGTAGATTAGCTTTTTTACCTAAGGATTTAGATTTCTTTTTTAATTACAAATTAAATAAGACTAAAGAAATTAAACAAAATTATTTAACTACAGCTAAAAATGGTTATTATTTTAAGATGGGGTCAAAACAAGATGATTTTCCATTTTTAAATGCAATTTCGATAGTATTAAATATGAGTGTAGATGAAATTAAGAGAAAAATAGTTAAGGCTTTAGAAAATGATAAAAGTGATTTGATGTTTACATATTTGAATAATGGAGAAGTTAGAGAAAGATTCAATACTAGAAAGAACTTTATAGATTTTATACAAAATAACCATTTCTTAGGTTATGAATTAATGAATAATATTATTTCAATCCCTAATGTATTAACTAAAGATGGATTAAATATTTTAGTTTTTAAAGAAGTTGTTAAAAAAATTAAAAAAGCTTTTGAAAAAGAAAAAACAATAGAAGATTTTGTAATGTTATGTCAAAATTATGAAGAAAATTATAATATAACTAGTCCAATACGTAAAAATATTATTTTATTACAAGAATTTAACAATTTTAACCCTATTATTATGGTTACTAAAGAAGATGAAAATACTAAAGATATTAATATTAAAAAAATGTTTATATATCAAAATACTAAATTAAATGTAATTAATAATTTAGTCGATTTTTATAATAGAAATTGTACTGGAAGTTTTATTGAACAAATGAAAAATACAAAGACAAATCCTATTGCTAAGGTCACTTATGGAATTTTACAAAATCTTCAAGATACTGGTTATAATCCTAAATATCAAATTATTGATGCTCGAAATAAATGTAAATATATTATTACTAATAATTCTACTATTATACCAGTTACACCTAGTGGTTCTATATTAAATTTAATGATAGTTAAACATATTGATCCTCAATTAATTGATGCTAAAAAAATGTTTCAACAGTTAAATAAATTAAATGATTTAGTTCAACAAAAATTAAATATTTCCCCTATTGGAGTTTATTATGAAGAATCTGAAAGTTCTAATGATACATATATGGTGACTGCACTTATGAATAATTCGAAAGATATTGTCCCTACGTTACCTACAAAAATTAAAAATTCATGGTTATCCTCTAACAAATTGGTTAAACAAAATGAACCATTATTTGATAAAATAGATAAAGAAATTCAAAAAGGTTCAACAAATGTTCAAGATAAAAGAAATATTGAAATGGGGGATTATAAATATAGAATTGAAAGTTACCAATTATTTAGATTTAATTTAAGTGATTATTTAAATAAAAGTCAAAATGAAGCTATTTATAAGAAAATTGACAAAATTATTCAACAAAATGGTACTACACATGCAAATAAAAGAAGAGAGATAAGAAAAATATTATATAAAATTAGTGATCGTGATTTATCTGATATGTATGAACGATTGGTTCAACAAACAGGTGGTAAATTTATAAATATTATATCTAAATACCCTGATACAATTAATTATAATATTAAAAATACACGTGATGTTTGTGATATTCATGAAGATAAAGATAAATGTAATAATAATATCCATTGTAAATGGAGAAATGATAGTTGCAATTTCGCTACTACAAAAGAATTATTAATTGAATTTATTAATAGAGCAAGTGAAGAATTAGCTGAAGGTAAATTAAAATCTGATGAAATACTTCAAAAAGAAGATTATTTTGTTAGTGATATCGTTGATATGAATAGTTTTACAGAAAGAGAAGGACAAAAAATTATAAAGAGTACTAATACTACATTGAAAAAGATGTTAGAAGAAATATTTGGAGAAGAAAATGTTCCTCAAATTGGTAAACGTCGTGGTATGAAATTAGAAGAAGATGATTATATTGCTCTAAATAATGATAATCCTATTAGAGATATGCGTGAAACATGGACACAAAATTTAATGACTAATAACTTAACTATATTTAGAGCATATTCTAATGGATTTTATTGGGTTAAACATCCATTTTATGATGTTGCTAGTAGAAACTTAGGGTTTTATCATCCAATACAAACTGATTTATCTAATTATTTTAGAAGTCTTATTGCTGATTGGTTACTTGATAAAGATCATAGTAAAGAAATTAAGGAAAGATTAAATGAATATATTAACTTATCTAAAAAGGAAAATAGTCTAAGAAATTATGTATTAAAATTAACTTCTGATATTTTTACAACTTCCAATTGTTTAGTTGAATTATATGTATTAAGTAGAATACAACAAATTCCAATATATGTTTATGATGATTCTAATAGAATTTTACATATTTTTGATAATGGTCATGTTTTCAAAAAAAATGATAATATTAAAGATACTAAATTTAAAAAGTATCATTCAAAAGAAATTAAAAAAAATAGTATTCATATTAGATTCAGTTTCCTTAGAAATAAAGAAATACCCGATGAAATTGAAGTTATTTACCTTAAATAAGTCTTCTATATATCTTTTTTTATTATTTATACATTAATTTTTAAAATAAAAAATTAATATATAAAGTTTATATATAAGTAACATGAGTAAAATTGATAACAATGAATTATTTAAAGAATTAATTGAAAAACAAAAAAATGATTTACCTATCTCCCTAAAATTACAATTTAATGATATAAAAAGAATTTGCAAATATATTAACCAAAGCATATTTGACCACAATAACTGTGTTATATGGGATGGTTATGTTACAAATATCAATAACCAAAATAAAGGAAAATATATTAATTTTTATTTTAGAAAGAAAAAGGTAGCATTACATAGATTATTATACACTAATTTTATCGGTGATTTATCAGATAATGAATATTTAAAATTCTCATGTGAAAATAAAGGTACTTGTTGTAATGTTTATCATCTTAACAAATTTACTTATAATAAACCTATTGATAGAAAAAAAAATAAAGTACCAAAAAAAAAAGAAATTAAAAAAAAAGAAAATGAAAATAAAATTACTATTATTAATAAAAATACTTGCGATAAAGATACTTTAAAATTATTATATTTAGAATTTGATTAATTTTATTTCTATAATTAGAATATAAAATGAATTATGTAGATCTTTTAATGGTTAATCGGGAACCTTCACAAAAAATTAAAGGTAATAGTTCTATAGATACAGATTATTATAACTCTAATTATGATACTAATACTGAATTCTCATTATCTGATAATAAATCTCAAAATAAAATAAAAGGAGGAAATATATCTAATAAACCTCATGGAGGTTTTCCTCTATTATTTCAACTTGAAAAAGATAATAATCAAGATCCCTTATTATCAGAAAATGAAATATCTAAAAGAGAACAAGCTATCGCTACTAATAATGTTAATATTTCAGATATAATGAGTAAAAGACGTGAAGTTAAACCATTTTTGTAAAAAAATTGAAATTATATTTTAGTGCAATTGTTGATATATTATAAATATATACTAGAACATAACCTTTAGTAATATCTTAATGAACCTTTACTATTTTACTTATTAATTATGGCTAGTACTGAATATTTGCTTGAATTTGGCAGTTTTTTGGGTGAGGAAACTCTGGAAGTTGAGTTTAAAGAGTTTTCATTACGTAAACATCGTTTGATTTTTACTAAAGATGAAGTTTACTCTTTTATTAAAAATCAAGATTATTCTCATATTTGTAAATTTTCAAGGGATGTTCTCATAACATACTTTGAAAATTATATTCCTAAATATTTTTCTGCTTTTCTAAATAATAGTAAATTACAAAAAGGTGAACTTTGGTTTGGAATTTCTGATTCAGGAGAAGTATTAGGACTACCTGCTACTATGACATATGAAGAGATTAGTACTAATGTTATTGACCAAATTAAAAAAGTTTTATTTCTAAATGGTAACCTTGATATTCTTGATACTGTTTTAAAAGAACTTAAAATTGAAATTTTTGATGTTATTAATTCATCGGATGATCAACTTGATATGTATCTTACTAAATTTAAGTCTGAAACTAAAAAATATCAAATTGTTTTTAGTAGTTATAGGTCAGAATATAAAAAAGTTAATAAAATGATTTCATATTATAGAAGGGCTATTAATACTATGATTAATGAAGATGAAACTCGAAAAGCTTTAATTAAAATGGTTATTAGTTCTGAATTTTGCCCAGAGATTAAAGAAAAAGTAATGAAAAAACTTGTTAGTTCTGATGATATTATTTTTGAAATTGGAGAAGTTACAGAACAAAAATCAGATCCTAGAAGTCCCGCATATTGGATTGCTAAATATCGTGATATTATGATTAAAAAATATAAACGTCCAGAAAGACCTATTATTAATAAACCACATGATCCATATTTTAGAATTATTCAAGATATGAACATTATGGGTCCACAATTTATAAAGGCTGGAAATAATCTTGTTGTTATTAAAATTACATTTCCAACAGGATTATCAATTAAACTCGAAGAAAGACTTCATTTTCAGGGAGCTATGGGTAATTTAAAAATACCTGAAAGAAGTTTTGATTGTTGGGGTAAACCATGTACTAAATGGCATTAATTTATAAAAATTTCTTAAATGTGGCTGATACAATAAATATTATATAAGTTACTATAATAAATCTTATTAACGCCATTAAAAATTTACCAGTTGCAAATGTGATACCTAGACATTTTACCTTATGATCTTCTATTGTTTTTATATCACTCTCACCATCACCATCACCATCTCTATTTATTATTGGTAATAGTATATTATCTGTTAATGAATTTGTTATTTCATTTATTCTATCTGATAAAATCGCAGCGATTGCTGCTCCAAATACATTATTCTGTTTTAGAAATTTTATGAAATGTACAAAATTAAAATCTAAATCTATATTTAAATCAGTATTCATATTATAATTAATAGTTAGATTTTTTTTATAATTAATTAGTATTATGAATATTCAAGATACTGTTATTAGAAGAGCTTTAAAATATTATGATGATAATAATGATAAAACATCGGAAACTCTTAAAAATGCTAGGTATTTTACTACTGAAAAAACTACTAAAGATCTATCTAGAAATAAAATTACCTTTTATAATGAAAATAAAATAGAAATATTTAATTCAGAATATGAAATTATTGCATTATATAATAATACATCTAAATTATGGACTTGGAGTTGGTCTGTTCCATTATTATCTAAAAATTCAACTTATACATCTAGAAAAATATTGAATTATGGATTAGACCTAGGTGAAAAAAATCTTGCATTAAAAGCAGAACTTATAACATCTCGTTTTAGAATATCGAACCCTATTCAAATTGATATCCATTGTGCTATTTCATCTTATCTCTCAAAAATACCCATGATTTATGAACTCAAATTTAGTGAAAACCAAGAATATGAAAATAATGATAATAAAAACTTTTTTAATATAAAAGAAATTGATGAAAATATACAATATGTATCTTATTATGTTTTTCTTATAAATTAATATTTTTAAAACTATTAATTTGTAAAACTTTCACCTATGATTAAATAACTATTAAAACTTCACATATTAATTAGATAACTTGAAAACTTAACATATAATATGATATCTTTGAAACTTCACATATGATTAAGATACTTTTGAAACTTCACATAT
>CERD01230833.1_pt1 | contig 23233 bp, 18 predicted proteins | sample 530931 | NCBI WGS metagenome assembly CERD01 (sample SAMEA2621101, study PRJEB7988) | marine metagenome | isolation source: saline water (ENVO:00002010), including
ACACTTGGGAATGCCATTCTGACTCCTTTCTAACGGCCATAAATTTAACTCTTAATATTGAAATGTACACAATTTAACCATCTCATTCAAATAGTGATATGCGTTGACTGTTCGATAGTTGATCGTCTGCAAGATTCCACATCATCAATAAAGAACCTATTGCTGCTGTAAGTGAGGCGATTTATTCAGACAGTCTAACTGTTTCCTAGTGACAAGCATGGACAGTAAAAGATGAAACACAATTAAGATCCGTTATTTAAGACACGAAGCCGAAATACAATTTTTGTTTTTGAACGTCCGTTCGTTGTCCTATTAACGCCTTTCAACACTAGTTATAAGGCAGCAAAGTAAGTAAACCGGACGGCTAACATTCTTTCCTATGAATACACAGATAATAGTTTTTCAGGCAAAAACGGGTGTTACTATGACGTCTTAGTAATAAACTGTTAGGTGTATGAGCTCGGTGGACGAGTCCGCCAAGAATTAATAAAGGGAGATAGATTTTGGCAAAGGTGAGCTTTTTCGATATAAGAGTGGTTAAAAAGTTTTTAGAAGTTGTTTCTGTAATAAGCTTTTTGGCATCACTCTCGTTTATATTTATCGAAATACCAAAAGGTTATAAGCTTGTAGTTGGCGGCATATTTTTGGTGGCGCTTATAATCTTTTATATTTGGCTGTGGTGGCGATCTAATAATTTGGAGTGCATCCATGCAAAGATAGAGGGAAGTGATGTCATAATAAAAAAAGGGGATATTTTTAAGCAAGATGGGTTTAAGGCTATAGCTTTTAATGAATATTTTGATACGCAGGTCGATGAAAAAATAATTTCAAGTGCATCGTTAAATGGAAAGTACATAACTGATTACCTTGAAAAATCTGTTCCTGAACTTGACAAGCATATAGAAAGTTATTGTTTCGATGACGATGATATTATTGGTGAGAATTCTGATAGAAAAAGTGGAAAAAAGCTACGCTTCGAGATAGGTGCTATTTGTATTTTGGATGAATATCTTCTAACGGCATTTTCAAAATTTGATGATAAAAATCGGGCCTCGCTAACAATGCCTGAATACCTTAGTTTTCTTATTAACTTCTGGGATAGAGTTAATCGAGTTTACGCACAAAAAAGTGTTTCTGTTCCCATTTTTGGGTCGGGGATAACGCGCATCAAAGAGCACAAAAATATCAGCGATGAAGATTTGCTTAAAATCATGCTTTGGACATTTAGGATAAGCGAAATGAAATTTAATTATCCGGCTAAACTAGCCATTATTATACATCCGGAAAAAGTTAAAACTATTAATTTACTTGATATTAAATCAGCCAATAATGGCCTTTAAGTGTTTTCTCAGGAAAGTTATCTCGAATCAAAAAAAATAACATCAAAAAGGAGTAGGTATGGCATATCGCAATGGGAATTATTCGGCTTTTTATGTCAGTGAGCCGTTTACTGAAGGAAGCTTGGGAGCGCATGCTACTAGAGACTTTGTAAGTTATAGTATGCTCAGGGCTTGGAAAGGAAAAGATTCAAGTTTTCCATTTAATGATTCCCACAATAAAAATTACAATGTTAGAGATAGTAGTGATTGGGAGAAAACTTTAAAGCCAAGAATTAGGGAGCGGCTTAGCAGCTCTAAGAACATCATACTATTCTTAAGCTCTGTTACAAAAAGCTCTAAAGCTATTCGTGAAGAAATTGATTACGGCATAAACACCCATGGCCTTCCGGTTATTGTCGTGTATCCAGAGTATACGGAAAAATCTGATATCATTAATTGCCAATCAAAAACGTTCAAAAAGCAAATAAAAGACCTTTGGGATAAATTACCCAAATTTAGAGATTCAATGGATTCCGTCCCCACTCTCCACATCCCCAATAAAAAAGCACTTATAGAAAAGGCGCTGAAGGATAGTGACTTTATGGTGAATACAAAGAAGGAGCCAGCCAAGTTCTTTTATCCATGTTAACCCTTAGTGGCAAGGGAACACCTAACAAGCGGCTGCTAGGGACTGCATTACGCTACGCTTCATGCAGCCCTAGAGCCGAGCGTTGACTGTCCGCTATTTGTCTTTAGCAGACTAGTAACTACGATTAACAATAAATCATTTCTTCCAAGTATACGCTGCGCTGCATAGCTATCGAGAGCGATACTTAAAGTCCAACTTATGGATTCAGGAAGTAATTACTTAGTAGTTAGAATCTTTCTCTAAGCCACTTATAGTAAGAGGTTCCCGCATCTGGACAAAAGTTCCATGAACCTGAAACTCACACAAACTTACATTTTAACAACATTAATGTGCATTATTTTTTGAGTGGACAGATGTACGCTGACATCTATAAAAAATATGCTAGAAATCACATCTTGTTAGATACATAGATAAGCGATAATTAATCGAGGCATTAAAACACGCATCGTGCATAAGGTTGAGATCGCATTTCATTAGAATTGATCGCCCGAAGCATAAAAAACGACAAAGCCTAAGCTACTCTGCAATACCTTAAAAGAGTACTGTATATATTTCTTAGTCATGTATAAAAAGCTAGCATTTTTACACAAGCATAAACTGTATGGATAGTTGCATTTTTCAGCCTCACTCAATCGATACAAAAAAGCCGCGAACGCTGTCGCAGCTTTTTCTCGAATACTTAGCTCTGTCCACAAACTAATTTCATTCACAAACTAATTTTAGTCGTTCTCCAACTAATTTCAGTCACAAACTAATTAACCCGTTCACAGACTTATTTTCAAATTGTCACCCCTGGAAAAGAACAATTAAAATTGTGAATAGCGCGTGCTAAAAATCAAAAAGTTACAAAGCTAATTTTTACAATCAAAATTGTGAATAAACAGTAAGCTCGGCTTCAATATCAGTTTAATTCTTACAATTAAATTTGTGAATGAAATAATTATTGGTTATACGTTTCAGCGAACCTGCCTAGCAGGTTAATGCTGGTAAATCACCACTAATAGTATGAAACATCAATATTGAAGTCATCGCTCGTCTGCTTGATGGCTATTCTGCCAACTGACTTTCTATCAGTATAATAATTTCCCGACAGTTCTAAATGTTCACTTTGCTCAGTTTTAACTAATCTAATGTCAAAAAGGGTTGACCCATTGTATGAAGGCCAGCTCGGATTTTTTGGAGTAGAACGATATACATAATAAAGCTTTTTTTGCCCTTGCTCTAGAGTTGGTGTTGTTTCAAGAGTAATAGACTTCGTGGTCTCACCATGCATATCAATTTGTGTACTTAGGAGCGACTGTCGAATGACTGCTCTCACAGGCAGAGTATTTCCATTTTCAAGCGTTACTACCCCTTCCCAAGTTCCATTTAAATCAGGAAACGACGACCTGTCTATTCGACATTTAAAAGCCCAAAGTTTTCGAGATATGTAGGGAGAGAGAAGTATTAAAATGATTGCGGTGCTGACAATTGATGAAATAGTGACAATTTTGAATAAAGAAAAGTCTGGAAGCCAGTATTCTCGGATAAAGGAATACGCACTAATGCTTATAGCTATAGTTAGTAGAGCTGTATATCTAACTAAAAGATCAAATCGAACAATTCTGAACAAGCTCTTGCCTACCCTTTTAAGTCAGTATAAAAGCGTAGACAATTTTTACCGTCACTTTTTGCCATCATTAGAGCCACATAGGACTCCCTTAATGTGCTTCCAACACCAGCTGAATAAGTAAACTCGGAATAAGAAAGCGCAGATACTGAATCAAAAATAGTTAAAAAGTCGACGTCTTTGTCAATACACCCTGCGACACCATCTGCTGCACTAAAAATCACGTCAAAGCCCGTCTCTTTTAGCAAGTTCGATACATCAAGAGTTGATTTTTCCAACAAAACACTAAGCTTACCAAGTTCAGATGGGGCATTATTCAGATAATGAAGAGTAATCTTTCGACCAATATCATCGGCATCAATAGTTAGATACTTCAATTTATTCCTAAAATTGTTAATTACTTCATATTGAGAATATCAGTTACTTGAATAATAAAGCAATCCACTGAACCACAATTTGAGCAATGATTCAAAAGGTCTCAGTCTCCTCACTGGTAAGCTCGATACCTAACGATTTCAATATCTCAGGCGGTTTGACACTTCAATTATAAGCACGATTAGTCCAGTAGAAGCCTGTGAAACAATCTCCCTTGCAGCTATATTCTAATCTTACTAGACTGTAAAAATTTGCTATTAATTGTTTTCACAGGTCTAGCTACAGTGACTTCAAAAATGGAATAATCGGGGTCGTAAAGGTGGGTTAACCTATAGAAAGTTGCAAAGCCACCTAAGTATACTTACTTTTAAGCCCAACTTTTTCTAGTGCGGCTTCATGTAGTCTTAACCTTACTTTACTCAAGTCAGATAAAAATTTCCTTTTGCAGTAACTGGTGTGAATTATAGGCATCTAGGCCATATGGATTTAGACTCTTATAGATGGATTTAGCCAGATCGGTTACTTCACTATGTAATATTACCAATGCCTCAACCTTCTCTTCAGAATCAAATACTTTCCTACTACCATCTGGCACTAATGTTAGATTACGAAGTTCAGGGGAAACAACAAGTAACGACAGATGCGCTCTTAGTTTTTCAACGAGTGTTAGTGGAAGGTATGATGGACAATATAGTTCTTCATTCATATCGTAGCCAATTGCGGTGACATCGTAGCTTGACAAGTTTTTGGCCACACGTTTTTTGTAGTCTGGCATATCAGCAATGAGGTTTTTCATAAGCCGAACAACTTTCTTTAGATTACCTGAATACAAAGTATCCTTGTCGTTGACTAGTTTAATGTGAAGAAAGGGTTGATTACTAATGAGCTTATGGTCGCCTTTATGGTAAATTTCAACGCCTTTATGATGCTTTGCTCGCGTTCGCTGATAGTCATGGCTGTGATACCAGCAGCCTGGGACGATATCTACTTTACGTTTTAAGCTGCCACCACTCAGAGCTATTGATTTGTTGCCGGTGCAATCCACATCAGCCTGATAGTATCTGGATGTCAGTTTGGCTTCTGACTGCTGGCGGAGCTCTCTAATAATATCAACCATGGGACGGTTGTCATGTGCTATACACGCCGAGCCGTCAATTTTGGGAGTTCGTACAAGTACAATATCAGACTTCAGTATTAACATATCCACATCTGAATGACCTTCGATGTGAATGTTCAGCGCTACTGAGCCTTGAATTTCTCTTTCTGCACTAGTACCAGAAGTACCTAGCATGTTAATCAGTGTATCGGCAACCCGTTCGCCCTCATCGATAGATATCTGAGTTGAACGACTATCGACAGCAGCCATAGCGCCAATTACGTATTTTATTGGAGCACTTTCGGACAGCTCTTCGTAATTTTCTTTGGTACGAACATCGATTGATTTAATTATTGATAGATTATTGTCGAGTAGCACTCTTTCTCTCGTTCCTTGACGCCTATCTTTTAAACTTTTTAACCTATTTTCGAAATTAATCAACGGATGTTCCTCGTGAGTTCCATTTTGCCGAATGTTCTTCTGCCGTTGCTATTAAAATAAGCTGCCGTTGCAGATTCCAAAGACTTATCAATCAGCAATTCACAATACCCTCTATGTGAATAGAGTTCGTGTGATTGCTCTATATTGGGATTGTTACTGTAGCTATAACTCAGACGCCAACCAGCTTGACTGCCGTTAGCTTTTGCTAATGTTGCGGTGTAACTTTCACTGATACTATTTTCTGTTTTTAAGCATATAACTATTTTTTCCCAAGTTTGTTCAATATCTATTTCAGCATCCCACTGATATTTAATTTCCCCATTCTCGGTCAATGTTGCTCCTGCAACTTTCCACAAACCACTAAGGTTTGGGATTTTAAAGAAGGGAATTTTCCATGCAAATTTATTAAACAACCAGTGCAAGCCGAAATAGACTACACCAGTGGTAACAGCAACTCCGGTTATTGCCTGAAATCCAGTTAATTCATACACCCAAGATATTAGACTAGATATTGCGCCGGTTAGGATTACGGATGCTATTCCCAACCAGCGACCAATGGATGCTCTATTATGTCCAAACACAGCGTAATCGTGCATAAGCGCCTCTTTTTGTTGCTAGTCTAATATTTGTACCGCGAGGTTCATTTTCAATACTAGAAAGGAAGAAATTTATAATATAGGGGGGATTTAAATTAAATGGAGTAACTCATTTTTCGCCAGTTAAGTAAAATTATTAAGTCAGTTTTAGGCCGAAAGCTAACCTCAAATTATCAGACAATCTCCAATTTTGTCTGCAAAACGATCATATTACTCGCCGCCTACTTCTCGGTATAGCATCAGGCATCACACTATAAAGCCACTCCTTATTATGCTTAAAAAGCCAGCTATAGCTCGTTCTGAATTCTCGCTGAAAGTCACCACGATAATATTCAGGGTGCTCAGCTAACGCTTGTAAAATACAATTTTGGTGCTTATGGCACTGCGCGTTAAAACGCATCTGATGCCGTTTTTCGACAAGGCCTGGTTGTTGCGAAAGCACCTGCTCAACCGCCCCGACAGAGTAATCAAACTCACTGGCGATTTGCTGTGTTTTAACACCATTTTTTAGCATCCCCACAATCAAGGCTCTATCTACACCAAATATTCGTTTGGCGCGCGTTTTAACGGGGATATTATTTTGTATGGCGAGCTTTTTCACGTAGATAACGCTTCGCCTGCATCGCTCAGATACGGCTCGTAATGACTCCCCTTGTTGAAGCAAACGTATGATGTCAGCATCTGCATCACCTTCACTCAAGACGTTAGCACCTGCACGGTCGGGGGTAACACATTCACATGGCGTGTATTCGCAGAAATCGTTCCATGAGTGCCATAACAGACCAATGAGCAATAGATGTTTTAACGGGTGAAATTGCGCGCGTTTGGCCCTAAAGAGAGATTCTGGATAACTGCTATCTAGCAATAACTGCTGCACCGCAGGCGAGGCACTCGTTGCCCAATATGCGCGTAATGCATATCGCAATTTATCTTGGCGAATGGCATCAATGTGGGATGCAAATCCCGCTTCTACCAGCCGATGGCGATAACGAGTCGTTATGTGTTGATAAGAGAATAAAGACTTACCGCGACGCCACACATCATGAACTAAGCCAGAGAGCTGAACATCCACATTTTCCAATACGCCACCCCGTTGAGAGGTTATCTCACTTGGCAGAATTAACGCTCGGCGACGAACGTTTACTTCACTAAGCGGCTCGCTGTGAGTTAAGCAAACCGAGCATCCTGGCAGTTGATGTTGCACATGCCACCAGGCTCGCCCAACCTCATTACAATCACATTCAATGCAAGTTGGGCACGCTCTTAATACCGAGCCACTGTTGACTCTATTGGCGACCAGCGACATTCGCGTGTGCAGATTACTGGCGCTTCCTTTGGCAAGATTAACCAATGCACTGGAATAGGTTGTGGGGTGAATAAAAGGTTTAAACGCCGGTAATATTGTGTGCTCATGAATAACCTTTCGCGCTGATAACCGTGACTCTTCACTGATTAACGGCACATAGCCTGGGAATTGTGAGGCTAATTGATAGTGGGCAATATGAAGCTGTTCAAGAAGCGCTTTGTTGGAAGGTAACCCCGACAGTTGGCAGTACGTGACTAACCAACTATAGGGTATTTCGTCGGCCTCAAGAGGCGGATGAAAGCCGAGCATGGTCGAATTGACCTATGTGATTAAAAAAGGCTAACCAAATGATGTGGGCCAGTGGCGTGACTTTGGTGGGGGTATTCATTATCGATTCTAAGCAAAGCAGCGTTTGCAGCTCTTCGTCTGTCTTCATCACAAAATAGTCATCAATCCTGTTTTCTGACACCCATTCCCAGAATGCCTGCTCTATCTGCGCTTTTGTTTCCCAATAGGCTTGCTGTCGGCTTCTTACTGTATCGCCAAAGGCATACTCCACTAAGCGGAGTATTCGAGGATTGGTTAAAGGTTGTTGGCACGAGCTGCGGTTTAAGTGAAGCGCTAACCCGACGTGTTGAATAGCGGCGTTTGCCGCATTGGCCAGTGGTAAGTTGCTTGACATGTCGTGGTTACATAAAGGGCATGTCGTATCCGGCAGCGGAATGTCTCGCAAATCAGTTTGCTCAAAACCGCAGTGGCTACAGCCAGCCATTAGCGGTTGCGACTTATGTTTATGGCATGTGGTCGCCGAGGGTAGTTGGTGAGCCGTATGCCAATAGCTTGCGCCATAGTGACTGATATCGTCTTCTATGCATTGCGGGCAGCTTCGCCAGCAGTTTGCGTGTCGCACTTTCGTTAACCACGGCATAAAAAACGCTTTACGTTTACTTTTTGATGCAACATCGAGCAACGCTCTTTGCTGCTCAATATTCAGAAAATGGCGGTAGAAGCCTGCACTCGTATGCCGGTAAAGCACGTCCTCACGCGTTGCTACGTTGTTAGTCGCATTGGCAGTTGCATTGGTATGCGCGGCTACATCATGGCGTATGGCTTCATAGTCCTTTAAAGGGCTCAACATACGATTAGCGCCCAGCCACGCACTATAGAAATCAGTTATCGATTTCGTGGGTGTCAGTACCGCCATACGTGCAATGCGTGAATAGTAATGCTCATCCGGCAACAGCGGTAAGAAAAAGTGCATTGTCGCCATTCGCTAGTCCTTGATGCCCGTGTTAAAGCTAGCCATGCTGGGCCCTGTTGCGATGTTTTCTCCTAAAATAGGTGTCAGCATTGGCGCCCTAGGGCTTGGACTCGCGCTTGAGACTGGTGTCAATGTCGACGTGTTCGCCGATGCTTTACGCGGCGCTTTAGCCTGCGTTTGGTTTATTGGCGATGCCGTCGCTGTATGTTGTGCTTGTTGTGCTGCCGCTATCGCATCTTCATAATCGCGTATGTTTTTGCTCTTCAAATGCTTAAGCGCCATCTTATAAAGCTGAAATTGACTAGAAAACACGGTGTTTAAGTAACTGATGGTATTAGTAGATGCGTCAGGCGCCAACTCACCCTCATGAGATAGGTACACCAGATACTCTTGATGCACCTGTGCCAACCGGGTCATGAAAGCAGGAAGCCCGCAGGTATACTCGTAGAACGTAGTCATAAATTCGGTCGATAATTGCGTGCAATTAAGTAACGACCATTCAGGGTATAGCGCCTGCAAGGTCTTCAAAAACATATCCCCATCCTTTGAATACGTTGCCAAGCGAAACTCTCTGTCATTCACTAACCGGCGCAGAGTGGTGATTTCAGGTTGGGATTTACCGCCCACGTGCACATGTTTGGAAAACAGCTGTAATCCGGAATCGGTGCAGCTGATTATCATCGGTATGCCAATTTTGTTGAACATGGCCTCAAGGATGGTCAAGGTAGGTGCTTTGTCAGATTTGCCATACGCCAGTAAAAACTGAAGTTCATCAATATGCACTAAGCCAATTTCATGGGTAGCCGCAACCAGCTGCATGCCCGCTAAATGCCTATCGACTGACTCGCGATTCCGCGAATCCCATTGCTCAAAATAATCGGTGTTCCCAGTGGCATCATCCACCGCCCGAAAGAAGTTGAGCGCCAAGGCTTTTAGTGACGGTGTCGAGGGCATATCCAGCGACACCCACACAATTTGGTTTTGATGGTAAGGCTTACCCTCAAATTCATGATGGTAAATCACCTGTGGAATAAGCGATAACGCACTGCGGATCATCGTGGTTTTGCCCGCACCGCTGTACCCTGTCACCAACACGCTCGACGCGGTGGTTTTATGACTGGCCACGCTGCGCTTTATCGAGCTGTCTACTTTCGCTTGAGACTGCGCTTGAGACTGCACTCGATACTGCGCGGCCAACCCCATCTTCAGTGCCATTGCATCAGGCTCAAGGGGATTTCGATACGCATAAGAGTGCAGTAACAGCGACCAGCACTTTTGATAAAACGTGATGAACTTATCCGATGGAATATGGGTGTCGCCCATACTCTGTAAAATGGCGCGTTGATACAGTGAGTCTAACGACCAATAGTCAGTATCGCACTGCATCGCTCTGCCCGCACGGCGTAGTATGTCGCTACTGCGCATCGGCGCCGGTAACGCTTCGGTGAGCGGGTTGCCGTTAAACTGGGCTACAGGGTGTTTCGTGTAGTGTGCTTGTATATGTGAACGCATTAAAAACCTTCCGTGGTGGTGAATGTGTCTGGTGATTCAAATTCCACTTCCTCGTCCTCAAATCCTAATGCGACCATCACATCTCGGGCATGAGTCAGTGTGTTTAATTTCTTGCCGATAGCTTTAAATTCTTTTATTCGGGGAACGATGGCTTTGCGCTCGTTTTCAGGTAGCAGCGCAATTTGCCCCATTAACTTATCAAATTCGGGCTCATCCATACTGCGCATGTGTTGACGCAGGCGCGCGGCATATTCCTCATGGGCAGCAATTTTTAACTTGAGCCACTTAAGCTGGTGTGAGGCTATGTCCCATGGCATGCCTAGATAGGGTGAGTTGTTATTATGATTTTTCAGTGTCAGCTTGATGTACTCGAATGCCGACGGGTTACGCTGACTTTTAACGCGGTAAAAGAGATGGTTCGTCCAATCCCTCACCCGTTTCACGATGATGGGGAATGTGCCCTCTGACGCTGCCAGTTGATGTAACCTTATGACTCGGTTGTCATTGCTTAAGTATTCAAGCCCTTTAAAAAAGATACAATTTGAGCGTACAGTCGCCTCTTCCTCTGGCAAAAATGCCCAACGTAGCCTTGCCTCGTCACTGGGTGCAGTTTTACGCCCACCGTTCATATCGTTAGCTAGGCTATGAAGAAATATCGACTCGGGCGACATACCAATGTCATCCACCATGGCCTGATAGCCACACTTCGCAAGGCGCTTGGCCGACTTGTTTTGCAGGATAATGAAGTTAAAAATTTTACGAACCAAACTATCGTATTCCCACACCGCATGATTTGATGGGTGCTGTTCGGTGCGGTCGCGCTCTTTAAATATTGAGCCAGCTTGAAAGTGAGCAACTTCGCCGTTAAAGATATTAAACGTACCTTCAACCGTCCCTTTTGCATCACCTCGATATACCGCCGTAAAATTAAATGCCTTAATACCTAGCATAGCTTTTAAAATAGACGCGATAAGGTTATTAGGATATTCGGTGCCGTTGTCTATGGTGATCTCTTCAGGAATAAACGAAGCCGGCCAATCAGCCTTATCGAGCACTAAGCCATAGCGCTTTGCAAGCTCGACTTTGCACATACACGCATTCACCATGGCCTGCGCCACACCATCTGCATTTGGCGCACCAAAGCCTAAATAAAACCCCACTATCATGGTCGAATACACATCGATAACGAAATACAACGTAGGGCGCCCCATACTGTAACGAGCGTGCTTGATGTAGGGATATCTGACGTACAAGTCTAAGACCGTTGCATCTACTTCATAACGGTGCGTCGCGCCCATTATGCCATCTAGTGCAGTGCCTTGTCGGGCCGCATGGTCTTTTTCAAATTTGAAGCTGCCTTCTTTCATTTTGAGCTGGTCGGCGCGACTGAAAATGCGGTTAAAATGGTAGTAGAACATACGCGGCGAAATACGCTTTTCAGGGGGCAGTAGGTCATGGTAGAGAATTTCACTATTCCCTACCTGTCGAACTACTGTGCTCACTTCAAAGGCATCCTGATAGCGGTCAAAAATCTTTCGTCGGCTGAGCTTTTTACCCTCACGTATCCACTGCTTCACCACATCTTCGATATTCTTTTTATCGCGCGCGGTAATGCCACGAAAGTCGCTAAGACTATTTTGATTATGCTTACCGCCTCTGCCTCGTTTGATGATTGGGTCGTCTGGGGTGTCAGCGACAGGGTAGTTTTTTCCTATCTCGCTCCATTTAAAGGAGACCAGTGCATTGGGCACCATGCCAAAAACAATAAAGCGATTAAGCGCGTTGTGATATGCCCCTTTCGACTTCCACGTAGAGCCGGGGGTTGCTATTAGCGCCGCTATCTCCTCCCCAAGCCCTTTACCGTAAAGGTATTGCTCTACTAAGTGCGGCGCCGTTAACGAGGCGATTTTACGAAACTTATCATCTCGCTTGGCTAGCCACCCCTTATAGCCTTGTTTTAACAGCGCCGTATCAGACGTACTCAATGTTTCTGGTAAGTCATACGCCTGCCCCGTCTTTAGGCCGTGCTTTTTAATAAACTGTGTTAACTGGGCTTTATTAAAAACCTTTGGCTTGGGCGGGTTAGCCACCTTCATTGCTTGTAACATGTCGGCCACGGCATAAAATTCGCGGCACTGACTTATATGGCAAATACGGAAAGACATGCGCAAGATAACTTGCTCTCGCTGATGGTCTAATTCATCGTGATATAAATGCTCGCCTTCATACCTCATGCGGCTATCCCCAACTCGTCCTGCATGAGATAAACAGGTCGAAACCAGCGAACCATGTGCGTCTCACACTCCTGAGAAACCGGAAGAAAGCCATACAAAAGGGCAAACCTGAACAGCTGACGAGCTTCACTATTTGACATTGACAGTGCATTACTTACCTTGGTAATCAGTTCTTGTAATGGGCGCCATGGCGCGTGCTGCCATGTCTCACAAAAACAAGCTAAAAAGGCAGTGAGAACCTCGTTTGAGACGGTTAAATCTTTGGCTGATGCTGAGAACAATTTGTTGTGATAGTGCACTTTGGTGGCATCACGCTCGGTCACCACGCGATATTCAATACCACGGCGGCGCCAAAACTCTCGTTCAATCGCAAATTTTTGCCAGGTTCTCATGCTTTTGTACTCAACCTCATCGAGCCAGCTTAATTTATAAATTTGGTCCCAATATTTAAAGGTGTACGCCGTAAGCTGCGTGGTGCTGTCGTCAGCCGATAAGCTCTCAACCAAGAAATCCGTCGACATGACATAGGCCTCATACGTCTTCCAATTTCGCGGGTGCATAATGTTAAGCTCAACGGCGATATCCAGTGTTTCGTCTAGGTCGAGCGCGTATTGCTCAAACACCGCCACGGTGCTTGGCTTATAAAGCAGCTCCATGTACATACGCCTTTCACCGTCGGACAACAGGTGCACCTCGCGGTTTTGTTTATCGCAGAACATCCAATGCCGGCGGCCCACCTTGTTCACGTCTCTCACCGTCAAGTAAGAGCGGTATGTACCATTGGCAATATCATCAGTCCATTGCTTATATTTTTTCACTGTTTTGGGCAGTTTTAAGTAAGTTAACTTCTTCATGCGCTCTCCTTTTCACACTTTTTCCAGCGCGTATTAGAAATCGGAACGGGAGGTAAAATCAAGCCAAGAAAATCGCTAACCACATGATAAAAAACACTTTTGTTGTTAATCAGGGTTATTACTTAGACTATTAATTGGATTATATTAACGATGGGTTTTCAGATAGTTTTATAACTGATTGATTTGCTTGAGAGGAAACAAAGGTTTTGTTGTGCCGCTACAGTTAGCTTGAGAAAATTAATGAAAAAGTAGGTGTTTGCTCAAAGTTTTTAAAGCCTCACACTCCAACTGTTTATTTTTTAACCTAACATCTGTTCAAATATAGACTTTAGTTTGAAATATTTCACAGCGAAATGCTCATAAATGTATGACATTTTAGTAAAAGAAATATCGCCAAATATAGACCTTTTTTAACAGCAACTAAGCAAATTCAAGCTTGCCGAGGTGGAGACTCGTTTCGCCGCTAGTCCTTGCGTTGCAAGCCTTTCACATTTCTCGGTTATGACTGACCAAGGCAATTAACATGAATGTTGAGTTTTATTTCATAAAATCAGTGAAATACATGAGATGACCAAAGCGTAGACAAAACAAACACAGTTCAATATATGAACAACAAGATAAGCTTGTTCATTCCCGAATTTTCCCATATTCTCTCATTAGCACTTTTGTGAGACTGACAATGACAGACCAAATTTTGACCTTGAAAGAGGTCGCTGCCTATTTAAAGCTAACTGAAAAGACGGCATACAGACTGGCAGCAGATAAGAAGTTACCGGGGTTTAAAGTCGGTGGTTCATGGCGATTTAAGTCTTCGGATTTAGAAGCGTGGATAGAAAATCAAAAGGACAAGGAATGATCCCAAATTACCAACAATTCATGCGCCCCTTTCTCGAAATTGCACATGCAGCAAATGGCAGTGAAATAAAACTAAGAGATACAATTAACCAGCTTGCAGACAAGTTTGATTTGTCTGACGAAGAACGCAATGAGACGTTACCCAGCGGAAGGCAAAGTATCTTAGATAACCGTGTTGGCTGGGCACGCACCTATTTAACTAAAGCTGGATTATTAAAAGCGACAAAACGAGCGCACTTTGTCATCACCGAACGAGGTATCCAAGCTCTCCAAGACACCAATGCCGTTATCAATAACGAGTATCTCAAGCAATTTGATGAGTTCGTTGCATTCAAAGAACAGAAAAACGAAGCTAGTGACACTCAGTCATCAGACGCACAAGAACCCAGCCCGATATCAACAACAAGTGACATAACGCCAGATGAAGCGTTATTAGACGCCTATAAAGCCATTAATGATGCACTCGCCCTAGAACTCATCTCTCGAACACGTGAGGTAACACCAGCCTTTTTTGAAGGCTTGCTTATCGAACTTTTACTCGCAATGGGCTATGGCGGTACGGGCGAAGGCGCCGCGCATGCACTGGGGAAATCTGGCGACAATGGTATAGACGGCGTCATTGACCAAGACCCACTTGGTGTAGACCAAATTTACATTCAGGCTAAACGCTACGCAGAGGGCAATAACGTTGGCTCTGGTGATATCCGAGATTTCTTTGGTGCTCTTAATTTGAAGAAAGCACAAAAAGGTATTTTCATTACCACATCGGATTTTACCGCATCGGCAATACAAACAGCTAAAGACCTTGGTATGCGCATTGTGCTTATTAACGGTAAAGAACTAGCCAAACTCATGTTGCGCTACAATATCGGCAGCAGAGACGAACAGGTGTTATACCTGAAGAAAATCGATGAAGAATTTTTTGAGAATTAGAAACACATGAACCAACAAGAAATCAAACAGTTAGAAACTGAATTATGGGATAGCGCAAACTCGCTACGTGCCAACTCAAAGCTAACAGCGGCTGAGTACAAAGACCCGGTATTGGGCTTAATTCTGCTGCGTTACGCGCAAAACAGATATGAACAAGCCAAACTGCAAATTGATGCAAGCATTCCAGAAGGTCCTCGTGGCAAACGTGCGCCCACGAAAGATGACTACCTCGCAGCTGGCGCGATGATGCTGCCACTTGAATCGCAATTCGACTACCTTGCTAACTTACCTGAGTCGGAGCCACTAGACGAGGCAATTAATAATGCGATGAAGCTAATTGAGGATTCGTATCCAGATTTAGCAGGTGTGTTACCTAAAAATTACCAAGAATTTGATACCGACCTACTACGTGAGCTGATTCGCGTATTTAATAAAGACGCAGTTAAGAAAATAAAAGGCGATATATTCGGTCGTATTTATGAGTTCTTCTTAATGAAGTTCTCTATGGACGGCGCCGGCGCACAAGAAGGTGGAGAGTTCTTCACGCCGCCATCGCTTGTGCAACTAATTGTTAATATGATAAAACCCGACCATGGAATTATCCATGACCCTGCTTGTGGTTCAGCGGGTATGTTTGTACAAACCAGTCACTTTATTGAAGAGCAAAATTCAAACGCGGCAGTGAATTCGCAAATTACTTGCTATGGCTCTGAGCTAAAATCTAACAACACTCGTTTAGCAAAAATGAACTTAGCCATACACGGTATTGAAGGTAAAATTGTCGAGAGCAACAGCTTTTATACCGACCCTCATGATTTAGTAGGTAAGTGTGACTTTGTTATGGCTAACCCGCCATTCAACGTAAAAAAGGTCGATAAGAAAAAAGACTACGTTAAAACTGATATACGCCTATTCAAAGATGTGGGAATACCTAAAGCGGATAACGGCAACTATCTATGGATTCAGTATTTCTACCACTATCTTAATGAGCAAGGTCGCGCTGGTTTCGTTATGGCAAGCTCAGCAACTGATGCTGGTAATACCGAAAAAGCCATTCGCCAAAAATTGGTCGAGACAGGCGCAGTTGATTGTATTGTGGCCGTTGGTAATAACTTCTTTTACACTCGCTCATTGCCATGCCACGTATGGTTTTTAGATAAAGGTAAACGCGCAGAAAACAAAGATAAAATATTGATGATAGATGCGCGTAATACCTTTCGCGTGGTAACCAATACTATTCACGATTACTCGCCTGGTCAATTAACCAACTTTAACGCCATAATGGAATCGTACCGTGGCAATGAAACAGCAATTACCACAGCGCAAACAGTCCATAACAAAGAAGCTGTCGGCCTTGCCAAAGACATCGCGCTCGAAATAAATCAACTGCGTAAAGCGTGTAAAATCATTATATCATCACACAACGCCCCTGATTTCAAAGGCGATAAACCAAACCTTGATTTTAGTTCTATTTCAGGAGAGCTAGAGGAGCAGCTCTGCATTGATGATGACAGTGATTTTAATACCTGCCAAACATGGAACAAACACTTCAGTCAACCTGTTGAAACGTTATTTGCTCTTATAGAGCAATACCAAGCACAGTCTGAAAAAGCCTTAGGCGAATTTAAAGCGCTCAGTAAAGCTAATAAATCAACCAAAGAAAACAAAGCGCTAAAAAAGCAACTCGATGCGAATAGCCGATTACTTAAATCTTTAAACGCAGCATTAAACGAGCATAAATCGCTTCTTAAACAAGAGTTGGCTGATTATGAGCAACGAATAAAAGACTGGCTTTCACTGAGAGAGAATTTCCCGTACGACCAATACCAAGATATTGAAGGGCTTTGCAAGATTGTTAGCCGTAATGAGGTTGAAGAGAATGATTACAGTTTAACGCCTGGCCGTTATGTTGGTTACCGTATTCAAATAGATAAAGATTTTGATTACCGAAGTCGTATGAAAGAAATCAAATCTGAATTGTCAGAGTTATCGAATAGTGCAAATGAACTCCTCGAAGATATCCAGGCGTTGAAGTATGACTAAAGAATGGCCAACTAAAAAAATTAAAGAATTTTGTGAATTTAAATATGGAAAGAATCTGCCAGCAGAAAAGCGAGTAGACGGTCCTTACCCTGTTTACGGCTCTTCTTCTATAGCTTCTTATCATGAAGATTACTTGATTCGAGCTCCAGGCTTAATAATCGGTAGAAAAGGCACAGTCGGTAAAGTACAGCTGAGTAAAGTCAATTATTTCCCTATCGATACAACATTTTATGTTGATAATACATGTACAAAAGAAAACATATATTTCTTGTATTATTTTTTCCAGCTTTGTGGCTTCGAAGAAATGAACTCTGATGCTGCGGTACCCGGTTTAAATAGAAATGCAGCAGTAAACCTAAAAGTAAAACTGCCACCCAGAGTAGCGCAAAATAAAATCGCCGCAGTTTTGACATCATACGACGATCATATCGAAAACAACCTAAAACGCATCAAGTTGTTAGAGGAAATGGCGCAGATCACTTACGAAGAGAGTGGTTTGTTCGGATGAAATTCCCCGGCCATGAAACCGCTATGTTTGATGAAGAAACAGGCCTGCCTGAAGGTTGGGTCAAACGACCGATTAGCGATTTTTGCGAAAAGATAACTGATGGAACACATGATAGTCCCAAGCAAGTTGAGAAAGGTGTTCCTCTTATCACGGGCAAGCATATCGGGAACGGATTTATAAACTTCGAAAGTGCTTATTTAATTAGCTACGAAGACCACGAGCAAATCAAAAAAAGAAGCGGTTTGGCAGAATGGGATATATTGTTTTCCAATATAGGCACTTTAGGTGAGACTGGTGTCGTAACCGAAAATTTTGAATATAGCTGTAAGAATGTCGTTATTTTCAAGAGGAAACTTGGTTTCGAATATTTCTTATATAGCTATTTATCCAATGCACATACAGTGAAAAAGCTAGACAGTATGTCATCAGGTGTTGCTCAGAAATTTTACAGTTTGAAATTTATCAGGGCTTTAGAGGAAACTCTGCCGAATGATGAACTAATAAAAAGGTTTAATACGTTAGCTGAACCAATTTATAAAGCAAAGTTTCAAATAAATAGACAGATTAAGTTACTCAAGGAGGCCCGAGATATCCTATTGCCAAGATTAATGACTGGCATGATAGATATTGATCAGGTTGAGCTACCTGTAGCTATGCTTCAACGGATTGAGCAACTAGAAAAAGTGTACTGAATGGAGTATCGATAAATGAGTTATGACTATTCTGAAGATGGTTTAGTAGAAGCGGCCAGTGAGGAGGTATTGCTTGACTTGCAATGGAAGGTGGAAACCGCTTGGCATAACGAAACACTTTCGACTCTAACTGACCGTAGTGATGGTTTGCTAGGCCGTGCCAATAAATCAGAAGTCATACTCATTCGCTACCTCAAACAAACGCTTGTTAAGTTAAACCCAGACCTACCTGAAGCTGCTTATCACAACGCCATTGACCAAATAACCCAAGATGAGGCCGATAAAAGCTTAGGCTCAATTAACAAAACCAAACATGAATTACTCACTAGAGGTGTTCAAGTTAGCTATCAGGATGATAATGGAAAGTTGCAGAAGAAACGCCTCAGAGTATTTAATTTTAACGAACCGACCGAAAATCACTTCTTAGCCGTAAGACAGTTTGAAGTAGTCGGCAAGCTTTATAATCGTCGCCCCGATATTGTCGGCTTTGTAAATGGTATACCACTGGTATTCTTTGAGCTAAAAGCCCACCACACCGACTTACGTAATGCTTATGAAGATAATCTAACCGATTACAAAGATACAATCCCAGAAATGTTGCACAGCAATGCGTTTATTATTTTAAGTAATGGCACAGACTCTCGCGTAGGAACAGTCACCAGCCCTTTTAAATTTTTTCTTGAATGGAAGCGTATTGAGGAAGACGACAAAGGTGAAGTGAGCCTGGACACGATCTTGCGTGGCACTTGCGAAAAGCATCGTCTGCTCGATTTATTTGAGAACTTTTTGCTCTTTGATGGTGAAGGTGATGATGTTGTAAAAATTATGGCGAAAAACCACCAATTTATTGGTGTAAATAAAGTAGTCAATAAAGCCAAAAATATTAATGACTTAAAAGGTAAACTCGGCGTTTTCTGGCATACTCAAGGATCGGGTAAGTCTTATTCCATGGTGTTCATTTGCCAAAAAATATTACGCAAGTTTGGCAAAAGCTACACCTTTTTGATCGTCGTTGACCGTACCGAATTAGAAAACCAGCTGTATGATACATTTACTGGCTGCGGTGCACTAACTGAGGAGAACATGCGAGCTAAGTCGCGTGCTCATTTACGTGAATTGCTCAGCGAGAATCATCGCTATGTGTTCACTCTAATTCATAAGTTCGCCATTGATAAGAAAAAAGAAACTGAATATCCACTGATCACAGAAAGAGATAACATCATTGTTATTTCAGACGAAGCTCATCGAACGCAAGGCGGTACATACGCACAAAACATGCGATTTAAAGCCATTCCTAATGCGTCTTTCCTAGGATGCACCGGCACACCTCTGATCGCAGATGAAGAAGAACTGACAAAAAAAATTTTTGGTGGGTATGTCTCTATCTATGATTTTAAAAAGGCAATGGTTGATGGCGCCACTCTACCATTGCGCTATTCAAACCGTGGCGAAAAGTTGGATATTAAAAACCCAGACTTAGACGAGAAAATGGCTGAAATCATCAACAATGAAGATTTAGATACCGACCAAATAGCTAAGTTAAGACGCGAGTTCGCCCGCGACTACCCAATTCTTACCTCTGACGATCGCTTAGAAAAAATAGCAAAAGACCTAGTGTGGCATTTCAATGAGCGAGGTTATCAAGGTAAAGCAATGTTCGTCGCGCTCGATAAACCAACCGCTGTGCGTATGTACGAATTAGTGAAGAGCTATTGGCCTGAGTATATTGAAGAGTTAAAAAAACGCATAGCAGATGCAAGCGACCAGCAAGAAGAACTCGCCATTAAAAAGCATTTAGCACGTGTTGAGGAAACCGAAGTTTGTGTTGTAGTAAGCAGTGAACAAAACGAAGTTAAGAAGTTTAAAGCGCTCGGTTTAGATATAGAAACACATCGCAAGAAAATGGTGGAACGAGACCTTGAAACCGAATTTAAGGATGAAGATAACCCATTCCGCTTAGCTATTGTTTGTGCCATGTGGATCACCGGTTTTGATGCACCTTGTGTATCAACAGTTTATCTAGATAAGCCCATTCAGGGCCATACTTTAATGCAAACCATCGCGCGTGCTAACCGTGTTTACGACGATGAAAAAGAAAATGGCTTAATTGTTGATTACGGTAACGTTTATAAACAATTAGAAAAAGCCTATTCCGTTTATGGTGAAGGCGACAAACCAACTTCGCCAGGCGGAAAAGGCAATAGTGGCGATGACAAACCAAACAACCCAGTTGAAAAGCTTGAGGAGATGGCCGAAGAGCTTAATACGGCGATTCTCGCCGTTGCTGACTTTTTATCGGAAGTAAATTTTAACCTTGATGATCTAGTTAATGCCAACACCGCTATGATACGGCTGACCTTACTGGGCAAAGCGGCGAATGCTGTGAGCTTAAATGAGACGACTCGTACTCAGTTTGAAGTAGCTGCTCGCGAAGTTACGCGCAAATACAAAGCGCTTTACCCTGAAGAAATTATGAAGCAGTTTATTCCTCGTTATAACGCTATTGATGCAGTATATAGTCAACTTAACCAGAAAACTAAATCAGCTGACATATCATCGGTTATGCGCAAACTTCAACAAGAAGTCAGCATGAGTGTTAGTACAATCGAGCCTATTAAGAAAGCAAAAAATGAGGTTCGTGAAGACGATTATGTAGATCTTGGCAGCTTGGACTTTGACAAGTTAAAACAAGCGTTTGCTAAGTCTGAGCAAAAAAATGCCGTTGTGTTTGACCTTCAGGAAGCAATCGAACAACAACTTGAAAGAATGGTTCGTGAAAACCCTATTCGACTTGATTTTTACGAAAAATACAAAGAAATTATTGCTGAATACAATGCTGGTAAAGACATTCAAGCCGTTCAAAAAGCTTTCGATGATTTAAATGACTTTATGCAAAACGATATGCGTCCCGAACAAGAAAGGGCAATGCGTGAAGGGCTAGATGAGGAAACATTAGCAATTTATGACCTTTTGAAAAAACCAACATTAACGCCTGCGGAAGAAAAAGAAGTTAAAAAAGTAGCCAAAGAAACATTAGAAAAGCTTAAAGCTGAAAAATTAAAAGTCGATCGCTGGCGTGAGAGTACACAGGTAAGCTCGCAAATTAGAACGATCATAACTAGTAGCCTTGAGTATCTTCCACAAGCGCCTTACCCAGACGAAGAATTAGCAGACCTGAACCTTGTTGTATACCAACATGTTTATGCCAACTACCAGGGTGCTGGATACAGTACGTATGGAACGTTCTAGAGAAGCAATATGTCGATAACACAACAAGTAATACATTCCATTAAAGTAAAATCATTAAAAAACTTAATAGACCTAGATATGTCTTTTGATGGATCTCCTGTTACGGCTATTCTAGGGCCGAATGGTAACGGAAAGTCTACCGCTCTTCACGCTCTAGCATGTGCATTTAAGCCAATTGATGACGATGGAGAAAACTATAAATTCAGTTCATTCTTCCTCCCAAATACAGACGCGCTCTGGAATGGTAGCGAATTAGAAATATCCCATAGTTACCGTGATGGTCAAGATCTGCATCAGAACATAAGACAGGAATACAAGAAAACTGAAGTTCGATGGACGCCCAAATATGCTCGCAGACCAGAGCGTAATGTAATCTATATTGGAATTGATAAATGCGTCCCCATGATAGAAGCGGAAACAAAGAAAGCAAAAATTGAATATTCTACAGAAACTGTTGCAGAAGACATCATCGCAACAATTTTGCAAAAAGCCTCATCAATATTAAATCGCCAGTATTCTAGCTATAACATTCATAAATCACCTGGTAGAGAGTTTATTGGTGTTGAAGTTGATGGGCTAAGATATTCAGCTTTAAGCATGAGTGCTGGAGAGCAAAAAGTTTTTTATATACTAGAAAAAGTCTACAGGGCTCCCAAGTTTTCTCTGATACTAATTGATGAACTCGACTTACTCCTTCACGATAGAGCGATGAAATTATTAATAGATGTTATTTTATCGAGAGCCAATGATAAAAGCTTACAAGTTATATTTACGACTCATAGAGAAAGTGTCCTATCCCTAGAAAACCAGATTAACATTCGACATATAGTCAATCGTTCAGGTAAATCGCTCTGCTTTAATGAAACTAAACCCGATGCAATTAACCGGCTTACGGGAGCCCAACCAAAACCGATAGAAATTTTTGTTGAAGATGATTTAGCGGCTACGGTTGTAAAGAAGGCTGCGTCACAAAATGGTTTAGCTAGATATCTATCAGTACAGCGCTTCGGGGCAGCAGTTAATTGTTTTACTACCGTTGCAGGGCTTATGTTCGGTGGAGATGATTGTTCAGACGCGATATTCGTTTTGGATGGTGATGTGTATAAATCAGCAGCAGAGAAAGAAGACCGACTTAATAAAGTTATTACCGGTCATGATCAACAAGCTATAACTAACCGGCAATCTGCATTAACTAAAATTCTACAATTTGCTTTACCTGAAGACACCCAACCAGAAAAGTTTATTCACTCTTTAATTGTCGCATGTGAACATACTGATAACGCAGAGTTTAATGAAATTATTGAAGTCGCCAGAGAGATTCATGCAGTTGCGGATGATCATCTTTATATTGCTGATATCAATGAAAGGTTGGGGTTGGATAAAAATATTGGTCTGTCAAAAATTATTGATTTGGTTGCCACAACTGACGCTTGGGAAAACTATGTTTCTGAAGTTAATTCATGGTTAGTGGCAAAAGCAGATGGACTTAGGGAAGAAGCAGCTTAGCTGTATTCAGTCATACCAAACGAAAAAAACTATGAAGTGAAAAAGGCGAACCATTTCTGATTCGCCTTTCTCATATCTAGCTATTCACAACCTTAATTGTATTCACAAACTTAATTGTCGCGTTCACAATTTTAATTGCAGTTGGTCATTACACCCTACTCCTCAACATAGCTCTCAATGCTAGGGCAAGAACAG
>CERD01049240.1_pt1 | contig 23108 bp, 23 predicted proteins | sample 530931 | NCBI WGS metagenome assembly CERD01 (sample SAMEA2621101, study PRJEB7988) | marine metagenome | isolation source: saline water (ENVO:00002010), including
GATGCCGCTCAACCTCACCCTGCTCAAGAGCTGCGACATCCGCGGGGTGTTCTGGGGCGCCTTCACCGCGCGCGAGCCGGAACGTAACCAGCGCAATATCGAAGAGCTGTTCGACCTGTGGAAAGCGGGCAAGATCAATCCGCTGGTCAGCGAAACCTATCCGATCGAACGCGCGCATGAGGCCATCGCCAAGCTCGAAAACCGCGGCGCGATCGGCAAGCTCGTGGTCACAATGGAATAGCTGCTCGCGCGGGAGGATCACACAAGCGCCCTTGCGGGCTTGCGGGGCCGGGCCTATTCCGGCCCCCAAGATTCCATCCCGAGAGGACCATCATGACCGATTTCAAGGATCGCGAGCGCGGCGAGGAAGCCAAGTTCGCCTTTGACGAGGAAAACGCCTTCAAGATCGCCGCCCGGCGCAACCGCCTGGTCGGCGAATGGGCGGCAGGCCTGATGGGACTGACCGACGAGGAAACCGACGCTTACAAGAAAGCGGTCGTGCAGGCCGATTTCGAGGAAGCGGGCGACGAAGATGTGATCCGCAAGCTGCTGGGCGATCTCACCGCGGCCGACTGCGACGTCAGCGAGTCCGATATCCGCACCAAGCTGGAAGAATGCGCTGTCGAAGCGCGGCGCCAGTTCATGAGCGACGGGGCCTGATCGGATGCCGATGGCTGCCGACGACATCGTCGCGTTGATCGAGGAAGCCCTGCCCGGTGCCAGCGTCGAGATGCGCGACCTTGCGGGCGATAACGACCACTGGGCGGCCAAGGTCACGGCGCCCCAATTTGCGGGGCTGACACGCGTCAAGCAGCACAAGCTGGTGTATGACGCGCTGGGCGGGCGCATGGGCGGCGAACTGCACGCCTTGCAACTCACCACCCAAGCCCCCACCTGATTCCGACCACCAGATTCATACAAAGGACGGGCCGATGTCCGACACCAACCAGCGCATCGCCGACATCGTTGGCGCCAACGACGTCACGCTTTTCATGAAGGGCACGCCGCTCTTCCCGCAGTGCGGCTTTTCCAGCCGCGCGGTGGCCATTCTCGATCACTGCGGTGTCGCCTATGACAGCGTCGACGTGCTGCAGGACATGGAGATCCGCCAGGGGATCAAGGCCTATTCGGACTGGCCGACGATCCCGCAGCTTTATGTGAAGGGCGAATTCGTGGGCGGCAGCGACATCATGATGGAGATGTTCGAAGCCGGCGAACTCCAGCAGATGCTCGACGAAAAGCAGGTCGCCAAGGCGTCTTGATGATTTTGCGATACGGCGTCACGCGCGCCGTATCCTCCCAGAACGGGTAAGGCCCGCCGGGCGGAGAACCGGGCGGGCCTTTTGTTCGTCCGGATGCTGGGGGGAGCATTCCGTTGAAGACCGAACATGATACCCATCGATATGCATCCCCCGTGCCAAACTCCATGCAACGCCGCTATCCGGCGCACCTCAATGGTAAACGCGATTTTTCCCGCGATGCTTAGTGTAAAATAACCCGACAGGCGCTGTTTACCTTTGCGCTTGGCATTCCCCCCTCCCCCCGCCACAACATGGGCATGAGCGAACAACCACAAACCGGGCCCGAAGGCATTCCCGCTGCCACCGTCGTCATCTTCCGCAATGCGCCGGCCGGCGGCCCGCCGGAAATCCTGATGACGATCCGTTCGCGCGAAATGGTCTTCGCCGGCGGCATGGCGGTGTTCCCGGGCGGCCGGGTCGATCCCGCCGATTTCGATCTCGGCGCGCGGATCGGAGGACCGCTCGATCCCGAAGAGGCGGCCCACCAGGTCGCAGTTGTTCGCGAAACGCTGGAGGAGACGGGTCTCGCGATCGGGCTTGCAGGCGAAATCGATGCCGACAAGGCGCGTGCCGCACGCCGGTTCCTTCAGCAAACCGGCGAGCTTGCCCCCGTGCTCGAACATTTCAACTGGGAACTCGATCTGGACCAGCTGGTGCCGTTTGCGCGTTGGTTTCCCAAGAACGAACGGATCCCGCGTGTCTACGATACGCGCTTCTATCTGGCCGATTTGGGCACCGGAGCGGTCGAGATCGAAGCCGACCTGTCGGAAAACACGCATCTGTTCTGGATCAGCGCACAAGGCGCGCTCGACGCTGCCGAACAGGGTGACATCAAGGTGATCTTTCCGACCCGGCGCAATCTCGAACGGCTGGCGCTGTTCGACAGTTTCGCGGCCGCGCGCGCGCAGGCGGAAGCCATCCCCGTGCGCACCATCACCCCCTTCATCGACGATACCGATGGCCGGTCATGGCTGCATATAGGTGAGGATTTCGGCTATCCGGTCACTGGTGAACCGCTGGAGAATGCGGCGCGGGGCTAATCTCGCCGGATCGACCAGGCCCCCGGGCTGGCGATCCGTACTGCGATCCGTCTGGCCAGAGCGCTTTTATGCGGAAACATCAGGGTTTCCCACATTGCGGCCCAAAGCTTTTCTAAGCGCCCGCCATGTACAGCCTGTTGATAGTGCCCGCCATTTCTCGACGGCCTTTTCGGTTCTTTCCGGCGGGATTGTGCCAACAGCCGCTATCTTGCATACCGCAGGAGCAATAGTGCGCAAAACTCGGGGTCGGGCGTCGTAGACATGAGCATGGATTTGCAATCGGGTCTGCTCGGCTTCGCTCTCGGAGCCGTCGCGGTCGTGCTGCTGGCGCTGTGGCGTACCGCACGCAGCAGCAACCGTGGCAAGACCGAAGCCGTCGCTGGTCTGCCCGGCAAGACAGCGCCTGTCGCCCCCACGATCGAGGAAGTCGTCGAGGGTCTGCCCGACATGATTGTGGCTATCGGGGCCGATCGGGTCCGCCGCTATGTCAGCCCATCATGCAAATGGCTGCTGGGCTTTACGCCCGAGGAAATGATCGGCCTCTCGCCAATCAACGCCATCCATCCCGATGACCGCGCCCTCACCATGGAAGCCAGCGAAAAGCTGTTCAGAGGCGAAGTTTCGTCGACGCTGACCACTTACCGCCACAAGCATGCCGATGGCCATTATGTGTGGCTCGAAGCGCATATGACGACGCGCTGGCACGACGATGGCGAGATACGCGATTTCGTTGGCGTCGTGCGCGATATAGGGGGACGGCGACGCCAGAAATTGCGCGACAGCGAGCGCAATGCGCAATTGCGCGAAAACAACCGCCTGCTCCAGATGGCAGAGGAGAGCGCCAATATCGGACACTGGCGGGTCGACGTGCAGGAAGGCACGCTGTTCTGGTCCGATCAGGTCTATCGCATCCATGGCGTGGACAAGGACTTCGTCCCCGACGTGGCTTCTGGTCTCGACTTCTACTGTGAAGAAGATCGCGCGCGGGTTTCGGAAATGGTCGACAAGGCGTTTTCCGAAGGGGCCGATTTCGAATTCCAGGCCCGTATCGTGCGCCCCGGCGGTGAGCTGCGCCATGTGGCCAGCCTGGGCAATGCCGAAACCGCCCCAACAGGGGAAGTCGTCACGGTATTCGGCATTTTCAAGGATATCACCGAAACGGTGGAGGCCGAAGAGCAACTCCGCCAGTCGCGCGACATTGCCGAGCGTGCTTCGCAGGCCAAGGCACATTTCCTGGCCAATATGAGCCATGAAATCCGCACGCCGATGAACGGCGTGATCGGGTTCGCCGATCTGCTGCTCGAAAGCGAGCTCGAGAAAGAGCACCACGACTATGCGCGGATGATTTCGGATTCGGGCAAGGCCATGCTGCGCCTGCTGAATGAATTGCTCGACCTGTCGAAGATAGAGGCCGGCCGGATGCAATTGACCCGCGAACCGGTCAATTTCGGGCATATCGTACGCAGCAGCGCGCGCTTGTTCGAACCCAATGCCAAGGCCAAGGGTATCAGGCTCGACATAGATGTCCCCCCGGACATGCCCGAAGGCATTGGCGACAAGTTGCGCATCCGCCAGATCGTCCTCAACCTCGTCGGCAATGCAATCAAGTTCACCGAGCGCGGATCGGTGCGCGTGGAGGCCTGCGAAAAAGACGGCAAGATCGTGTTCCGGGTGATCGATACCGGTATCGGCGTGCCGCCCGACCAGCTTGCCTACATCTTCGAGGAATTCGCGCAGCTCGATAATTTCGGCAAGGGCAAGGCCAGCGCTTCGGGCGGTGGCACGGGGCTCGGCCTGGCGATTGCGCGCCAACTCGCCGAACTGATGGACGGCCGGCTGACCGCCGAGAGCACGCCGGGCAAGGGGTCGACTTTCGAACTTGTCTTGCCCTTGGTGAAATGCCCTGCGCAGAAGTCCGCCGCCAAACAGGACAACTCGGCATCGAGCTACCGCACGGCGCTGGCCGGGCGGCGGGTGCTGCTCGCGGAGGACGCGGAAATCAACCAGAAGCTCATCGTCGCGATGCTCTCGCGCCTGGGAGTGGAAACGCAGGTCGCCGACGACGGTCAGCAGGCGGTCCAGCAGGTCATGGAGGCGAAGGCGCAGGGCCGACCGTTCGATGCCGTGCTGATGGACATGCAGATGCCGGTCATGGACGGGCTCGAAGCGTCACGCGCGCTCCGCGCGAATGGCGTCGGTCCGCGCGAACTGCCGATCATCGCGGTTACCGCGAATGCCTATGCCGACGATATCGAATTGTGCATGGAAGCCGGCATGCAGGACCATGTCGCCAAGCCGATCTCGGCCGAACGGCTTGGCCCCTGTCTCGAACAATGGCTCACCAAACCGGCGCCGGGATCCGGCGAGTTGGCGGAAACCGACCTTTCGGTGGATGTGGACGATGCCCGGAACATGTACGAACAGCGCAAGCTCGAACTGCGTAACCAGCTTGCCGCGCTCGAGGGCGAGGACATGCTTGGTTCCGCGCAATGCGACCTGCTGCGCGACAAGCTCCACGTCATGGCCGGCATCGCCAAATACTTCGGTGACGAAGAACTCGGCCAGCTTGCAGGCCGGATCGAACGGGATCTGAAGCTTGCAGCCGACGACGCGAATATCGGTCGCGCTCTCGACGAACTGCGGCACTGGTTCGACACCTGAGCGATCAGCCGCGCGCGGGCTCTCCGGCAAGCGGGGTGATCGGCCGTTGCCAAGCCGCAGACTTGCAGGCAGACTTTGCGGTGCGCGGCCCGGCAAGCGCGCGGGTGGGACAATAGCGCTCGGGAGGCGCATGACGGAGGAAACCGGCGATGAAAGGTAGGCCGCCCGTGGACGACCCGATCGAAGAGGAAACGGATCCCGAACTGCGCGCCCTGTTCGAACAGCGCCGACAAGCCAGCCTGGACGCGGTCGATGCCGCTCTTGCCAGCCACTCTATCGATGCTGAGCAGAAGCAGGAAATTGCCGAGCTTCTCCACCAGGTCACCGGGGTGGCCGCCTATTTCGGCGAAGCCGAGCTCGGCGAACGATGCCGGGTCGATGAACGCCGCCTCCTGCAATCCGCAGACCAGCAGGAAACCCGCCAGCTGCTCGAAATGCTGCGGCCATGCCTGGCAGGTTGCGAAACCCCATCGTCCTGAAGCGCAGGGGACCCGGTAAGTGGATAGACGGGAGATCGATTGCGATCCGGCCGCAAGCGCTATCCTGCAAGAACGGCGCGGGGTCTTCCTCCTCTTGGGGAAATGTGCGGTCGCGTTAACAGTGCACCGCGTTTCTGATTAAGCGAGTATTTGCATCTCAAGGATTTGCGGTAGCTTGCACCTATCCTGACGTGGATATGCAACCTTTGCACCTTCGCGCAATCCGGCGCGGCACTATCTAGCTTGCCGGAAACTACCACTGGGGTCACGGAACCTAGCTTATATAAAAAACTCGGCGACGGCGGATGCTCGGCAGAAGCCGGCCGGGCCGAGATAGGGCACTCCTGACAGCAGCGCATCGCGATATGCTTTCTGCACGCTGACATTGCGCCGCAGGCCAAGCTCGGCCGAGGTGATGTGTCGACGACCCAAGCTCATGACATCTGCCATAGGAAGACATTTGGCTCGTTCCCCCTGTCGTGTGGGGACGTCCGCGAACAGTTCCGTCACTTCATGAGGACCGACATTGAGTATTTCGCCGGCATCGGCTTTGGAGAGCAAGTCCGAGAACGCGATCCTGTTCGGTGTATTCCTTACCGCACCCAACCCTTCGATGATCGACAAATCCTTTCGACTGATGAAGATTCGCCGGACCGGGGTTTTCGCGCCCGGCTCGATCCGAAACGGAAGGGATCCATCGAGCAGCTTGCCGAAGATGGCGCCCCAAGGCTTCGGCTTTCCGCCGATGACCTTGATGGCGGTGGAAAGCGGAATCAGCTTGTCTTCTGCTGCGAAAACCGCAGCTCGATCGAGACGACCCAGCACCGCATCGATCGACGCTTCAGTCACTTGCGGTATGCCATACCTTGCGAGGAAAAAGGGATGGTGGAGAAGTTCGAGGAGACCAGTCTCGACCAGCTGCTCGGCGCCATTGCGCGACATTCCCAGCTTCCAGGCCAGGGAGTCGACGCCCAGCCGCGAGGATATGCCCTTCGCGATGTTCTCGATCTCGTGCCGATCGAACATGGGCTGAAGCCTGCCCATTTCATCGAGAACAAGCCTGGCGCTTAGAACTTTGGCCCGGCGCAATTGCGCGACCTCGGCGGTCCCCATTCCCAGGATCCTCCCGACCGTCTTTATCGGGAGAACTCCCTGCGCGATCTCTTCCGCTTTTTCCCCTCTCAGGTCGAATTCGTTGCGAAGATCACCGATGATCCCTGCGAGCGCTGCCGAGAGAATACTGGACTGACCGGTCTTCAGGAAGCGGATGGTCTCGCCCCTGTTGCCGTCGCGGTGCCTCTCCGCGCGGACTGCGACCTTCGGCGTGACGAGGTCCGAGAAGCCCCGGGGCCAGTTCCGCATCATCTTCCAGCTCGCGGCCACCGCCTTTGCGAGACCGAGAGGATCGGCGTCCTGGAGACGATTGCGGAATGCACGCAGCGAGGGATCGACTACCGGCAGAAGGCGAAGAAGGAGATCGATGGCCACCTGACCGTCATCCACTGCGATTGCGGCAGGAAGCGAGGAAAGTGCAGAGCCACGTCTCGTTGGACTGAACAAATCAGCGACTGTGCGAAGCTGTGCGACCAGATCGACAGGGATTTCCGCCGTCTCCGAAGCGGTCAGATCGGTCATGCAGAACTCGCAGCTGTCGATACCCAGAGTGTGTCTCCAGCCCAGCGCCCTGCCTTCGCAGTCCTCGCTCCCACATCGGTCCAGAAGAATCTGGCCGGTCTCGAGGCAGCAGGGGAACAGACGGATGTTCCAGAGCGCTCGGTGATAGGGTGCCGCGCGAAGAGCGGCAGGTGCGAACCGACGACGTTTCTTCTCTATCAGCGTGACCGGGAGGATCAGCCCGTTGAACGCGGTCAAGCCGCGGTTGCCCGCTCCTGCCCCGATATTCGGCATCGCCCGCTTGAGCAGCTCGTCGGGATCGACCTCCATTTCCGCAGCGAGGGCACGGATGTCCTTCTCGTCCGCCGCCGCCGCCGTCTGGACATGCCCCCATTCGACCCCCGCCACGCGGGTGACGTCCAGCATCCGCTCGATCCATGCATCAGCCGCCCAGCGCGCAACCGCACCATTGAAGGACTCATCGTCGTAGAAACTGAATTGGTCTTCGGAGAAATCGAGCGGCTTCATCCCTCGCCCTCGTTGTCCGGCTTAGCGTTCTCGGCTCTGTCGGGCTCCTTGTCTGCGGATCGCTCTTCTTTCACCTGCGTGAATGGGTTGTATCCGATGCGCCCGTTGGCGATGGCCCAGTCATCGACGGCATCGGAGAGATCCTGTCGAGTGATCACCCTTTGACCATCGCGCGTGATCGCGATGACGGCGGTCTCGATGATGCGGCTGAACTGGCCGATGAGTCCGTTGGAGGCTTCGAGCAATAGCTGCGCCGTGTCCTCATCGCCAAGACCGGATTTCAGATCGATGATATCGGCATCGACCAGCGCCTGATCGAAGCCCTCGGCGAACGCCATGAATTCGGCGCTGTCGGTGATCCAACGCAGCCTCGGCATTTTCACGGGCGAGTCGAGCCTGTTCTTGAGGTCCTGACAGGACGAGAAGACATCTTCTGCGGTGGTCTTTCCGAGGAAGGCGCACGCACAATCGCCGTCGTCGACGATGTCGAGGAGTTTCCCGGCGATCACCGGACTGATCGTCGGTCGACGACCTGCTCGTTGGAATTCGTCCAGTATGAGGAGGCACACGCCCCTATTGCGGATGGCCTGTCGCGCTCGATCCCACCGCTTCTCGCCGGAAAGGCTGTTCGGTCGCTTCTCTCCGCAGCCGCGCAGGATGTCGGCCGCGAGCGAGCCGACCGTGCCGTCGGTATCGAGTTTGGCATAGACCACGGGGATGGTTCCTGGTCCGGCGTCCAAGCTACCCATGACCTTCTTGACGTAGTTCCTCGCCCCTGAACTCTTGCCGGAGAAGCTGTCGGCGAGGATGGGCACGGCGGGTTGCGGCAGCCCAGCGTTTCTCAGTTCGACCGCCCCACACCAGGCCTCATCGAGCGCATCCTCGAGATCCTGTTGGGCCGCGAACGGGAGGTGGATCGCCCGCACGGCGACGCGGCGTGTCGCTATGAGCTTCCGCAGCTGCGCCTTCGCATCTCTTTCGGTGATGGCAGAAGCGAGAGTCGCGATTGCGGTTTCATCGTGGTCGGGATCGTCCCGGTAATCTTCATCCATGTGAGAGGACATGATGATCTCCTGATGTCCCCGCCCGCTCGCGCGGGCGGGGTGAAGGCTCAGCCGCGTGCCCGACGACGGCGGTTCGGCGTCACGATCTGATCCTGCTGCGGCGCGCCCTTCGCGCCGTCACCTGCCTGCCCGCCTCTGCGGCGATCGTTGCGCGCCTTGCGCTGCTTGGGCAGCCCGGACTTGTCGGGCCTGTCGGCGAGGATCTCCGCGTCGAGGTTGGTCAGAGCCGACACGTCGTGCGCGATGAAGTCGTCCGTGGTGACGGTCTTCGAGTAGTCGGTGTCCAGGCTGACGAGATTGCCGGTGATGGCCCGCACGCGCGGGATGTCGTAGAGCTGCGCCAGCGTCTTCCGTTCCCTGGCACGGGCGCCCGGCGCGATGGCCCGGATGGCCTCGATCCGCCGCGCGCGGGCGGCGAGGCGCTCGGCCTCGGTGTTGAAGCCGCGGGGCGCCATCTCCCCGTCCAACTCGGACAGGCGACGCAGTCCGTTCTCGCTCTCCGTCTCCACGCCGTTGCCCTTCTTCCTCTTCGAACGCTTGGGCGCGCTCGGCTCCGGGGGAGCGGTGGCTTCGCGCCTCGCGAGATCGACCAGGTCCTTGTGGAACCAGAGCGGCATTCCGTCAGCGTAGGTTTCGTCCTGGCACTTGAGTTCGACGTAGCTCCGCGTGGTCTTGTCCCACGCGTGGATGACGGCGATGTTCTCGGGGTCGAACTTGATCTTGGTGTGGACCACCGCGTCCACACGCGCCTGGCGACGGGGTTCGAACCGGAGATTGTTGTCGATCAGGCGCGCGCAACCTTCCTGAGAGTAGTAGCGCAGGCCGTCGAAGATCCTGACGCCGCTCTTCGTGACCTTGACGTTGAGCTTGGTATCGTAGGTCTCCAGGGTGAAGCGGCGCACGTCCCCCATCACGTCGATGCCGTGCTTGTTTGCCGACCGCTGGAAGACGAGCGCCGGCTGCTGGTCCGTGAGGCCATCGTGGGGTTCGGTGTGGTATTCGGCGATCGCCTTGTTCGCGAGCGCTTCCATCTCGTTCGGCGTCGCGACGGCCAGTTCCTCGCCATCGTGCTCCGTGCGCCGATTGTAGTCGATGGTCATCGAATGTCCGGGCAGGTTCTCCAGCATCTTCTCCTGGACGGTCTTGATCGCTCGCTCCCCGATGGCGCGGTAGCGCGGCCTTCTGACCGGGCAGAAGCGGACCGAGAACGAACCGCTCTTGGCCGCGTCCTCAAGACCGTGGCTGGTGAATTCCGCTGCGTTGTCGAGGATCAGTTCTCCCGGCTTTCCGCAGATCCGCTTCAGGATCGGGTAACGCTCCGCTTCCACCGGGGGCGGCTTCTTGGGCAGGTTCATCCGGCGCAGGGTCTCGCAGACCGTCCAGTAGCTCGGCGACCGGAAGGTGATGACCCATGCGAGGATCGCGCGGCTATGCACGTCGAAGGCGAAGGTGATCCACGGACGCCCCCCGACGATGTCACGCTCGGGATCGATGACCAGGAAGGCATCGAGCCGGGTGTGATCGATGATGACCTTTTCGAGGATGCGGCTAGCAGTGAGCGGTCTGCCGCCCCCACGCATGGTGTTCTCCATGGCCTTATCGCCGTCTTTGGCCTCGACCGTCTCGGAGCCCTCCACCTTGATGCAGTCCCGGCGGAACGTGTCGTAGCTGAAGATCGGATAGGGCTTTTCGGGCTTGGGGTAGAGTAACGACTTCCCCTCATTGACCTCCTTCAGCTCCGTGGCGGCTCTCGCGTAGAGGGCGGTCATGGGGCCGCGCGTCGATTTCCGCTCCAGCGCGTGCTTCATCCGGATCTCCAGCGGCACGTCTTCGTCGTGGGGTGTGCGGGGGACCTTGCCGCCGAGACGCACGAGGAGATGCGGCGGCCGGTTTCCCGGTTCGCCCCGTTCGGCCCGCCAGCGCTTGATCGTGGCCGGGTGGTCGTGCTTGCCGAATTCCTCCTGGAGTTCGGGCGTCCAGAGCTTCTCCAGCGCCTTCTCGATGGCCCCTACCCCGTTCTTCACGCCGTTGTCGTCGAGCAGGACCACCTGGGCGAGCGTCTTGCGGATCCCGGAATCGATCGCTTCCAGGTCGGACATGTCCCATTCGGCCGTCGCAGCCAGTGCACGAGATGCGACGACATTTTCGGGCAGGACGATCTCCAGGCGGCCTTTGCGCAGGAGGTCATCGTAGTCGTCCTCGGTCGGCAGGGCGGTGCCATGCTTCACATCGGGAACCACGAAGGGTTGACCCGTGTGGCAGTCGAGCATCGCGAGCCGTCCGGGGATCGTCCGGGTCGGTCGCTGATGCGGACGCCCGTCGATGTTGATGAGCGTGCCGACCGGGAGGTTGTAGGGCGGCAGCTGGCTGTTCATGGGGATGCGGGTCATTCGTCTTCTCCTTGTGAAGAGGACGTGCGTCGGCCTTCGGCCGACCGCAGGCACGGTCCCGGTTTTGCCGGGCCTGCGATCCCGGAAGGGAGGACGCTGACCGTCCTCCTATTTCGTGATGCGCGCCGCCGATTCGGCGGAGATCGTCAGGTCATTCGAGACGGAACCCGAGGATCTTTCGGGACCAGCTATCCATCACGACGATGGCGCGCGGAATGCCGGGGCGCCCATGGTCATCGAGAACCCGGAGCTCCGGCCTTGCACGCATCGTCATGATGGCAGCAGCATTGGACGGTTCACCTTGATGCTGGGTGGAATGCTTCATCTCTTAGCTCCGTTAATGGATGCGCAGCGGAGTGCGGTTGGTGAGGAAATCATGCAGTTCGATGTCGACCCTGCGGCGAATGGTGAGGCCCTGGATGATGGCCGCCCCTCGCGCGGGACAGGTCGGTTCGATGATGTTCGCGAGTTCGCCGTATGTGGTCTCGGTTCCGTTACGCAGCGCGAAGTCCTCGAACCGTCTCATGTGCTCCGGACCGATGGTGACGAACCGACGCGAGGCGAAGAGTTCGACGTTGTCGCGGTGGTGCCGGTTGATGGCGATCTCGTCGGCCATCACCAGACGGAAACGCCAACCGATCCGACGACAGATCTCACGCGCTCCTGCGAGCTTGAGGCGATAGCGCGGATCCTCGAGCTGCCTCTCGTCCTTCTTGATCTCCCATAGCTCTTCGGGAGCATCGAACCGACTGACGTGGATATCGGCATACCATTCGAACCATTCGTCACCGATCGGGAAGCGCAGGAGACACGGCTCGCTCTGCGCCCATTCGACCGAGAAATCGCATTCGAGCGCCATCAGCGCCTGGCGTTGCGTTTCCCCTTCCCAGTGCTGAAGGCGCCTCCTCTTCAAGCTCGGCCACCACCCGTTCTCGTGGGCCAGATTGCCGGCGAAGGTCCGGAGCGATCCGCCGTCCCGTTCCACGATCATCTCTCCCATGCTGATCAGGCGTTCGTCACCCTTCAGTGCCTCCTCCCCATCTGAGACGAGGAGTGTGCGATCGGGGATGATCGTGTCGTCGCGGAGTTCCCGATCCAGTTCGAGCCCGCGCACCACCTTCTGCGAAAGCGGTATTCGGATCCTGTCCGGGTGAGTGTCGAAGGGAGAGCTCACAGATTGTTCCCCGAAGCACCGGGCCCAGTATGGGGGAAACCCCGGTAGGAACGCGGGCGCCATGCCGGAAGGCGGCTGGCAGCGGGTGAAGGAAGGGCATGGCGATCGCGCATGCGGGGAAGACTGCTGTAGCCTGCATTATGACGGGCGGTCTTCTGCTCACCGATGATCTTCGGCTGCTCGGATGCTTCTCCGGTGTCGTGCTTCATCATGCTCGCGGTCGCGGCGCGACGATCCTGATCGTCGCGATCGTCGGTATGATCACGATCCATGGCCAAGGCTCCTCTCATTGAGTTTCCGGACAAGGGAATAGATCGTCGCACGGTCCATCGCGGGATCTTCCCAGCATTCGGTGGACAGCCACGCGACGATGCCGATGAGGATCTCACGCTCGTTGGGAGACTGGCACCCACCGCGATCGCCCGCTTGGTTCGGCTCCCTCACCGGCATGCCCGATCGCGTGACCTCGTCGCTGCTCCGCCGGCGTCCGCGAGGCGGGTCGGCGAGCGCGGTAAAGGACTTTCTCGGAAGGGACGAACGAACCATCTTGATCACTCTCTTAAAACTAGACATTTGCCGATTTATGGTCGGCGATCAGGAAAGTCAATCCGATAATAGTAGACGTCTCTCTGGGTGATGGTTAACGTTCGCCCATGTCGACAGAGAGCATGCGTGAAGAGGATGAGGATCGGCTGCTGCGCGCGGTGTGGCCTGAAGGGATTCCGCAACGGGATCGCGTTATTCTCGACGGCCTTTTGCCGGATCGTCGAGCGGAGGCGGTCGCAAGGCTGAACGCAGTATGGCGGGCTCAGAATGGAGAACCACTCGCCCCGCTCGCTGAGGGCATCGGCCTTGGGCGGGCTGCCTTCTACAATCTGAGACAGGCTTGGCAGGAAAGGTCACTCGAGGGCATCATCCCCAATGCGCGGCGAAAGCCGCGCAGGATGAAGAGTGCTCTGGATTCTCCACTTCGCGCATTGGCACGATCACTCATCATCGAAGATGGGATGACGAGCAGGAACCTCGACATCGCCCGTAAACTGATCGAAGATCCGGTGGGAAACGAGGAGATCGTCGGCAAGACCGAACAGATACGTCTCCAGTGGGCGGAACGGCTCGTTCGTCATGAGCGGCGGACCTTGTCTCGGAATACCGAGTATCTACGCAATAACTTCGCCCGGCGCCTGGTGATCGACTTGACCGCCGTCTCGATACTGCTGGCGGGCAATGATCAGCTTGCTGTGGTTGCGGTCGTGCTCGATGCTGGGAGTGGACTTGTCCTCGGAAGCGCTCTGAATCGGCTGGAAACCGCTGTGGAGATTGAACGCGCTGCCGTCGAGGAAGCCCGCAGGTTCATTACTCGCAACAAGGTCGATGGTCTCCTCGAACCCGGGCAAGCATGCGACCTCGACTTCATGCTCCCTCCGGGGATGACGGGAAGCGAGGATTCCCGGGAGCTTCGCGAAGTTACTCGCAAGCTCGATCTCCGCCGCCCAGGCACTTACGGCTTCGGGCAGGAGCTGGTTCAGCTGATCGGCCCCCGCATAGGTCGCATGCCGCTCGCACCACGCAAGACGCTGTCAATCGCTGCCGACCCAGCCGTATTGCGCCGTAAGGTTGTCGAGCTGGATCCGTCGCAGGCTGGTGCTTACTGGGATCGGGAGGTTCTTCGGCACAACGAACCTGTGCTGGCAGCGTTACAGGCTGCCGATATCTTGGGCTCGGGGGTTCGCGAAGGTCGGATGACTGCTGTCCTGTCAGCCGTCGACGGTCTTCTGATCGATATCGGAGATGCTATCGATGGCTGAGCAAGCATAGTGTGCTGCGTAGCTGTGTCAGGCGATGCTGAGCGATGCCCCCAAGGATTCCTGTCCTCTGCTCCACGCCAAGCCTGGTCGATACGAGCTTCTCGCCTTCCTCAGGGGTTAGCGGCTCGAAGGCAGTTTGACCCCGCATTTTCCTCCGTTCCCCTTCAAACTCGACCAGACGGGGTCGGAAGGTAATCCCATTGGCCAACCGTCCGAAGATTGCCGCCGTGCAGCGACCGTGACCGTATGGTCCCGGTCGATATGTGGAAACCATGATGCCCGCATTGCCGAGCGGATCGCACAGATTGTCCCACTGTCCATCGGCAGACCTCGGGATCGCGATACGAGCGGTATCTGCCTTGCTAGACATCCCGGCCGAGGCAGGCAGGCATTGCATGATCGCCCTTGCGATATCGGCGACGGCCGGCTTGCCTTCGGAGAGCGTTAATCCGCACAGGGTAGCATCGCTTGTGTCGAACATCATCGTGGCCGTCGGTCTTGACGTCGTGCCAGCGCGGAAGACGATAGGCAGGTCGAGCACGGTGTGCTCCACGATGAGGTTCCCGAGCGCGGTGATCTCGGTCGTCAGGCGTGGAGCGCTGTTGGCGATGACGTATCGCTTGATCCTTTCGGCAGCCGGAAGTTCGACATCGTCCGTCGCGCCCCTCTCGATTGCCGCTTGCACGATCTCGTCGGGCGCACTGTTCGGCATTTCTGAGATCGCCTTGTCTATTAGCTGCAGCTGACCAGGATCGAGATCGACGGTCCGTTTGCGTGGTCGTGACTGACCGGAGAGTCGCTGTGGATCGCGAAGATTCCGCCATGCCTTCACCAAATTATAGAACTGCGCTGTCCCTATGCCCAAGCCTTGCGCCAGTGCCTCTGCGCTAGCGCGTCCTGGATTGCTTTCGAACTGCCGTATCGCCTCTATCCTCTGAGTAACGACCGGACGCCGCTCAGGCGGTATCCCAGAAAGATCAACTTCCGGACCTGTGGAGTTGTTCATGTTTTGTTCCTTTCTCATTCTGATTGGTGGTTGAGGCCTGACCGTGAGTTCCGGGGAAACGGACAGGTTCGAGGCATTCTAGAGAGTGTTCGAGAGATGCCATTGAAGGTCATTGATCAAGCAGAGCGATTGGGTAAGAAGTTCGAGTGTCGGCACTTCTTCTTCTCGCAGCCGCAGTCTTGCCGGCCGGCGAGGCTTTCGCCTGCACCCCCGAAGCCGTGTGGGATGGCGACGGGCCTGTATGGTGCAAGGAAGGTCCGCGCATTCGGCTCGCCGGCATCGCTGCGCGCGAACTCGACGGTTCCTGTTCCGATGGTCATCCCTGCCCGGCAGCCGATGCGATGCTGGCGCGCGACGTGTTGGTCGACTTGATCGGCCGACCCACCGGCACCGGGCGCCACGGTCATGTTCTTGTGGCAGGTCCGGCGATGCGATGTGTTTCGACCGGTTCTGCAGGAGGCGATCGGACAGGCGCGTGGTGCATCTCGCCGAAGTCCGGTGACCTGTCTTGTGCTATGGTCCGCCGAGGTTGGGCAGCTCGGTGGGACCGGTATTGGGGGAGGCACGAATGTCGCTGAGGGATTGGAGTGATCGGCAAGGCGAAGAGCCCAACTGGTCGATCAGGCTGGAGTTCGGACTGGTCGCCGCGCTTGTGCTTGGATCACTGGTCATTGCAGTTGTCTCGCTCGTGTGGGCGGCCGCTGCTTCGGCCCATCCCGGAGGTCTCGCGGCCGACGGTTGCAACAATGATCGCAAGAACGGAGGACGGCATTGTCACCGCGCTCCCGCCACGCAGACCGAACCGCGTCAGACGCCAAGGGGTGAGGTCTATTACGCCAATTGCGCGGCGGCGCGCGCTGCAGGAGCCGCTCCTGTTCGTCGGGGGGATCCGGGCTACGCCCGCCATCTCGATCGAGACGGCGACGGCGTCGGGTGCGAGTAGGCCATGCCGTTCTACATCCGGAAGTCGGTGAGCGCTGGTCCGTTTCGCTTCAATTTCTCCAAGGGAGGCGTCGGCCTGTCCGTGGGGGTGCGTGGCTTGCGGCTCGGAACGGGTCCGCGCGGTCATTATGTGCACGCGGGTCGCGGCGGCCTCTATTACCGTAAAACCCTCAATGCATCGCGATCGGCTCGAGATGGCGAAAGGCGGGTCTCTCGCGAGCCCCCTGCACAGGACCGCGGGCAGCCTGAGGCGGTCTCCGGAATCGACATGGTTGCCGTATCCTCCGGCGCTGTCGCCGAGATGGAGGACGCGCGGTTCGCCGACGTGCTTTCCGAAATGGTCGAGAAGCAGCGGTCGGCGCGGTTGGCGACCGTGTTGATGTGGTGCGGCATCGCGTTCGCGGCGCTGATCACGCTCGGCGGAGGGGTGATCGGCTTCCTACTGGGCGCCGCCGTTGCATTCGGAGGCCGGGTTCTGGGGGCATGGCTGGACGAAAGTCGGCGTTCGGTCGTGCTGATGTATGATCTCGAGGACGACGCCGCCAAGGCGTATGAAGCCATGACGAATGCCTTCGACAGGGTCGCGGCCTGTCATGGCAAATGGCACGTCGATGCGGGTGGCGCAGTCAGCGATATGGTGATGTGGAAGCGCAACGCTGGCGCGAGCCATGTTCTGGACAAGCGCCCAACCGCTCTCGGTTACGGGCTGCCGACGATCTTGAAGAGCAACGTCACCCCGCCTTCGATGAGTGTCGGCAAGGAGACGCTCTTCTTCCTCCCTGATTTCCTGTTGGTCGTCCACGACGACAACGTCGGAGCAGTCGCCTACGACCAGCTTTCGATCGTCTGGCAGGACTCCAATTTCATCGAGGAAGGGACGGTCCCTGGCGATACGACCGTTCTCTTCCACACGTGGAAACATCCGAACAAGAGCGGTGGCCCTGACCGACGGTTCGCGAACAACTACCAGATCCCCGTGTGCCTCTGCGAGAGCATCCACCTCATCAGCACCAACGGGCTCAATGAGCTCCTTCAGGTCTCGTGCAATGGCGTCGCGGCCCCTCTCGCGATGGCCGTGACGGAATTGTCGAGGTGTAACGGTGCCTCCGCGATCGACCGTTCTCTGCCGAGGCTGATGAGCGGCTGATATCGCCGCCAAGGTGGCGAGGTCTGGTCGGACACTGGACGCGGCCACTGCCAGGCGTGCAGTGCGGGACTAAAGAACGTGCCGCCGTCTCGCCGGGTTTCGCGGTGGCACGGCTATGCCTCTCACCTTGATCCAGACCCGGCGGCGCCCGATCACTTGATTGCCCAGCAGGACGGTGAGGTCCATCGCATGATCGCCATTGTATGCGGAATGCTCCGTGATGGTGGCCTCGTCCCCCGCGTGGTGACCCAGATCGTTCTCGCCCGCCGCCTCGTCGCCGCGGTTGCGGACCGTCCATCGCAGTCTCGAACCTGGGGGTGGCGCATTTTGCAAGCTGAATGCGATGTCGCAGTCTTTGGGGATGGGCTGCAACTCGTTCAGGCCTTTCCAGGACACATGCGAGTTCTTCTTGGGCGTGGCCACGATGGCAATCTGGGGGTCGAACTGGAACGGGACGAGCGCATTCGTTGTCTCCGCTTTCTCGGCCACCATCTCCTCGTTGTCTTCGGGCATCGGGAAGAAATGGCCGAAAGCCTCGGTCCATGTCTCTGCTGCCGTGAACTTGTCCTGCGTGCCATTGGCCCTCGCGGCGACGTCGACGAGGGTTTCCAACTGAGCGACGAACTCTGCATGTTCCTCATCCGACAGGCGATTGAGGTCTTCGTCTGTGTCCACGGGATTGGACACATCCGAAACATCGGCGAGGCGTGCATGAACCACCGCCGCTATGTTTTCGAATAGATCCGCGTCATCGATCGAAACCAGTTCCATTTCGCGAACTGCGTCTGCGACGAGCACCGTCAGCAGAATGGAGGACGGTCTGGAGCCCTCGGCGAAGGTCAATGCCGCCCACATCTTCAAGTAGCGCACCTGACGCCGGACCTTCGTCCGCAGTGCCTGGTCCTTCTGCTCGTCCTTGAACCAGACGTAGATGGCCTTGGGATCGCTTCCTTCCCAACCCAGCGTCTCGGTCGCCAGCGCACGTGCATCGCGTTCCGCATCCAGATGGTAGCATGGCACATCGATATGGAAATCGGGCGCGAACGTGATGCGGTTGCAGCGCTCCTTCGGATTTTCGACACCCGTGGCGTCGTTCTCCGCATCGCTATAGTAACCCAGCAGCGCGTCCTGAACTAGCGCTTTGAGTTCCTCCGGCTCGTGGTCACCCTCCTCGGGCTCGCCTTCCCATTCGAAATACAGGCCAAGATCGATATCGAATTGGGCATGGGCATTGTGAGGCCGGATCTGAGTGCCGAACTTGTATGACCCCTGTAGCCATGTCCTCATGGAACATCCGGTATCGTTCTTGAGCCGCGCCTTCAGGAAATCCGCCAGGTCGTTCCAGCGCTCCTGCTGCGCTGTCTGCTGATCGTCAGTCGGAGTAATGCGGCGATGCAATGTCTCCCGACCGGGATCGAAGGAGTGAAATAGGTCAGCGGCGATACCCATGGCTACCTACATGCTGGCGTTGATAAAGGGACGATCCGCAGCCTCGTGCTGCAGCATTGATTGAAGGAGCGGATCCGGCGAACATTCGGCGAAGGAGTTCGCCGCCATCGCGAGCAGCGTCGCCCGTGCCTGCGGGCTCGCGCAATCAAGAGCCAGGTCGGTGCGCTGGCTGTCGGCTTGGTTCCGATCGATCCGGAGATATCTACCGCCCAGGCGATGCTTCATCATGTCGTCGGTCAGCGCCTGCTGTGATCCGATGATCGCGTTGCTGAGCCTGTCACCCTTTACCCAATCCCATATGCCCATTGAAGTGGAAGTGCCGGCCGAGAATGCGAACGATTGCGATGTGGTGCCGACGCTCAGCATCCGTATTTCCTGTGGGTCGATACCCAGAAAATGTTCCGCTTCATGAACCGCTATCGCATCGGGTGAGTTCGCGAAAAGGCCGCCATCGGCGAAGAGTTCATGCTGGATCCGGTGCGTCGGGAAATAGGTTGGCGCGGCCGAGGTAGCAAGAGCAACCTCGACGACGGGGAGGCGCCAATCGATCTTGAAATTGGCATGGTGGCCGGTCTTGAAGACCTTCGGTCCACCCTTGGTGAGGTTCACCGCCGCGACGACCGTTGGGCGACGCAGGTCCTTGACCAGGGTCTGTTGGCCTACAATGTCTTCGATGGTCTTGCGTAGAGCTGTTGCGGAATGCTTCGGTCGTGAGACGTTGCCGAGAAATTCGGCCCACTTTCGAGGTCCACGAGCAGGTGGCTTACGACCGAATATCTTTTCGCCGTTCTCGACGAACGCGTCGCGGATATGCGCGGCGGGGACCCCGGATGCCAGTCCCAGGGCGACGATGCCGCCGATCGAGGTGCCAGCGAATAGATCTATGAAATCGGCCGTCCTGCGACCGCTCTGCTCCTCGATCTCTGCAAGGACAGCGACCGAATACAGGCCGAGATAACCACCACCGGAAAGAGATAGAATCTGGAACGTCACGAGGCCCCCTTTGGCCCGAACATAGTAGGAACAGGGGTTGATTCAAGCTGGCGGGTCGGCTTAACCACACCTCGGTTCGGCCTAGCGGTGTGCCGTTCTATACCGGCCGTGTTCCTCCCTTCCGACAACTAAGCGCCAAATATCGGCCGTTCGCCTCCTCCGGTGGGTTACCCACAAGCGGATGGCCATCGAGGTTTTACACAGCGCTATGGCGCCCAAGGCTTCCGATGATCTGGCATTCACCGATCTTGTCCGCTTGGCAGGAGCGCAACATCTGTCCCAGCTCCTCTCGTAGCGCCATCAGATCGGAGATCTTGCGCTCAACTTCAGCCAGCTGTTGCTGAACTAGTCGATCGACATCCTGACAGGGGTTGTCGTCATGGTCGGACAGGGCGAGCAGTTCGCGCACCTGCGCCATGCTGAAACCGAGCTGGCGCGCGCGGCGAACAAATGTAAGTGCTGCCAAGTGATTGTTCGAATAGTCGCGGTAATTGCTGTGCGTGCGATCCGCAGCAGGCAAGATGCCTTCTCGTTCATAATAGCGGATCGTCTCGGCCTTTGTGCCGGTGGCTTTTGCAAGTTCTCCGATACGCATCTCTTGACCTTGTAGTTGCTACAAGGTGCATATGTTCTTGCGACTCGAACGTTGCAAGGAGAGTGGCATGGCGAAGTCCTGCTGCCAGACACCGGAGCCTGACACCGCCGCACACGACGATCCGCGCTGGCGCCGCGTCCTGTGGATCGCACTCGTCGCTAATGCAGCCATGTTCGTGGTGGAGATGGTGGCTGGTGTCGCTGCTGATTCCCGTTCGCTCCAGGCCGATGCGCTTGATTTCTTCGGGGATGCCGCGAATTACGCGATCAGTCTTGGCGTTGCCGGGATGGCGCTCGCATGGCGGGCCAGAGCTGCCTTGGTAAAGGCTACGACCATGCTCGCCTTCGGTATCTGGGTGATCGGCTATGCCATCTATGGATTGATGGCGGGTGCTAATCCCGAGCCGGCCACTATGGGAGTGGTCGGCACGCTGGCTCTGACGACTAATGTGATCGTCGCGCTCATGCTCTTCCGTTTCCGAAAAGGCGATGCGAACATGCGATCGGTATGGATTTGCTCACGCAATGACGCGATCGGCAATGTTGCGGTTCTTGGCGCCGCGCTCGGCGTGTTCGGAACGGGCCACGCGTGGCCCGACCTGCTCGTCGCCTCGATTATGGCTGGACTAGCCCTATGGGGCAGCACAGAGGTCTTTCAACAGGCTCGTCAGGAGTTGTCGCGTCCATGAGACCCCGTTCAGGGAACGAGAGTAGTTTACCATTCTCGACTTGCTCGGCCACGTTTCGAATTCTCCCCTGCGATGGCGACAAAGCTTCACGCTGCATGTAGCATCCGATGCGCGCCCTCACAGGTATGCACCTCGATGGTCACATGTGCGTATTCCTCATGGATTGCCAGCCGCTTGGCATATTCTTGCGGCGCAAGTGGACGATCGGCAACCAGCGAGACGATGACGGCATAGTGCCCGGGGCCGACCCGCCAAACGTGGAGATCGTTCACCACCGCATCTCCGTCCTCGATCGCTTCGCGAACTTCCGTAAGCTGATCCGGGCCAGCTTCCGCGTCAATGAGGACACTTGCCGTATCGCGCATCAACGCCCAAGACCACCGAGCGATAACGAACGCGCCGACGAGACCCATGGCAGCGTCCATCCAGGCCCATCCTAGATAGCGGCCGGCGAGTAGCGCGACGATCGCCATGACGGAGGTCAATGCATCGGCGAGAACGTGCAAGTAAGCGGAACGAAGATTGTTGTCGGTATGCGAGTGCGCGTGGCCGTGATCGTGCGAATGATCATGACCATGATGATGGTGATGATGATCTCCGCCTAGCAGCCATGCGCTGGCTAGGTTGACCAGCAAACCGAGGACAGCCACCCAGATCGCCTCGGAATAGGCAATATTGGTCGGGGCGAGCAGACGCTGGAAGGATTCGACCGCAATACCGATTGCGAACACGGCGAGAAGCAAGGCGCTCGCGAACCCGGCGAGGTCGCCGACCTTCCCCGTTCCGAAGGTGAAGCGGGGATTGCCGACATGCCGTTTCGCGAACCAGTATGCGAAGGCTGCCACACCCAGAGCGCCCGCATGCGTCGCCATGTGGATGCCATCCGCCAACAAGGCCATCGAGCCCGTCCACAGCCCTGCGACGATCTCGAGGACCATCATAGCTGCAGTAAGCGCTACCACCCATCGCGTTCGGCGGGCATGACTGTCGTGCGACGATCCGAGAAAATCGTGCTTATGGACGGTGTGATGGGTGTGATCGTGGTGCATATTACTGACCTATTAGAAAGTTGGATGAGCGGTCAACGATAGTTAACCGATGGGTTGCGGGGGACCGGCGGAGCGGATTGCTTTCCCGTGAATATGGTTCAGCAGCTAGGCGACTGCTTGAACCAGCACCCATACGCCCAAGACCAGAAACGCAAGCGCGGCGACGATGCGCACCGTTTTGAGAGGAACTCGCTCGACAAGAGCGTTCCCCAGATAGACGGCGGGAACGTTCGCGAGCAGCATGCCAATCGTGGTGCCAAGCGTGACAGCAACCACCGCCTCATACTGCGCGCCCAAGGCAATCGTCCCTACTTGCGTCTTATCACCGATTTCGACGAGGAAGAACGCAACAGACGTGGTAAGGAACGCTCCGAAGCGCGGAGCCTTCGCTTCATCGTCTTCGAGCTTGTCCGGGACGAGAGTCCAGGCTGCCATGGCGATGAAGCTGACACCGACGGCGATTTGAAACCATTCGCCGTCCAATAGACCGGCTATCGATTTTCCGAGCAGAGCTGCAATCCCGTGATTTGCGAGCGTCGCGACAAGGATACCGAGAATAATGGGAAGCGGTTTTCGGAACCGTGTTGCCAGCACAATTGCGAGAAGCATCGTCTTGTCGCCAATTTCGGCAAGAGCAACAACCAGCGCGGAAGTCAGTATCGGTTCCATGGAATGTCTCCGGGCCAGGCTTCAAGACTACAACGGCACCCGATCTCCCGCCCGGCCCGGTCGGAAGTCTGGTGCCATTGGTCTTGCCCGAACGGGAACATTCGAACCCCTGCGCCACGACCTCTCGGCCGAGCATGTTGACGCGAAGGAACCGCGCGAAGCGGCGGGCTACTCCCCAGACGCTCGGTTCGGCATCGCACCCACGACGCTGGAAGCTTGCCTCGCAACGGACTGCGATCAACGTCTGGTTCCCCACGCTGAGCACTGACGGTGAGGATCGCACGATCGAATAGAAGTCCTCCATCTTGCTCGATACCGAGAGGCACTTTCTTGGTCGCGTGCATCTATGGAAAATTAGATGCGCACGCAGAGAATTAAGGGGGTTGCCGTCATGGGAAATGTATGCAGATCACAGCCCTCCGACGCTTGCTTCGCGCCGCACAATCGTATACCGCAAGCGCGATGGGCCAGGTTCGCTTCCTGTTTTTGTTGATACTGCTGGTAGTCTCGC
>CERD01006027.1_pt1 | contig 22953 bp, 16 predicted proteins | sample 530931 | NCBI WGS metagenome assembly CERD01 (sample SAMEA2621101, study PRJEB7988) | marine metagenome | isolation source: saline water (ENVO:00002010), including
TTGGTCTGCCTAAATATCAGTAAGTTAAGTGAATTTGTTAGAGAGTTGCATTTGATCAACAAGGCCTAACTGATAAGTTACTAATGTCTATCGAAAGTATTGGGATTCGATTCGTATAATTCACATTCACTGAAAAAGAATTTAATTAGTTCCTGTTCACTGCAATCAGCACGAGAAAAAATACTTTTTGCTATTTCTTTGGCATCATCAATGTCAAGAAACTCGCTTAAATTTTTAACATTGAGGCGCTCATATTTACGTGCAATTCTATCATTACCTGAGTGAGAGTAACCTTTTGTACAAAATCCTTTAAGCAAAAATAGAATTTTCATTGGCTCTTTATGCAATTGCTCTTTAAGCCATAAGGTTATTTCTCCATTATCAGCCCACCTTGCCCAGTCATATATCAAGTTAACAGAATTATTATTCAGCTCTAGTAGCCCAGCATTAACATCAGCCCGGATTCTACTTAATACTATTTGCTCTAACCTTTCTTGATGCTTAAGCTCAATAAGTGAGTCATCACGAACGCCTTTATCATAAGAATATTTACCGTGCTCTTGACCTAGTATTGTTGCTTGGTCCGCCATAGTAACAATACCCTCACCATTTTCAAAAGCAGTCTTTAACACATTGAATCTTTCTGCTTTATCATTAGTTAATTGCTTAATTCCTGAAAACATTAAGCGACCTAAACGTAAGTTATTACCGCCAAAAGCTAGCATACCTTCAGATTCATCATTCTCTATCAGTAACTTATCCCCTATATTAAAAATCATATTGATAATATTGATTACCTGTTGCTTTTCTAAATCTGCTAAATAATCAACTAGGCGCTCTAACACACTACTTAGCTTAGTTCTATTATTAGCAAGTACCTCGATTGAAAGCTTTAATATCACTTTTTCTAAGTCTGACTGTGTACTTGTTGCCTCAACAACAGCTTCCACCTCATTTGAGCTAACAGTACTGCTTGGTAATGAAAACTTGAAATAAACATTGAAAAGCTCAGGTGCACATATATGCTTACCTTTTCGCCAATATGGTGAATGGTCACTTCCATACATAATATTTCCAGTGATTGAGCTAACTTTAGGGAATATTCTTAGTAGTAGATCTTTTATAACTTTTGAAGGGACTTTTTCAGCCATTTCGAATAAAGTGTTTAATTTATTTCTTTTAAGCTCTAGTTGCTTATCACCTCTTGAATAACCATAATTGCTTTCAACACCTGAAAACAAATACTCATTCCTACGGATAAAGTCATATATTTTCGGTTCAAATACCCTCAGAGTTTCAATTGCCATAAAGTCACAGTAATTAACCTCCCCCTCAACACCTTTGTAAGTAATCGACAAAGAGTTTGATAAGCGAATAACGTCTCTTGGAGTTTTTAAGAAATATTTAATGCCATCATGGTAGATATTTCCTAAATACGTCTGGTCATGTTCTTTCTCTGGAACATTTCTGAAAATGTAATTTATTTTGGATATAAATAAATCCGTTAAACCACTTGGATCTGGAGGAGGTAATTCAAAAGGTACTTGAACGATTTTCTCAATGTAATCGCTACCATTTACATTGAGTGATTTTTCTATACTGCTAGCAACCACTTTTCTGTCAAATGCAAGTAAATAGGCTATATTTGGGAAATTAGCAACGGCTTTGACCAATTTGAATAATTGCTTAACTTCCTCACCTGTCAACCGATCAATATCATCAATGATCACAACAATTTTTTTTTGCTCTTGTCGGAGTAATAACTCAATCTCTTTTTTAAGTTGATTTAAATCAGTTCCCAATAGTTTTTTTATTAAAGCATCTACTGCTTTAGCTTCTGCTATTGGAGCTTTAGCAAGTACTTCAGAGATTACTCCTAGCTTTTTTGCGATGCTTTTCCCTTTAGATTGCCAGTTAGAAAAAAGCGCTCTTAATTGTGTGAAAAATGACTTTAATAGTGCATCCTCACCTGAAAACCACCAAGGATTAAAGTGCAATATTTCAATATCAGGTGCTTGATTTTTTATTTCACTTTCAAGAAATGACAAAGTTGTTGACTTACCTGCTCCCCATTCAGCATAGAGAGAAAAAACTATCCCATCATCAAATGTACCAGCAGTAATACATCTTGCTAAATTGGTAGCGAATTTAGAGTATCCCAGTACGTCTTGTTCTATGTCATTTAGTGGCTTATCTGATGATAAGTTATATTCTTCTATTGTCATTAAATTCCCTTTAAATTTATTACTAATAGCAAGTGAATCTATTAATTATCTTATTTGAACTTGATGCTCAACACTTACTAATCACTTACTCTAAAGCTCTAAGCGTTTCGTATTTAGTGCCAATCATTTATTACTTTCTATATGAGCATTAGGTACTTCCATTTTATAAAATGCACTTAACTCAAGTAGCAACTCTTTTTTCTTTTGAAGACAATTTCTTCTAACTCGTAATAGCTCATCAGTAGACTTAATGATAGCTTTTAAATTGTTACTTTTTTTGCACATTTCATCACACTTCTTCAATGCCATGTCGTATTCTAATATCTTAAAGCTGTACCTTGATATCTCACTTTCACAATCTTTTATAAATTGGATATCTAGTTTAGAATCATTTTTAGCAGAATCGAAATTTGAATGAAAAAGATATGTTTTTCTGTACGTTTTAGATTTTTGCTTTGTTGTTCCCGACACAGACTCTTCAAGAAGCCCCCTCCTTGTCAGTTTTTTTAAATAGCCAGATACTTGCTTTTGTATATTAGCAATTTCAAAGTGTTCTGCTTTAGCAAAGCAACAAAAACCAAAACTTATATCTCTAGCAGTAAAATTATCAATATTGTTCAGGCCAATGACTGTATCAAAAAATGATTCTAAATCGTATTCCATAACACCCTTTATGTATGATCATGCATATAATATGTAACTTAATACATATGACAGCCAATAACAATATGGGATCATTATATTTTTATATCTTTGGATTCTTATTTGATGCGGTCAATTACAAAAATTATTGGTAAGAACATAAAAATAGCTCGCATAAAGAAAGATTGGAGCCAAGCCGAGCTAGCCCACCGTCTTAATGTTGAACAAAGCTATGTTAGCAGGATTGAATCTGGAACTATTGCCATATCTTTCCAAAGAATATATGAAATAATAATATTATTAGATTGCGATATTAATGAAATTTTTCCATCTGTTTCGGACATAAAAAAAGATGACTGAAGGTTTATATATGTACTCTCAAAAAGGTAAGGTTCAATGTTTATGTAACGTCATTCAAGTTAATTATGAGCAAAATCCATATTTCAACTTATTGATTAAATCCTTAATTAACTCCCTACCACGAATTGTGTCTATAAAGGCTCGAGGAGGCTGGCCATCAAACCTAATGTGCGCCGTATCTAACCAACAGTTCCAACTATCGATATTAGCAAAGTAATCAGTACAGAAACCTGCAAGTTTTGCTAACTCAATTACTTTCTCAGAGTCAAGTTTATTTAACCGTTGAGTTTTATTCCTAATTAATGATTGTTTCGATATCCCAACTACTTTTGCGATAAAGCTTAAGTCCCATTGCAGTAAATTAGCAAATTCATGTAAATTTTCATATTTCACTCCAACATTAAGAACATAATTAATTTCCGCTAGAGGGTTTGCCCCCGCAGTAATCACACCTCCAGTTATCACATTCAAAAAATAAGAATTGGTCGCAACTCTATTTCTACTAGTTCTCACTCTTGCCACCTAGCTGCTAAAATATAGCTCGTAAATTGAGACTTACTATGAATCTTTGCTTAAATGCTAGCAGTATCTTTTGAAGTTTGATAATGATAATTTATAAGCAACTTTAACAATCAACCTTTTTAGGTTACTTTGTTTTTAAATAAAACTAGATAAACGTTTCCCTCGTAAAACAAATGTTTCGCGCGTTGTAAGCTCGGAGCAGACTGTCCGATTAGCTTAAAAATCATTTAAAAATACTAGACTTACTACCCTCTTTATTTTAACTATAGAATAAAAATTTATGAGCAGAACAGTTCGATAAATATATTTTTAGCCGGATTGCTAGTTCTTATCGCTTTTAGGAAACTCTAAAACATTATTATTCAAATTTGACACCTTCTCATTAATAGTACGCAGTAACTCCTCCTTGTTCTCATCTGGTACTAAATCAAATAATGCTTGGCATATTGCGTGTTGTTGAGCTAACTGTGCAGCCATAGCTTTATTTAATCTTGTTATAACCTCTTGCTGATTTTTTTTTGATTGACGTAAGGCTTTTATGATTTCACGACTTTTTTTAACCTTTTCTTCTAGGATCTCGATTGCATCTTTGTCAACTTCGGAATCAAAGGTTGCATACTTGATTAGCTCTCGAATATGAGGATAGTGCTTAAGAGCGCTTTTACTTTTTCCAGCTTCTCGTTCAACTGTGTAATTATTAATCTTCAACTTGTTATTTTTTAGTAATACTTGAAGCTCTGGATGAGTAGGCGATTTAGCCTTTAACCTATTCAGTGCGGTCAAAAATTCTTGTTCTGTTCTAGAGCTCTTAGACATAACTATGGCTCCAATGTTGTAATAAGAAGAGAACTTATCTCAGTCGGAATTTCATAAGCCTCAAATTCAAATTTTATATCGGTCATTATCTTTTCAGCCGATCTAATTTGCATTATATATTTGCTTGCTAAGCTTTTGTTTAATTCACCTGTTTCAATTGCATATGAGATGCTCCTCATGGCATTAATACGCGACGATTCAGCATATACAGCATCTTCAATAAAATCAAAGTCACAATCTACACATTCAGATAAGTCAATATTTATCCTCATTTTGCACCCCTGAGAAGTACAATACATACCCGGAGCAATTGCGTGAATTTTGTGCCTATTACTTTTAATTTCATTAATCCAGTAGTTTTTACTAAGCTTGCTTCGACGATCATCTCCCTCATTAAAGTAATTGGCTCCTTGTTTGGCTAGCTCTGCTAGCATCGCTTTTCCCTTACCGCCAGCGATTCGTTCATTGTTTGCCATCTTGTTCATTACTCTTGTCCATATTTCTGCTTGCTGCACAACCCTTTCTTCAGCAATTTGGGTATACATTTTCTTAAAAGAGGCTGCATTTCTGGCATACCATCGTGTCATTGCCATAGAGAAATGTGAAAGCTGTTGCTTTAACTGCGGAAAGGAAAGTAATTCATAACCAACCAGATAAAAGGCAAAGCTTCGCCGAGTTTGATGACAAGTAATTTCATACTTGTCTCCAACTTGATATTTTGTCTGCTTGGGGTCAGAGTGGTTAATATACTCCATATCTGATTGAGTTATGTGCATATCAATAAATTCGCTTTTATTGATATATCGTGTGATCAGATCAGAGAAGTTATTTATATTCAGCTTCTTAATAGGTAATACTAGCCTTGATGTTATGTTGATAGAGTAAGATTTCTCCTTCATATACGGATACTTAGGCTCCATTAAAGCTTTTATAATTTCAAAAGCTTTATAACCGGTCTCTGTTGTAACAAAGGTATCGTCTTTTGTTTGTGAATTTCCCGTTATTTTAGACTGTTTAGTTGTGAGTAAGTATATGACTTGACCTTCAATAACTACCTTTTGTGAACCGTAGTTAGTAGACATTCGACTTAATTCATCTTTCCTCATTCCTGATAGTAAAAGACAAGCAAATTTACAATAAGCCTCAAGGCTAAATAAATAATTATTAAAACTACTAGCACTATTAAATACTTTGCTTCCTATCTTTATTTTATTTTTTTTAAAGTAATACTTTGCTGCATCAGTGCTATTACTTGTATCTATGGTTGGAGATTTTTCATGAAAAATCTCCAACCATCTAGAGGAAGCCTCATTGTCTCGAAGGTTGATATTTTCAGACTCTAGGGCATCTAAAAAGCCATTATCATCTTTAATGTATTTAGTATCACCAGTCGTTCTAATCTTCTTAACGATCCTATTGAACGCACTTTTTTTAATCTCTAATAATTCAGATATAGCTTCACTTACTTCATTGCGAAATGGGTAGGCTTCTTCAATAGCCTTTGATACACCTGACATTATCCCCATATAAATCCGAGGCGGAATTACTTGGTGTTGCTCCGACACTGATTTTGTGAGATTTAATTTTGAAAGAGACAATGTGGTTTCTAAAGGTATTTGGAAAGGTAAGTAATTGGCAAACCTAAGCATGTTATTTAAACCTGTTAGATGAAATTCTTTATTGATTGTTAACCCTTTATCGACAAGCTCAATTAAAGCTTCACTTGAAAGTTCACTAAAGTCATTTAAACCATTATTTGTCATGCTTTTTACTAATCGTTTAAGGTTACTACTTATTTGTGATATTCCCATCAAGCCTTTTGCTACTCTACTTACATATATTTCCATGAGTATCATGCACTTTATCTGGTTCTTAAGGTTGTATTCTAAGATGAGACCATTGTCAGTAAAATTTAGATTAGCTATCGAGAAAATATTCCATCCGGAATCTTTAAAGTCCCATTTATCGTCTTTAAATAAAGCCACGGCCTGACCTTCAGTATTAAATAGTACTGGCATCTTATCGAGTTCACTCCACTTTCCCTTTTTAATAGCTGGAAGTAGTTCGCTCGTAATATAATTTTCAATATTAGGCTTTTTATTCGTATAGAATCGATCAAAGTCTTCAGGTTTGTTAAATTTGAGCATTTTCTTTCCTTAGATGAACTGTGAAACAGCATAAGCGTTTTCAAGGAGCGGATATCGTCCTTCATTCAATAGCTTGTTTTTTGCTTTAGATAGTGTCTCCATTGGAATGTTGCTATCTATTAATCTTATGAACTTGTTAATTTTAACTAACAAAAACTCTGAGTTATCTGGGTGGTGATCAAGAGCATCTTTAAGGCACTCTACAAAGGAAAGCATTTTGTATGCGGAGTGTATGTCATCGACAACCTTAGCACTTTTACAAAAGATACATAGGTCGTATTGGTAACAGCTAATATCTTGATGTTTGTCTAGTATTTGATTCTTTTTTATAAACTTTAGTGCAGCTAGATGCTCATTTTTTTCATTAACAAGATCTATATTTCCATCGCAAAGGATGCCGTTAAGATTGGTTTTTTTACGGAGCTTTAGATACTCATCATGGGCTAAGGTTTCAATTTGAAGCTGCGCTTTTACCTCAGATTTAGCTTGTTCGATATCAACACTACTTGACAGTTTTTCGAGAATCTGGAGACCTTGAGAGATTATGATGTTATTTTCTGTAGGGTTGCCATTAAGGTATCTTTTCCCTTGAATATCAGCAGAGTGAGAAAGTAATACCCTTGCTGTGAGTCCATTTTCTTCACTTTTATATTCTTTATCAGAAATAGTTACCCTAATTCTAGAAGAAGATATATTCAAAAAATAATCTCCAGAGCGAACACCTGTCTTTCTGAGTATTTGGTATTTAAGAGGGTGTAGTCCTGACCATTGTTCTGTATTGTTAATGGGACCTGATGGTATTAAATAAGCAGGTCGCATTATTCTTGGATTATCATTTGAATATGGCTTGTTTCGTGTATATGCATAGGACTCTATGTCTTTTATGACCTGTAGGTACTTATTATCTATTGTGAACTCTTTTTGGGCTTTATCTAAAAACATAACACTAATAGTAGTTGTACCATTGATATTTGGCTTGTACGTTAATGGGATAAGGGCATTAGTAATGTTTAGGTCTGTAAGACAAGATATCGTGGCAAATGAGAAGTAGCAGGCATAAATAGATGCACTACGAAGACTTAAGCTATCAGTGGTTACTTTAACTCTAGACTCTCCTGAGAGGTTTTCTAACGACACATAAGAAACACACCGATTTGTCAATATGTTATAAAATTGCTTTGCAGTATAATCCGCAATATTGGATCTAGTATCAGAGAGTAAATTAAGAGCGGTCGATAAACTTCTTAAGGCGGTAGAAACATCGAATGAGGAGATATCGTTCTTATGGCTAAGTGCATAAATTAATCTTTCGTTTTGATCCAAGCTATACAGCTCTGAAAGTTTAGAAAGTACTTTTATAAATGTCAGCCCATCCTTTTTATCTACCACGGCGTATACCGAGTCGATATCACTAAAGGAACTGCTTACAATAGCTGAAACTTGTGAGTTTGCACGTGATTTAAAGGCTTTTATTGTAACGTGCCTCGAGACTCTTCCTTCATTTTTGTTTGTAATAACTTCAATCGGATTACGAATTTGATGTATTGTTGAATCATTAAATGCTGTATAGAAACACATTAATACATAAGCTGATGACATAGCGATATTAAAAGGGGAACTGTATGGTACAGATGATTTTTTGTTATTACGTTCTCTGAATCGCCCAGCTATTGAAATATCTATAGTTTGAATACTTCCTTCTTTGTCTTTATCTATTTCAGCTAACAGAGTTAGTGGGGGAATTTTTGTCTTGTTATCAATGGCGTGAGTTATTAACTGCCCCGCCAAAGAAAAGAAACAAAGATGCGCTCTTTTAATTAACTCCTCAAACTCTTTAGGTGAGTATGGAATTGTTTTTGAATGAAAACTATCTTTGAAAGGTATAAGCTTAGCTTGATATTTTATTACGTTAAATTCGCATCTTTTTAATGCTACGTCCAGTCGACCTTTAATACTTGCGGCACTTGCCTCAGTTAGGCCTATTGATTCTCCATCACTGTACATAAATATATACGGGTGCTTTGTTCTACCTTTATTAACTTGTGATCGCAAATATCCCCAATTTCCCACATAAGCAAGATAACCTTCCTTTGAGAATGCATCAAGACCTTCACAGTCACAAAATGTAATGTAATACTGTAATTGGCGGATATGATTTTCTATAGTGTTATCGCTAGCACCTACCTTTTGTGAGCTCTTTATAGACTTTAAAAGTGCCCTTACATACTTAATTCTGGAGCTTATTTTATTGTTCGCGGTATTGCATTTATGATAAATCAGCCTAGCTAAATTAATCTCTACCTTAACTCTCTTTACGATTAGAACAATATTAAAGTCTATACTTTCTAAATTTTCTTTAGTTAGTTCCTGAGCTGGCTTTTGACTTTTATTCGCAAGAATACTTTTTCGCATGAAGTTTTTTACCTTAGCAATTGCGCTGCTTCATCATTACGCCGTTTGGCAAACTCTAGCCATAACTTTTCGTTGTTTAAAAAGTTAATATATTTTTGCGTTGTGCTGGTATCGCTATGTCCTGCTTTTTCGGATATCTCTCCAAGCAGTACATCGTAGAGGCAATTTCTTATTTGCTGTTCTTTAATTAGCCAGTAAGTTATGTATGTAGAACGACAATCATGATATTTGTAATACCATTTTTTATTTTCGAGGCTAAGCCCTTTTCGTATCTTGCTAAAGTATGTCTGAATAGAATTTGGCGAATAAGGCATACCTTTTTGAGAGACAAACAGTCTTCCGTGTGGCTCTTCATTGATAGTTATATGGACTGGTTGCTGCTCACCTTCTGAATTAATCATTATGTTAGTATTTTTAAATGCTTTGAATCGACTATCAGACATTTTGTATTCAAGAAGTTCTTGCATAAGCTGAGCAGGGAAATCAACTGTTCTTGTTTTGTTATACTTTGTTTTGCATCTGTTTACTGGTCCAATGCTTCGACTAGTTATATCAGCCTCTGGGTGGCTTATGATTGATTCAGGTAATGTAACAACCTCATTTAATCGCAATCCAACTTCTAGAGATACTTTAACCATCAAAGCTAGTGGTGAATCGTCACTCGCCAACCTCTGCTCTAACATATCTTTATGTTCAGGAGTCATTGGCTTTAATTTTTTTTCTGGAGAGGTAGATTGAATCTTAGGGAATCCTTTCATTAAATCAGTGGTTTCTACTACAAATGAAGTATTAAAGTTTATGTGCGACAATAGAATGTCATCACTTTTTTTAGTTGGCGGTCTAAAAAGTACAGAGTGGATCCGAAATGGTAATTTTTTGTTCGTCATTAAACTAACTCTTCGAGAATGCAGCCACTTGTAGAAATTTACAACAATGCGCATGTAAGCTTTAGCAGTACTTACCGCGAAGCCACTTGGGTTTGTGATTTCTTGAGTATCGTGATTTACAATCCTTAAGTTCTCAATTAAATAATCTCTAAATTTCCAAGGTGCGCCTTCTTCAGGGTTTTCTGTTAAGTGGTCGATCTCCATACCTTCCATTCGGAGCCATCTAGTATACGCAAGTAGTGCCTGAGCGTGAGTGGTGCTGGAATCATTAAGATTTTTAGATATTTGGTGATGTAAGTACCAGTTCTGTGGATAAACTGGAGTGCCAGATGTAGAAAGCAGAATATCAATATCAGCGTATATAGGTTTACTTTTGGATTTTAGTATTGGATTTATTTCGCCAGTGTCATGGTCTATAGATAAGGATAGGCGGGGGTATTTTTCTACTTTTACTTTTACAATTACAATATCGCTTGCTATGTCTTCTGGTATGAGATTCTTTTGCTTAGCCATTCTATTTTCACTATGTAAAAGAGAAGTCGATTTTAGTGTTTTACAATGCTACTTCATTGTCATAAAAAACATTAGGGTATAGTTACAACATTGTCAATCGTATTTTTTTTACAACATTAATTTCTTTTTGCACATCGCGGTAACTTGTTTGCCAAAAGTTAGCTAAGTCTTGAGTTAACTGCAGCGGCCGCCTCGCTGGTGATAATAGCTCCATTAATAATGGCAGTTTACCTTGGGCCAGCAAAGGCGTGCTGGTCATGCCATACACTTCTTGCATGCGCACACTGAGCTTCGCAGGACCATCGAGCTGATAGGTCACTTTTACATTTGAACCACTTGGCACAGTTAATCGCAAGGGCAGGTGTTCATTCAATAGGCTTTGCTGCTGCCAATCAAAACAGCTTTTGATCGCTTCGCAGTAATTGAACTTTTTTAATTGCTCAAGGTTTTTAATATCATCCAAATAAGGTGCAAGCCATTGGTTATCGGCAATTAATTCATCATGATTTAAAAGTGGGAATGATTCTGGTAACAGCTTACTTGCCAAGATCATTCGAATAAGTAACTGCTCACTGTCAGGCTGATCATTAAATAGCGAAAAGCCCTGTTTACTAAATAAGTTTAACCACGCTTTAGTACGCTCGTTTTTATCTAGTGGCTGTTTACTTGGCTGACTCGCTATGGTGATAGCACCGAGCTTAAGCTCATCTTGATGGACAAATCGCCCTGCTTTTTCATCGTATTCGCAGCGAGTTTGCTCAGTAAATAAATGCGAAAGCTCATCTTCAAGCTCACTTGGCATAAAGGCAACAGCAGCAAAAACACGGTTTCCCTTGTGGCCGCCCATATGCGCAATGGCAATATAATCATCGTTATGCCAAAACTCCTCGCTTAAGTCGGCGCCCGCACCGTTGGCAAGTAAATAACCATTCCCGCGCTTTTTGGCTAGGCGGTCAGGAAAAGCAAGCGCCACCAGCAGCGACAAGTACTCTGTTTTAAGCTCATTAACCGGCTTGAGTTGCAAGCGTGATAGCCAATAATTTAATTGCTGCTTAAATACTGGGTGAGGTTTGCTGTGCTGGCTATGCAATGCCAAATTAAGATCAGCTGGCATACTAATTCGGCTTTCAAGCAGTGCCGTTAAATACCCCGCTAATACATAAATACCAGGCATGCGCTGCTCTAGTTGCTTTGCCTTAATGAGCATATGCGAGAGGCGAATATCGGCTCCATAGCTCAGCATTTGGCTGCCAAGCGAAGTAAGCTTTTCATTTTCATCAATGGCTTCGAGCATTTTCAAAAGTGCCGTTGCCTGTTTAACCTGCTGGCTACTTGGTGGATCGAGCAAGCTAAGCTCAGCAAGTGATGCCCCCCACTGCTTTGCCTCTAATAACAACTGACTAATATCACTGGTCAGAATTTCTGGCGCATCATGGCTGTTGCGGCGCTCAAAGGTTTGCTTAGAGCCTAACCGATACACAACCCCCGGCTCAATGCGCCCAGCACGACCAGCGCGCTGTATGGCTGAAGAACGAGAGATACTTTGCGTAACAAGCTCTGTCACACCCGTTTTTAAATTAAAACTGGCAGCACGACGTTTACCGCTATCAACAACAATGCGTATTCCTTCAATGGTCAAACTGGTTTCAGCGACATTGGTGGTTAATACCACTTTACGTTTGCCATTTTTAGCAGGCGCAATAGCAGCTTGTTGCTCATTTTTATTTTGCTCACCATACAAGCTAAATATCTCAACATTATCACCTAAATCGTTTAGAGACTGCTGAACCCGTATGATTTCACGCTGCCCAGGTAAGAATACTAAAGCACTGCCCGTTTGCTCACTAAGCGCCTGTTTTATAACTGCAGGTATGTCATCGAGCCAGCGGCTTTCGTCTTTAAGTGGAATATACACTTCATCAATGGGGTAGCTTCGCCCTTGTGATGAGATGATAGGACAGCTAAAAAACTCACTGTAACGCTCGCCGTCTAAGGTTGCCGACATCAGTAAGATTTTTAAATCATCGCGAAGTGCTGCTTGTGTTTCAAGGGCAAATGCCAAAGCCGTATCAGCAGCAATTGAGCGCTCATGAAATTCATCAAATATAAGTAAATCAACATCACTAAGCTCTGGATCATTTTGCAACATACGCGTCAGCATGCCTTCGGTGACAATTTCAAGTTTAGTTGCAGAACTAACTTTTGATTCGCCACGAATACGTAAGCCGACACTGTCGCCAACTTTTTCATTTTGCTGACTTGCCAAGTACTGAGCAATATTACGTGCGGCGAGTCGTCTTGGCTCCAACATAACAATGCGTTTAAAGTGCCCTTCGCGCATTAAGGTAAGAGGTAGCCATGTTGATTTACCCGCTCCCGGTGGCGCTTGCAATAAGGCCATAGGGTTACTCTGTAATGTTGTTAACAGGGATTGATAAATATCTTCAACTGGCAGCACGTTAGGTATCTCTTACTTTCTTTTCGCGCATTGTATCAAAAAATTACAGGCAGGGATGAGTAGCCTTAAATTGCATGAAATAATTACACGCTTCAACCTTTAAACAGGTACAAATTGCAATCAGATAACTCCACCACCTAACAAAAAAATTAAAAATCAATAATATCAATTATTTACTTACACTGTTGGAGTGGCATAACGATTGCTCCTACTAACACGAATGTTTAACAAAGTAAGGAGATTATGATGAACAGCGATCGTTTAGAAGGTAATTGGAAAGAACTTAAAGGTAAAGCTCAACGTAAATGGGGCGAACTTACTGATGGTGATTTAGATGTGATTGAGGGTAGCCGTAAAGAGCTTGTTGGTAAAATCCAGCAAAAATACGGTAAATCGAAAGAAGAAGCTGAGCGTGAAGTCAGCGACTTTGAAAAAAGCCATTAGTTTCGCAGCCTAACAAAGCCGCCATCGGCGGCTTTTGTATTTATTTTGTTAGAGCTATTGCTTGGCCTGCAAGAGAAAATACATTAGTGAGCATCAATTTCAAAATATGTCTGATGGATGCATATGTAAACGAGATAGCTTTAAATGGATAGCCACAAAAAGCCAGCATGTAACCTAAGATCCCCTTCACATCACTAGTATAGCTTTTAGATAAATCAATACTATCAGTTAGAGCTTTAGCTATTTGATCATAAACGGTAAGTGTATTTGTGTAATGGTTTTGTATAGCATATAACTTACCTGTATCACGTAAATGAGTAATTAACGCTGCGCCTATTTTTCTTGCCCAACGAGAAGTACGAGTGCACTCTAACCGTTTTTCATAATCAAGCCTGACTTCTTCTAGTATTCTTTTTTCCATTCCTCTACTAATAGCAGCATAACTTTTAAAGCTACTAGCAGTATTTAAGTAGCCAGGTGTCGGCTCTGTCATACTATGAGCTTTTGGAGTAATTGTTGCTGCACCATTTAAAATATACTCTTTTTCAGTATGCATAAATGGCCACACTGGCACTAAAGGTACAGGGTCAGCGGCGTGCACACAGCGATAAACATGGTTATTTGTTGCAGCTTCCGTCTGTAAAGCAAAGCTATGATAACCAACTCTTGGAGCACCAAAAGTATAAAGCTTCACATTTGCACCAAAGTGATTTTTTAACCAATTCGCAGCTAAGTTAGCCAAAGCACCGCCTAAGCTATGACCCACAACATGTATATTTAGTTTTTTATTCACTCTTTTACTAAAGAATTGCTCTAGCTGCTTTCTAAATGAGTTAAAGGTATGATTAAACCCCGCATGTACAGGCTGATTATTACTACAGGTACTTAGACCACAATTAAGATCAGTAATCACATCTCGCATTTTAGCTGTGCCGCGTAATGCTAAGACATAATCACCTTCAAATAACCCCTTTTTGCCTTTTGCAATACATCCAAATTCTGTTTTATGATTAAACATTCGCTCTAAAATTGAGCCACTCACACCTTGTACTGATTCCGACTCTAAAGTAAAAAGAGTGCTAACTCTTTCAACATAAGGGTTAGTAGCTATTAAAGCTCGATTATCTAATAGTTCATATGCAATTGCTGCGAAATTAGCTGCAATTGCAGGGCTTAAAGCTTTCATTTTTATGTCCTTATAGTTTTGACCTTTGAAATTCTAATCTTCTTTAATCTCTGAAAGATCGAAGTAATCACTTTGTTTTAAAATTTCAAAATCTTTATTCCATCGCCCAATACTTACGGCTTCAAATTTATGACCTTCAACTTTTGTGTTTTCAAATTTAAAGATTATTTTATCACTAGAAATATCAGCAACTAATTGTCCAAGCTTTTTTGCATATTCTTCACGAAAACTAAAACCTGGCAATCTTGCTCCCCATAAGCAGTACTCTTTACTCTTATGTGTTAAAAGAAGTGACTGAGAAGTAAAAATTTCTGCAAAGGGGACTGCGGGTTGGTTAGAGCGAACATTGACTTCTGGAAAATAAAAGCAGCCTTTATCATCGGTATAAGCAAAATCTTCTACATTTTTTCCATCAGAGAAGCGAAGAAACCTTTCTACTTTCACCTTTATTAAAGGTTTGCCATTTTCACTAACTTGACCTTTAACTTCGGGGCATAGATGTACCTTATACGCACCGAAATAGTTACCCAATTTCTTAAATGATTCTAAGAGTGACATTAAAAATGAGCCTTAAAATAGGCTGCGAACTTAACGGAAAGAACATGTTGATGATGTTCCTTATCTTGACTCACTATTCACACGCCCTTGTAAATAATGGGTACATCATACATAAATAACCAACAAAAAACAGCTAAGTTAGTACAGTCGTAGAGAAAATATTTATCAAGCTGGCTCGTGCTTTGCTAAATCAACTTCAGCAACCGTTTGATTTTTACCTTGCGATTTAGCACGGTAAAGTCGCTTATCAGCAATGTTTAAGCAGTGATCAACACTCTCATCTGGCACGCGTTGGTATAAGCCAATACTTAAGGTGACATGAAAACGATGCTGACCACTAGTGAATGGCTTTTCAGCGAGCTTTTTATGAATGTTGTCTGCAACTTGGTAGGCCCGTTGTTCATTCCCCGCAGGAATAACAATTAAAAACTCTTCGCCGCCCCAACGGGAAATGACATCTTCTTCTGTGCACACTTTATTAAATACATCAGCGAAAAATATTAGCACCTCATCGCCTACTTGATGACCATAGGTGTCGTTGATTTGTTTAAAGTTATCAACATCCATCAGCAAGAACACTGCCCCTTCGCCAAAGCGTTTATCTTGTAAGCACTCAGTTGCAAAGCGACGATTTACAAGTTCAGTCATTGCATCATAGCGAGCAAGCTTTTGATTAATTTTAAGTTGCTTCATTAACTCTAAACTGTATTTGTTGCGGTAATATTCGTAGAAGCCACCCAAAATACATAAAATAGAGAAGCACAGCATGACCCGCGTTGGAAAGTAATGACTCGAATAACTGTAATAACCAAATTGATCGGTAAAATAGAAAAGCACTGAGATAATAATGGCAAGCAGGATAAGATCGAACGCTCCGCGCTTTAAGCCACGAATAAAAAAGGTCACGGGAGATACAATAAATAGCCATAACGGCCCTGTGCCATTACTGCCACCCGAGACAGTTAAGAAGCACATCATTGCATAAAGTGCGTACAGCATGAGTACTGAGATAAATTGATCACGCTCCTTTATTAAAAAAGGCAAAGCAAAAATAACAACGCCAACAATTAATAAATAACTTAATGCGATGTAGCCATCTTGATAACTTGTGACCGACATCAACAAAGAGGTCACTGCACCAATAAATGCAAATACGCGTAAGAATCGCGCTTTATCTCTCTCGCTTGCATTCACAGTATCAATCACAATTTCACCTTAGATTCCTTGCTCAACCTCAATAACTTTAACACAAATATTTAAATTAGAAGGAATTTGCCAGTACTAAAGCAATTAAAAAGAAAAAAGTATGAAAAAAATGGGCATAAAAAAACGAGCCATTTGAGGCTCGTTTTTAATTTAAACTAAAGGTTATTATTCTGGCTCATAGCCCAAATTAGGCGACAACCAACGCTCAGCTTCAGCAAGTGTCATGTTGGTACGCTTAGCGTAATCTTCAACCTGATCTTTTTGAATTTGCGCCACTGCGTAGTATTTCGCTTCAGGGTGAGAGAAATACCAACCAGAAACTGCAGCACCCGGCCACATTGCATATGAACTGGTTAGTTTCATGCCAATACGCTGTTCGGTATCAAGTAACTGCCAGATTTTCTTCTTCTCGGTATGCTCAGGACAAGCAGGATAACCTGGCGCTGGGCGAATACCTTGGTAGTTTTCACGAATATGTTCATCATTCGATAGATTTTCATCTACCGCATAGCCCCAATATTCTTTACGCACTTGTTCATGCAAATATTCAGCAAACGCTTCTGCTAAACGGTCAGCAACGGCTTTAACCATGATCTTATTGTAATCATCTTGCTTGGCATCGAAGGCATCGGCAAGGTCATCCTCTTCAAGACCACCTGTTACCGCAAAAGCACCAAAGTAATCAGGGATGCCTTTTGGCGCGATATAATCGGCTAAGCAGTAGTTAGCAAAGTCGGTTTTTTCAGTTTGCTGACGTAAATGACACGATGTAGTTAAAAGCGTTGTACGCGACTCATCGGTGTAAATCTCAATGTCATCCCCTACTCGGTTTGCTGGGAATAAACCAATTACACCAAGAGGTTGTAGCGCACCTGATTGCTCAAGTTCATCAAGCATTGCATTAGCATCAGCGAATAAGCTTTTAGCTTGTTCACCCACAATTTCATCTTCAAGAATACGTGGGTACTTACCAGCGATTGACCACGTCATGAAATAAGGTGTCCAGTCAATGTACTGTCTTAACGTCGCAATCGAAACATCTTTAAACTCTGTGACACCTAGCTTTTTCGGCACAGGTGGTGTGTAGTTGTCCCAATCAAGTTTTACAGCGTTGTCGCGAGCACGCTGTAAAGTAACGGGTTTTGAGCGCGGCTTTTTACGTGCTTGTTGTTCACGTACTTTTTCATACTCAGTCTTGGTTTTCTCTAAAAATGCTGGCTTTAACTCTTTAGACAGTAAATTAGAAACCACACCCACAGCACGGCTGGCGTTATTTACGTAAACCACACCTTTATCATACTGAGGTTCAATTTTAACCGCGGTATGCGCTTTTGACGTTGTTGCACCACCAATCAAAAGCGGTAATTCAAAACCACGACGGGTCATTTCTTTCGCAACATGCACCATTTCATCAAGCGATGGGGTAATCAGCCCTGATAATCCAATAATGTCGGCTTTTTCGTCAATGGCTGTTTGCAAGATTTTCTCTGCCGGCACCATCACACCAAGGTCGATAACCTCGTAGTTATTACACTGCAGTACAACGCCTACGATATTCTTACCAATGTCGTGTACGTCGCCCTTAACGGTTGCCATAACCACTTTACCGTTGGTTGCGCCCTCTTCTTTTTCGGCTTCAATGAAAGGATCAAGATAGGCAACGGCGCGTTTCATTACACGAGCAGATTTAACAACCTGAGGTAAGAACATTTTACCTGCACCGAATAAGTCGCCTACTACGTTCATGCCGTCCATCAGCGGGCCTTCAATCACTTCGATAGGCTTAGCTTTGCTCTTGCGGCACTCTTCGGTATCTTCGTCGATGTACTCGGTAATGCCTTTTACTAACGCATGTTCAAGGCGCTTTTCAACAGGCCAAGTACGCCACTCTAAATCTTCTACTTTCTCTGCTTGCGCCATACCTGAGTATTTTGGTGCAAGTTCAACAAGTCGCTCACCAGCACCTGGGTCGGTATTGAGGATCACATCTTCTACAGCTTTTCGCAGCTCTTCGGGGATATCGTCGTAAACCGCTAATTGGCCAGCATTTACAATGCCCATATCCATACCCGCTTTAATCGCGTGGTATAAAAACACTGAGTGAATAGCTTCACGCACTGGGTTGTTGCCGCGGAACGAGAACGACACATTCGATACACCGCCCGACACTTTACAGTGCGGTAAGCCTTGCTTAATTCGACGCGTACCTTCGATAAACTCAACAGCGTAGTTATCGTGCTCTTCAATACCCGTTGCGACGGCAAAAATGTTCGGGTCAAAAATAATGTCTTCTGGCGGAAAGCCAATATCATCAACGAGTATTTTGTAGCTACGCTGACAAATCTCGAACTTACGATCAGCAGTTTCTGCTTGCCCGGTTTCATCAAACGCCATTACAACCGCAGCAGCACCAAAGCGTTTAATTAACTTAGCTTGGCGGATGAACGGCTCTTCACCTTCTTTAAGTGAAATTGAGTTAACAATGGCCTTACCTTGAATACACTTTAAGCCTGCTTCAATCACGTCCCATTTAGATGAGTCGACCATGATAGGTACTTTTGAGATATCAGGCTCTGAGGCAATTAAGTTTAAAAACTTTACCATCGCCGCTTTCGAGTCCAACATGGCTTCATCCATATTGATATCAATCACTTGCGCGCCATTTTCAACTTGTTCACGGGCAACATCGAGAGCGGTCTCGTAATCTTCTTCCATGATCAAGCGCTTAAACTTAGCCGAGCCTGTTACATTGGTACGCTCACCGACGTTAGTAAATACAGCAATTTGGTCAGTCATGTCGGTTTCCTAGTTTAAGTTACACGCTTCAAGGCCCGATAAGCGCATACGCACTTCAAGCTCAGGTAATTGGCGAGGTTTAACACCCTCAAGGCCTTTCGCAAACGCCTTAATATGAGCCGGTGTGGTGCCGCAACAACCACCTACAATATTGATAAAGCCAGACTTGCCCCAATCAATAATTTCTTGGGCCATTTCAGGAGCTTCTAAATCATATTCGCCAAACTCGTTCGGTAAACCTGCATTTGGATGCACCGAGGTAAAGGTTTCACAAACGCGCGATAACTCTTCAACATACTGGCGCAGTAAGTCTGGACCAAGGGCGCAGTTAAGGCCGATTGATAGCGGTTTAATATGGCGAATTGAGTTATAAAATGCTTCTGTGGTTTGCCCTGATAAAGTACGGCCTGAGGCATCGGTAATGGTGCCTGAGATCATCACAGGTAAACTACGACCAGCTTGTTCGAATGCTTCTTCTACAGCAAACGAAGCCGCTTTTGCATTAAGGGTATCAAAGATGGTTTCTATTAAAATAAGGTCAGCACCACCTTCCATAAGTGCCAGTGTTGACTCAACATACGCCGCCACCAGCTTATCAAAGTTGATATTACGATAACCTGGGTCATTTACATCTGGTGAAATAGAACAGGTCTTTGACGTTGGCCCAAGTACACCGGCTACATAACGCGGTTTGCTAGGATCTTTTGCTTCAAGTTCATCACACACGCTGCGTGCAAGCTTCGCTGACTCGAGGTTGATTTCGCGGCTAAGGCTCGCCATGTCGTAATCTTCCATCGAAATAGTCGTGGCATTAAAGGTATTCGTTTCGATGATATCAGCACCGGCTTCTAAGTAAGCACGATGAATATCAGCAATGATTTTTGGCTGAGTTAGGCTTAATAAATCGTTATTGCCTTTAATAAGTACATGCCAGTCTTTAAAGCGCTCACCGCGATAATCCTGTTCTTCTAACTTATATTCTTGGATCATGGTGCCCATCGCGCCATCGAGGATTAAAATTCGCTGTTTTAGCGCCTCGGTTAATTGTTCGCGTTTATTCACTGCATTACTCGGCATAGTTGTTAGTCCTTACATCTTGGCTAACTAAGTTAATATCATACGGTGTAGTTTGGTACACATAATAGTTTAACCAATTCGAAAACAATAAAAAGGCATGACTTTGCCATGTTTTCGATGGTTCGTTATCAGGGTTATCATCTGGGAAATAATTTTCTGGTTTAGGTGCGTCTGCAGACTTCTCGCTATCACGCACGTACTCTTCTTTTAAGGTATGCGCATCGTACTCTGGATGACCTGTAATATACACTTGGCTGCCAGACTTATTCTTAATTAAATAGGCACCAACTCGCTCAGAACCAGCTAACACCACCAAATCATCACAGGCAGTGATCTTATCAATATCAATATGACCATAGCGAGAGTGTGGCACTAAAAAGGTATCATCAAAGCCACGGGTGAGTGCTGCGTGGTCAAAATAGCTTTTGTGGGTAAATACACCACTTAACTTATTTGGTTTAAGTTCACGCTTAAGACCATAGTGGTGATAAAGCCCCGCATGGGCCGCCCAACACGAAAACAGCGTAGAGGTAACATGCTGCTCAGCCCAGTCTAAAATCACTTTAAGTTCATCCCAATAGACAACATCGTCATACTCTAAATGTGCAAGCGGCGCACCTGTGATGATCATAGCATCGTAGTTATTGTCTTTTACCTCAGAAAAATAACGATAAAACGTATCTAAGTGCTGCTCAGAGTTACTACTGCTGCGGTGGGTATCTAAGCGCAACAGCTCAACATTAACTTGCAGCGGTGAGTTAGCTAGTAAGCGAATAAACTGCACCTCGGTTTCTACTTTGTTTGGCATTAAGTTTAAGATGGCCAAACGCATTGGGCGAATCTCTTGCGTTTTCGCACGGCTTTTTGGCATTACAAACACGTTTTCCTGACGTAACTTTGCAATAGCTGGCAATTCATCTTTTACTGTAATGGGCATAGCGGGCTCCGAGCATACATATTAGAGTGCTAATTATGAACGGATAGTTAGAAATTTCAACCTCTAGATGTTTAGATGTCCAAATGAAGTGATATTTCTGAGTGGTCTTTAATTAAAATGTATGACTCTTTGAGTAAATAACACCTTGATATTAAGCCTATCATAAACGCTGAATTCTGTATTTTGAGGTAGTTTGGGTATACAATACTTGCTGTTAATTTTTATTATAAATTGAAGGCTTCTTTCATGGTGTTACCAGACAAGTTTATATTCTCGATGAGTCGAGTATCTAAGGTTGTGCCACCTAAGCGCACTATCTTAAAAGATATTTCTTTACACTTTTTCCCAGGCGCAAAAATTGGTGTGCTAGGTCTAAACGGTGCAGGTAAATCGACGTTACTGCGCATTATGGCCGGTGTTGACCAAGACTTTGAAGGTGAAGCTCGCCCTCAACCAGGCACTAAAATCGGTTACTTACCGCAAGAACCGCAGCTAGACGAGAACAAAACAGTTCGCGAAACAGTAGAAGAAGCGGTAAGCGAAGTTAAAAATGCATTAAATCGTCTAGATGAAGTATACAACGAGTATGCAATGGACGGTGCTGACTTCGATGCGCTTGCTAAAGAGCAAGGCGAATTAGAAGCTATCATCCAAGCACACGATGGTCACAATATTGATAACGTGTTAGAGCGTGCAGCTGATGCATTACGCCTACCACCTTGGGATGCAAAAATTGAACACCTTTCGGGTGGTGAGCGTCGCCGAGTTGCGATCTGTCGTTTACTACTTGAAAAACCAGATATGCTTATTCTTGACGAACCGACTAACCACTTAGACGCTGAGTCAGTTGCTTGGTTAGAACGCTTCTTACACGACTACGAAGGTACTGTGGTTGCTGTAACCCACGACCGTTACTTCTTAGATAACGTAGCAGGTTGGATTTTAGAGCTTGACCGTGGTGAAGGTATTCCTTGGGAAGGTAACTACTCATCGTGGCTTGAGCAAAAAGATTTACGTTTACAACAAGAACAGAAATCTGAAAAAGCACGTCAAAAATCAATCGCACAAGAACTTGAATGGGTTCGTTCAAACCCGAAAGGCCGTCAAGCTAAGTCTAAAGCACGTATGGCACAGTTCTCAGAGCTTCAACAAAATGATTACCAAAAGCGTAACGAAACGAATGAGCTATTCATTCCACCGGGTCCACGCTTAGGTGACCAAGTTATCGAAGTGAAAGGCCTGAAGAAGAGCTTTGGCGACCGCGTATTAATCGATGACTTAAACTTTGCAATGCCTAAAGGCGCTATCGTAGGTATTATCGGTGCCAATGGTGCAGGTAAATCAACGCTATTCAAAATGCTAAGCGGTGAAGAAAAGCCTGATAGCGGTGAGATCATTGTTGGTGAAACAGTAGAGCTTGCAACTGTTGATCAGTTCCGTGGCAACATGGACGAGAGCAACACTGTTTTCCAAGAAATCTCAAACGGCCAAGACGTATTGAAAATTGGTAACTTTGAATTCCCAAGCCGTGCCTATGTTGGCCGCTTTAACTTCAAAGGTAACGACCAACAAAAATTCGTTAAAGACCTATCTGGTGGTGAGCGCAACCGTTTACACCTAGCTAAGCTGTTAAAAGCTGGTGGTAACGTATTACTTCTGGATGAGCCAACCAATGACCTAGACGTTGAAACACTACGTGCACTTGAGAACGCTATTTTAGAGTTCCCTGGTTGTGTAATGTGTATCTCGCATGACCGTTGGTTCCTT
>CERD01127219.1_pt1 | contig 22400 bp, 26 predicted proteins | sample 530931 | NCBI WGS metagenome assembly CERD01 (sample SAMEA2621101, study PRJEB7988) | marine metagenome | isolation source: saline water (ENVO:00002010), including
TTGCACCCCATGCAAGTGCGCTACCAGGCTGCGCTACGCCCCGACAATGCCTTCAGCTCTGCTGAAAGCGAATCGAACTATACACTAAGCGACTGAATATGTGAAAGTTTTTATGCCAGGCATTTAATTTTTAAGCACCTGAAGCACATCCTCAAGCTCGGTGATCATCTGCCGAATAAGCTGCTTATATTGGGTCGTATCCTCACGTGCCTCATCACCTGACATCCGCTGGCGAGCCCCACCAATCGTAAAACCCTGCTCGTAAAGCAACGAGCGAATCTGCCGGATCATCAGCACGTCCTGGCGCTGATAATAGCGTCGATTACCACGACGCTTCACAGGGTTCAGCTGGGGAAACTCCTGCTCCCAATAGCGCAACACGTGCGGTTTTACAGCACACAGCTCGCTAACTTCACCGATGGTGAAGTAGCGCTTGCCAGGTATCGTTGGCAGTTCGTCGTTATGACTTGGTTCCAGCATAGGCTTCGACTCTGGCTTTAAGTTTTTGCCCTGGCCGGAATGTCACGACACGACGCGCCGTGATCGGAATTTCCTCACCGGTTTTCGGGTTGCGCCCTGGGCGCTGTCGCTTGTCGCGCAGGTCGAAATTGCCGAAACCGGACAACTTCACCTGCTCGTTATGCTCGAGCGCCTGTCGGATTTCCTCGAAAAACAGTTCGACCAGCTCCTTGGCCTCGCGCTTATTCAAGCCTAGCTCTTCATATAGACGTTCCGCCATTTCAGCTTTCGTCAGAGCCCCCATACGCTATTTCCTTAACGTGGCGTTGAACCTTTCTTCCAGGGAGGAGAGGATTTGCTGCATAGCACCACTCACCTCATCGTCGTTTAGAGTGCGCGAAGGGTGTTGCCAGGTCAAGCCGACTGCCACACTTTTGCTAAGCGGATCAATACCTTTACCTTGGTACACATCAAAGAGCTTGAGGTCCGTCAGGTTCTCGCCTGCCGCGCCGCGAATGCATAGCAACACGTCGTCAGCCGGGATATCACGCGCCACCAAGATGGCCATATCACGGCGCACCTCAGGGAAGCGAGACAGTTCACTGAAGCGCGGCAGTCGGCCTTCACTGATCTCAGATACGAGCAGCTCGAACAGATAGACCGGCTGATCGATTCCCAGCGTCGCAGCCAATTCCGGATGAAGACTCCCGATATAACCAACCAAGCGCCCATCCCGCTCGATTCGAGCCGTCTGACCGGGGTGCAGGGCCGGATGTTCAGCAGCGACAAACCCATACGAGACAGCATCGCCGGCAAAACCAAGCAAGGCCTCGACGTCGGCTTTCATGTCATAGAAGTCTGCGGCTGCTCGTTCGTTGCTCCAGGCCTCTGGCAGGCGGCTCCCAGTAATGGCGCCCGCCAGCATCGACTCCTGCATCAACGCGCCCAGCTGGCCGACGAAACGAAGCCCGCTTTCGAACAGCCGTATGCGCGTTTGCTGACGATTGAGGTTGTACTGCAGCGCCTTGATCAACCCCGGCCAGAGCGTGGCACGCATCGCCGCCATGTCCGAGGAAATCGGGTTGGCCAGCTGCAGCGGCTCGACACCAGGGCTGAACAGCTCGAACATTTTCGGATCGATAAAGCTGTAGGTGATTGCTTCCTGGTAGCCACGAGCGACTAGCAACCGGCGCAGGGCGGGCAGTCCAGCGAGCGATTCAGGGCTGGCCTCCGGCGCGAGACGTGCCTGGGGGTAGCGAACCGGCAAGCGGTCGTAGCCATACAGGCGCCCCAACTCCTCGATCAGATCCACCTCGAGACTGATGTCGAATCGGTGACTGGGCACGCTGATTTCCCAAGAATCTGGACTCAGCTCAACTACCCCAAGACCCAGGGCCGGCAACAGAGAGACGACCTGATCGGCCGCCATGCTCAACCCGAGCATCTGCTCGATTCGATCCTTGCGCAGCAGGATTGGGGAAACCGTCGGAAGATCGACCTCACTAGCAGCTTCGATGACAGGGCCTGCGCTGCCACCCACAACCTCCAACAATAGCGCAGTAGCCCGCTCCAGGGCTCGACGTGCCAACTGAGAATCAACCCCGCGCTCGTAACGATGCGACGCATCGGTGTGCAAGCCGTAGGAGCGAGCCCTGCCGGCGAGCGCAATTGTGTCGAAAAAGGCGCTCTCAAGGAACAGATCTTGAGTCGAGGCGCTGACACCGCTGTGCTCACCGCCCATGACACCCGCAATCGCCAGGGCGCGCTGATGGTCAGCGATGACCAGCGTATCGCTCCGTAACGTTACTTCCTGCCCGTCGAGCAATACGATCTTTTCCTGCTCCTCTGCCATCCGCACCCTGATTCCGCCATTGATTTCGGCTAAATCGAAGGCATGCAGCGGCTGGCCGAGCTCGAGCATTACATAGTTGGTGACGTCCACCACCGCGTCAATACTGCGGATATCGGAGCGACGCAACCGCTCGACCATCCACAGTGGCGTAGATCGCGACAGGTCAACGTTACGAATTACGCGCCCGAGATAGCGCGGACAAGCTTTCGGCGCGAGCACCTCTACGGGGCGCACCTCATCATGGCTCGGGGGCACGGCAGCGATTTCGACCACAGTTACTGCTGCGTCATACATCGCGCCAACTTCGCGTGCAAGCCCAGCGATTGAGAGGCAATCCCCACGGTTCGGCGTCAGCCCTATCTCGATGCTCGCATCGTCCAGACCGAGATATGATCGCAGATCGCTACCAATCGGAGCGTCGCTAGCTAGCTCCATCAGCCCACTGTCATCGGTACCGATCTGCAATTCGGTTTCCGAGCAGAGCATGCCGTTGGATTCGACGCCACGAAGCTTCGCTTTCTTAATTTTGAAGTCGCCCGGCAGTTGGGCGCCAATCATCGCGAAGGGGACCTTCAGACCAGCGCGAACGTTCGGCGCGCCGCAGACCACCTGCAACACCTCACGTCCATTACTGACCTGGCACACCCGCAACTTGTCTGCATCGGGATGCTGTTCCGCTGTCACCACCTCACCCACGACAACGCCGCTGAACTCGCCGGCAACCGGGACGACTGCATCGACTTCGAGGCCCACCATCGATAGCCGCGCCACCAACTCCTCACGGGAAACCTGCGGATTGACCCACGTACGCAACCACTGCTCACTGAATTTCATCCTGCTCTCCTAATGATTCTTTGACTGGACTCTGAACCTAGCGAAATTGCGCCAGAAACCTCAGGTCGTTATCGAAGAACAGGCGTAAGTCGTTGACGCCATATCGCAACATGGCAAGTCGCTCGGCCCCCATACCGAATGCGAAGCCTTGGTACTTTTCTGGGTCAATACCGGACATGCGCAGCACATTTGGATGCACCATGCCGCAGCCCATCACCTCAAGCCAGCCGGTCTGCTTGCAGACGCGACAACCTTTACCGCTGCACATCACACATTGCATGTCCACTTCAGCCGACGGCTCGGTGAAGGGGAAGAACGACGGCCGAAAACGGACGCCCAACGGCTTCTCAAAGAACACCCGCAAAAACTGCTCGATTGTGCCCTTTAGGTCCGCAAAGCTGATGCCCTCATCGACGAGCAAGCCCTCGACCTGGTGGAACATAGGCGAATGAGTGATATCCGAGTCGCATCGGTAGACACGCCCGGGACAGACGATACGAATGGGCGGCTGCTGCGACTCCATTGTGCGGACCTGAACTGGCGAGGTATGGGTACGCAACAGCATGTTGGCGTTGAAGTAAAAAGTGTCATGCATCGCCCGCGCGGGGTGATGGCCGGGGATATTGAGCGCTTCAAAGTTGTGGTAGTCGTCTTCGACCTCCGGCCCCTCGGCAACACTGTAGCCAATATGACTGAAGAACTGTTCGATCCGCTCTAGCGTACGCGTCACCGGATGCAGCCCGCCGGAGACCTCTCCACGGCCGGGTAATGTCACATCGATCCGCTCAGCAGCGAGCTTGGCGCTCAGTGCAGCATGCTCAAGACCCGCCTTCTTGGCGTTCAACTCATCCTGAACACGGCTCTTAGCTGCGTTGATGAGCGCACCGGCCTTTGGGCGCTCTTCCGCGGACAATTTACCCAGGGCCTGCATGACCTGAGTCAGCTCGCCTTTCTTGCCGAGATACTGAACCCGGATCTGCTCCAGGGCGGTGATGTCTTGACTATGTTGCACAGCCTCAAGCGCTTGCGAGACCAGTGCATCCAGGTTTTCCATGTACAACCTCCAGAGGTTCTTGCAGAACCGCACCAGACGATCAGCACTCAGGCTTTACGCGAGGTGCATTTTTGCAAATGCCCCTTCAGATACGAAATAGGGGAAGAGCACAAGGCTCTTCCCCTATCGGTGACGCTACGAATCCGAAGATTCGATTGTCGATGGGCTTAGGCCAGAGAAGCTTTAGCTTTTTCGACAATGGCAGCAAAAGCTGCTTTTTCGTTCACTGCCAACTCGGCCAGAACCTTACGGTCGATCTCGATAGCCGCTTTTTTCAGGCCAGCAATGAAACGGCTGTAGGACAGACCGTTTACACGAGCACCGGCGTTGATACGAGCGATCCAAAGAGCGCGGAACTGACGCTTCCGCTGACGACGGTCACGGTAGGCATATTGGCCAGCCTTGATCACCGCCTGCTTGGCAACACGGAACACACGCGAACGAGCGCCGTAGTAGCCTTTGGCGAGTTTCAGAATTTTCTTGTGACGGCGACGAGCGACGACGCCACGCTTAACACGAGCCATGAGTTATTCCTCTGAGTCTTGACCGAATTAACGAACGCGCAGCATGCGCTCAACTTTCGCGTTGTCAGACGGGTGCATCAGAGATGTACCACGCAGCTGACGCTTACGCTTGGTAGACATTTTGGTCAGGATGTGGCTCTTGAAAGCGTGCTTGTGCTTATAGCCATTCGCCGTCTTTTTGAAGCGCTTCGCAGCGCCACTTTTAGTCTTCATCTTTGGCATGTTCGGTACTCCACAGTGTGGGTGATTTCAAATAACCGCAAGGCCTGCCAGTGCCCTGGTGGTTACTTCTTCTTCTTGGGAGCGATGACCATGATCAGCTGGCGTCCTTCCATCTTTGGATGCTGTTCGACCGAACCGTATTCAGCCAGGTCACCTTCGACCCGCTTCAACAATTCCATCCCCAGCTCCTGATGCGCCATCTCACGACCGCGGAATCTTAACGAAACCTTGGCCCTGTCCCCGTCACTCAGGAAACGTACCAGGTTGCGTAGCTTGACCTGGTAGTCGCCCTCTTCCGTCCCTGGACGAAACTTTACTTCTTTTACTTGGATCTGCTTCTGGTTCTTCTTCGCTGCAGCGACCTGCTTCTTCTTTTCAAAGAGGTGCTTGCCGTAATCCATGATCCGGCATACAGGAGGAACGGCATCGGCGGAAATTTCCACCAGATCCAATTTGGCTTCTTCAGCTATACGAAGCGCTTCATCAATCGAGACGATGCCAACCTGCTCGCCATCAGCACCAATCAAACGGACCTCACGAGCCGAGATATTCTCGTTGATCGGGGCCTTGGGTGCAGCTCGTTTATCCTGTCTCATTTCACGCTTAATAGTCATTACTCCAATTCTTGGCGACCACGCCGGGAAACCGCTTGTGCCAGCAACTGCGTGAAGTCATCCAAGGGCATGGAGCCCAGATCAACGCCTTCACGGGTGCGCACAGCAACGGCTCGTGTCTCTACCTCCCTGTCTCCAATAACCAAGAGATAGGGAACCTTGAGCAAGGTATGCTCGCGGATTTTAAAGCCGATCTTTTCGTTTCTCAAGTCAGACTTGGCACGGAAGCCGCTTTGACTGAGTGTTTTCTCCACTTCAAGAGCGAAATCCGCCTGCTTGTCAGTGATATTCATCACCACAGCTTGCGTCGGAGCCAACCAGGCCGGGAAAGCACCCTCATAGTGCTCGATCAAGATACCGATAAAGCGCTCGAACGAACCTAGAATCGCGCGATGCAGCATGATCGGCGTTTTTCGGCTGTTATCCTCCGCGACATAGCTCGCATCGAGACGCTGGGGCATGTTCGGATCGTACTGCAAGGTGCCGCACTGCCAGGAACGCCCTAGGCAGTCGAGCAACGTAAACTCGATCTTCGGGCCGTAGAACGCCCCCTCACCCGGCAAATACTCCCAAGGCAAACCAGCCGCATCCAGCGCACCCGCCAACGCAGCTTCGGCGCGATCCCAGAACGCATCGTCTCCGACACGCTTTTCAGGGCGCGTTGACAGCTTTAGCTTGATATCACTGAAGCCGAAATCAGCATAGACCTGCATGGTCAGCTTGATGAAATCAGCTGCCTCAGCACTGACCTGCTCTTCAGTACAGAAGATGTGCGCGTCATCCTGAGTAAAACCACGAACTCGCATGATCCCGTGTAGCGCACCGGAGGGCTCATTGCGATGGCAGGAGCCAAACTCAGCAAGACGCAGCGGCAACTCACGGTAACTCTTGAGCCCCTGATTGAACACCTGAACGTGGCAGGGGCAGTTCATCGGCTTGATCGCGTAATCGCGGCTCTCCGACTCAGTGGTAAACATGTTTTCAGCGTAGTTGCCCCAGTGCCCGGACCTCTCCCACAGGCTGCGGTCCACAACTTGCGGTGTTTTGATCTCCTGGTAGCCGTTCACACGCTGCACGCCGCGCATGTACTGCTCGAGCACTTGATAGATGGTCCAGCCATTCGGGTGCCAAAACACCATGCCAGGGGCCTCTTCCTGCGTATGGAAGAGATCAAGACGTTTGCCAATCTTGCGATGATCGCGCTTTTCAGCCTCTTCAATGCGCTGAATGTAGGCCGCGAGCTGCTTCTTGTCCGCCCATGCAGTGCCATAAACGCGCTGGAGCTGTTCGTTCTTCGCATCGCCACGCCAATAGGCGCCGGACAGCTTAGTCAGTTTGAATGATTTGAGGAAACGGGTGTTAGGCACATGAGGACCACGACACATGTCGACGTATTCTTCGTGGTAATACAAACCCATTGCCTGCTCGTCGGGCATGTCCTCTACCAGGCGCAGCTTGTAGTCCTCGCCGCGCGACTGGAAAACATTGATCACTTCTTCACGCGGCGTAACCTTCTTGATCACGTCGTAGTCAGTGTCGATCAGCTCCTTCATACGCTGCTCGATTGCAGCCATGTCGTCCGGCGTAAACGGCCGTTCGAAAGCGATATCGTAATAGAAGCCCTCGGCGATGACCGGGCCGATAACCATCTTCGCAGCAGGATAGAGTTGCTTGACTGCATGCCCAACCAGATGTGCGCATGAGTGACGAATGATCTCCAGCCCCTCGTCATCCTTCGGAGTGATGATCTGCAGGCTCGCATCGCGCTCAATCAGATCACAAGCATCGACCAATCGACCGTCCACCTTGCCCGCCAGGGTGGCCTTGGCGAGACCTGCGCCAATTGACCGAGCGACCTCAGCGACGGAAACGGGATGATCGAATGAACGCTGACTACCGTCAGGAAGAGTAATGATGGGCATGGCGCCTCCTCTCCTAGTGGTGACCCCTACCAAAGGCCACGTGGGTTGGGATGAGCCAGGAAAGCGATCCGTCGAATAACCTGCCGCACAGTGGCAGGAGCCTAAGCTGATCGAGGCGGATCGAAGTCACTGGAGATATACGGAGCACGGATGCTTTCAGAAAGCCGCCGCACTGACAAGCAAGGCATAAAAAAAAGGGTCGCAAGCGCGACCCTTTTCGGAATTGGTAGGCACAATTGGATTCGAACCAACGACCCCCACCATGTCAAGGTGGTGCTCTAACCAACTGAGCTATGTGCCTCCGATGGACGCGCATTCTAGAGATTCACCCGGGAGAGTCAAGCGCTTTTTTTCGCTAAGCTGCTGATATCCGTAATTTTTGAATAAGCGGGCAGTAGGCTGTCGCTGCTATGGCGTTCTGCTGCGCTCTCGCGATAGCATCGACGTAAATTATTTTAAACGGGACAGCCAGTATGTCGCACACACCTTACCCCGCTTCCTACTACGCTGCCTCTTCAAACCCAGCACCTGCTCGCGACCACCTGAGCGGCGATATCGAGACCGATGTCTGCGTAATCGGGGCCGGTTATACCGGATTGTCAACTGCGTTATTCCTTCTTGAGCACGGATTTCGGGTTGTCGTGCTCGAGGCCGCCAAGGTTGGTTTTGGGGCGTCGGGACGCAATGGCGGCCAGATCGTTAATAGTTACAGTCGTGATATTGATACCGTCGAGCGCAGCGCCGGCTCGGAGGCTTCGCGGCTGATCGGAGCCATGGCGTTCGAGGGTGGGCGCATCATCCGCGAGCGGGTGGCGCGTTATGGCATCAACTGCGACTTGAAAAGCGGAGGCGTGTTTGCCGCTTTCAATGCCAAGCAGATGCACCACCTCGAATCACAGAAAACGCTATGGGAGCGTTACGGCTATGATCAACTCGAGATGCTTGATCATGACAGGATCAGAAACGTCGTAGCGTGTGAGCGATACACAGGGGGGATGCTGGATCACGGCGGTGGCCACATCCACCCGCTCAACCTTGCACTAGGCGAAGCTGCGGCCGTCGAATCGCTCGGCGGGGTTATCCACGAACAATCCCCCGCTGTTCGCATTGATCGAGGAAGCAGTCCGCGGGTCCATACGCAGCACGGCCAGGTATCCGCGAAGTTCGTTGTCGTTGCGGGAAATGCCTATCTTGGAGGACTGGTCCCGGAACTGGCAGCCAAATCCATGCCCTGCGGCACTCAGGTTATTGCTACAGAGCCACTCGACTCTGAGCTAGCTGCAGCCCTCCTCCCCCAAGACTACTGCGTGGAAGACTGCAACTACCTGCTTGACTACTTTCGCCTGTCTGCGGATAAGCGATTGATCTATGGCGGCGGAGTGGTCTACGGCGCTCGCGACCCGGCCGACATCGATTCGATAGTCCGACCGAAAATGCTCAAGACTTTCCCACAACTGCGAGACGTCAAGACAGAGTTCGCATGGACAGGCAACTTTCTGATGACGCTGTCGCGCCTGCCGCAGGTCGGCCGGCTTGGAGACAACATCTACTATTCCCAAGGTTGCAGCGGACACGGTGTGACCTACACCCATGTAGCAGGAAAAGTTATAGCCGAAGCGCTACGAGGACAGGCCGAGCGCTTTGATGCCTTTGCCAGCTTGCCGCATTACCCCTTTCCTGGGGGACAGACATTCAGCGCGCCATTGAGCGCTCTCGGCGCCCTCTATTACAACCTGCGCGACAGAATGGGCTTTTGAGGCTTCATCGCACAGGACATGCGGGCGGCGCTTCACAGGCGCCGCGCTCTTTGGACCCCGGGGGCAACGCCACCCGGAATCGTGCATCCTTCGGCGCCAATCGAACCGCACAAGCGCGGGCTGCAGATGCATGCACAGGGCATCCCAGCTCCGCCAATACATGCGAAAGATTAAACCAGCCAGGTGCGAATGAATTGTCCAGCTGCACACTAGTTCGCAGGGCTAGCTCCGCTGCGTCCTCCTCGCCTACCGCATACCGAGCGTTCGCCAGCACGAACCAAGACAAGCCCGTGGACCACCGTTGCGCAGCCGTTTCATAAGCATCCCGAGCGGCACCAGCATGACCCGTTTGCTCAAGGTCATTTGCAGCCTTCAGCCAGACAGCTTCCTGAGCAGTACGAGGCAAATGGTCAGGCGCGACGGTTACCACGGCCCATCGACTGCCCTTCGCCCAGCTTCTCTCGAACTGGCTAAAACTTCCGGTCCAGCGCCGTGTAGTCCCAGACCGCAGCACGATGGTCTGCGCGGCCAGGTCATACCCCACCACAACCGCGAAATGCCACTGAGGCCAGCGATCAAAAGCAAGATTTTGCAGCACCAGAACGGGATTTCCCGCTGCGACTTCCGTCAGCACCGCTTGCAGTTGTGGCTCCAGTGGATAGACCAGCAACTCGTGAGATCTAGCAGCTGCAACCATCTCGACCTGCAGACTACCTTTGCGCTGCGGAAGATATACCCGTTCCACAAGCTGTTGCGGCTCAGTAGCGACCCCACGCTGGGTAAGCATAGTGGCAAGCGCCGCCGGCCCGCATTGATAGTCTTCCTGCGGGAAGAATGGCACTTCATCCAGTTCAACCCGTTCAGGAAGTCCTGAAGCTCCAACCGGGACGATTGGCGTTCGCGCACACGCCCCGAGGAGGATTACCGCAAACAGCAGTATCAATTGCGCCATCAACGGTTGATACAGTTGACGAAGTTGAAGATGTTGGTGGCACAGAGCAGATCGGTCACTATGAAGATGACGAGAAACAGCACGATGATCCCAACGACTCCAGCACCGGCCGGCGCTTGATCCAACTGTTGATTGAATTGCGCAAGTTCTGCTGGTGTCAGGCTGTTGATGCGCTGTTCGACCTGATCTTGCTCAACGCCCATCGACACCAGTTTCTTCTGAACATCTTCGTTCTCAAGCATTGTCAGCAATTGCTGGCGATCCACCTGCTGCTGTTGTTCGGCAATTACTTCTGGGCTACCAATCATCGCCGCCTGGGCCAGTGGTATCTGAGCGAACAGCATGAAATGCATCGCTGCCAAGAGAGTGGCTACACGCTTCATCACGGATGAATTAAACATGGCGCAGTTCCTTTTTTATTTGGCGGCCCAGTGCGGTGCGCAATGTGCCCTCAACGGTAAGACGGGGCAGCTGTTCCGCCAGTTCCCTTGTCCGCTATGGTTAGCCATCAGCAGACTCAACATGCCGACCCAGATCGATTTTAACGATCAAACAGAAGGAGAACGCGTATGAACCTCGTCCGACCTGCCGCATTGATAGCATGCTGCAGCATCCTGATTGGCTGTCAGCCATCGCCCAGCACAGCGCAGGCAACTGGAGGCAGCGCGAGTCAATGCGACGCTTCTTTAGTTCAGACATTTGTTGGGGAGCAGGCGAGCCCGGAGCTACTCGATCAGGCGCGCCGAAAAAGCAAAGCCGCGACGGCTCGTATTGTTCGACCCGGAGAGGTAGTTACGCTGGAATACAACGCGCATCGGCTAACGCTGACGACAGACGAGTCACTGAAAATTCAACGAATCAGCTGTGGTTGAGCAAAACCACCTTTCGAGCCAAGAGCCCATAGAGCCGTTCGTATTCCTGCATAAAAACGATACGGACGGCAGCAGGCAGACCAGCCGTCATGCCTGCCGATCGCCGCGCTCAATGCGCCATTGCCCTCGTCCGCAAGCTGGTTGCGGAAAACGATTTCGGTGGGGCTAACAGGAAGTACAGGTCGTACTTCTTGATGATCATCTGAGCCAGCAACGGGGCAGCAAGCCCGACCAACGTTCCGACAATCAAGTGTACAGCGATGGAATCAATACCCATGAAGCTGGCGAGGATAACCCTAATGCCGCTTCCCGCGAGAATATGCATCAGGTAAATCGTCATTGATGAGGCGCCGATAAACAGCAGCCAGGCCATGCGAAGCCGACCGAGCCACATTGATAGGGCTACCACAAACAAGATCGAAACAGTCGCGAGCGAGAGCACGGGCCATCCACCCACCTCCCAGCTCAAGCCGAACGTCACGTGAAAGAGGTATTGTCCGGCGACAAACGACGCGCCGAGCAACAAAGTGAGCGGGACATGTCTGGCGAGAAAGTACGCCTTGATCTCGTTGAACCAGATACCGAGCGCAAAAAACACAGCATTACCAAAGATAAATTTGCCGACACTGCCGACAGCCAGATCTCGACTGAGCACGTAAAGCACACCGAAAACCAGCAAAAGCGGTAAAAAGTAGCGACGGTCAGCCCTGGCATAGACCAAGGAGCAGACAACGAAAACCAGAAACAGCGCATACAGAAACCAGAACTGCGCCCGTGGCGACCAAAGCAGTGAAAATACCTGCCCTAACGTGACATCACCATTCGTGTAGCTCGACAACACCACCTCTATCAGCCCCTGCAAAAGTGACCAAACGATAAAGGGATAGATGATGGTGTCTAGTTTGTTGATGATCAGACCGGCCTTACCGCGCTTTACGAGCGAGTCGTAAAAAAACAATCCCGACAGGAAGAAGAAGAGAGGCATGTGGAAGCTGTAGATGACACTGTCTACCAGCAGGTACTCATCCTGATCCATCGGCAATCCCGCGTTGAAGACCCCACGCGCGACATGCCCATATACGACAAGAATGATCCCAATGGCTTTGGCATAATCGACCCAGGCGTTTCTCTCCTGCATCCTATTTCTCCTTAGTTATGGGCAAGATCAGACACATCACAGCCAGATTTGCGAAGACGGGAAAAGTAGACAGTGAAAAACCCAATCAGTTTGTCCATCGCGCCGAGCCGACCACATTGGCCGACGTAATGCACCAGCTAGGCGTGGCCTCTGACTGGTTACCAGTCTGCCCTGGCCAAAGCAAACCAGGGCTCCAGGGTACGGCCTCACTGGAAGAGAAATGACCGCAGGAACACTCCAACGAATTTCATGTCCTGCCTGCACTGACCGAAGGCCTGAAACCATTCACTCCCTGCCCGCAGGCAAATGCAACGCAACAGAACGGCGCAGGACTGACAAAAAATAATTCGTCCTGGCTTTCAATTAATCGACCGAGCACCCGGGTGTTATAGACCGGCTGACAAGGAGTATTTGATGGCTCAGAGCTGGCTGGCGAATTGTTCGATCCTGCTACTGGCGGGCGGGCGCGGACAACGCATGGGCGGACGGGATAAGGGGCTCGTGGAGTGGCATGGGAAGCCGCTTGTAGCGTGGCCGCAGCGCATCGCCCGCCCCCTTACAGATGACCTCCTGATCTCGTGCAATCGCAACCAGACACAATACGCAGCGTTTGCCGACCGACTGGTTGGTGACGACGTCGCGGATTTTCAGGGGCCACTTGCAGGCATACGAGCGGGCCTCGCAGCGGCCAGGCATCCGTGGCTCATGGTGCTGCCCTGCGACGCACCTCTGGTCGACGAAGCACTGCTTGTACAACTGTACGCTACGGCAAAGCTAGAGCCTGAGACGCCGCTGATGACCCGACGAGGCGCCCAATGGGAGCCCTTGTTCTGCATCATACCGGTCAGTCTCGCCCCCGCCATCGAGCACGCTTGGCAGAAGGGGGAGCGAAGTAACCTTAAGATTTTGCTGACCTTGCAAGCGCGAGCACTTGATCTCGATGTAGACGATTCGCGCCTGGCTAATCTGAACTCACCCGAGCTGCTTTTGAAGCAGGCGCCTTCGGCGGGAACTTAGCCTTGTAGGCTGCCGTCACAGACGCAACTACAGAGGAGAATTATTATGCGCGCAGTCACCGGTTCCGCACTGGCAGTTCTGGTTGGGATGGCACTCCTAACCGGCTGCTCAAGCCCTAGTGTCATCACGCTCAACGACGGTCGCGAAATTCAAACACTGGACCAGCCTGAATATGATGACGAGGCAGGCTTCTACGAGTTTGAAGGAATCGACGGCAAACCGGGCAGAGTAAACAAGGATCAGGTTCGCACCGTTCAAGAGCTCTAGCTCTTTTCTTTTACACGCCAAGCTCGTGTTTGGCCTTAGAAAAAAGCCTTTGCTAAACGCTTGTGAAGCATAACTTTTTCTGTAAAATGCGCGCCATCTTCGGAGCGTAGCGCAGCTTGGTAGCGCGTCTCGTTCGGGACGAGAAGGTCGCTGGTTCGAATCCAGTCGCTCCGACCAAAATCCCGCACAGGCTTATTTAGCCTAAAAAAACCGGCCCATGAGCCGGTTTTTTTGTTTTTAGATGTGGACAGAGCTTAACTGTGAACCCACCTAAATCAACTGCCTAACATGTCCTCTGCCGACCAACGTTCACTTCAGCTCACGTTGCTGGACCGCTGATATCCTAGCGTCGCAAGAACCAGACTACCTGCTCAACCTCGAACGGCCAATCCAGTTCGGCGCCCGTGTCGACACGACGTAGCACCGGTATACGAAGGCCATAATCGTCTACCCAGTCCGAGCGCTCCGCGATATCTAGCAGCTCTACCAGCAACCCATTCTCCACGAGCGGTAGTACTACCGCCTCGGCTTGCTCACACAAGTGGCAGCCCAGCGTTCCGAACAATTGGCATTCCGGCAGATGCATAGTCAAGCGCTCAACCTAAAGGGCATGCCAATTCTAGCAGGCCGATCACGGTGCGGCAGCAGCCCGTAAACATCTCGTTCTTTTGGACTACTCCGAATAAAAAATGTGACCTTGAGCCCACTCAAACGAGGGTTTGATTTTGCGAATCGACGCGCCGTTGGCAAACGGCTAGGATGCTGCAGCCCAAGCGACCGGAGAGTCACAGGGCTGGAGGCTGAGGTACGTTACGGAAGTGGCGCTCAGGCCATGTCAAGTTGGTCGAATACAACTTCCCGAAGAGTCAACCAAGGCCCCGCGATTAAGCCTCAAAGACTAAGGTCTAAAGGCTCAAATACTGAGGTAGTGTTTTATTACACGGCGCCAAAGAGCGACTTCAGAGCATCATCCAACGAGGAGAAATAAGAAATGCTCAAGACCCCAATCGCCCGGGGCGTGGCCCTTGCCACTCTGGGAGCAACACTGGCTATTCCAACTATGGCTCAAGCAGCCTTCGTCGAAGACGCCAAAGCTGGTTTGGAACTGCGGAACTTCTATATGAATTCGGACAATCGTTCCGTTCCATCCTCGTCTCAGTCGAAGAGCGAAGAATGGGCGCAAGGTTTTCTGCTAAGAGCAGAGTCCGGCTATACAGAAGGTACGGTCGGTTTCGGCGTAGATGCACTAGGCCTCCTCGGGGTGAAGTTGGATTCTGGACGTGGGCGTACTGGGACGGGGCTACTGCCTACGGACAACGACGGTTCAGCCCCGAATGAATATTCTGAGCTTGGCCTAACAGCTAAGGCGAAGATCTCAAACTCCATACTGAAAGTAGGCACACTCGAGCCGAAGAACATGGCAGTCGCACGAAGCGACTCTCGCTTGCTGCCACAAACTTTCAAGGGCGGACAACTAGTCTCTAACGAGATCAAAGGGCTGACGCTTGATCTTGGCTATCTGACCGAAGTAAACGAGCGCAACGACTCCCATTACGACGACCTGAAAGCGCAGCTGAGGGGCGGTACAACTGCCAATGAAATTGACAATTTCATCTTTGCAGGTGCTAGCTACAAGCTTCTGGATAATTTGACCGGTAGCTACTACTACAGCAACCTGGAAGAGGCTTACAAGCAGCACTCGTTCAACGTTGTGCACGTGCAGCCGCTTGGAGAAGGTCAGTCGCTGAAGACTGATCTCCGTTACGCGCGCTCGAGCGATGACGGCTCCTCAACCGTTGATAACAAAGCTCTCGGCGGAATGGTAACTTATTCGGTGAGCGGCCATAGCTTCGGCCTTGCCTATCAGGAAATGAGAGGCGACACCGGCTTCGCCTACCTGGACGGGACCGATCCGTTCCTCGTCAACTACGTAATGATCGCTGCCGATTTTGCGAAAGCTGATGAAGAATCTTGGCAGGCTCGTTATGACTATAACTTCGCTGCGATTGGCATTCCCGGCCTGACCTTTATGACCCGCTATGTAACCGGCGACGACTTCGGTGCAGGTGGCAACGGTAAAGAATGGGAGCGAGACACAGATATCGCTTATGTCTTCCAAGACGGCGCGCTGAAGAACTTAGGCGTGAAATGGCGCAACGGTACTTATCGCAGCAATAGCAATCGCGACATCGACCAGAACCGCCTGATCGTGAGCTACACTATTCCGCTGATGTAATAGCGAATACGGCAGCAAATTGAGTAGAAAAGGAGAACCCGCGTCAGCGGGTTTTCTTTTTTCCGGAGTGTGATCATGCTGGGGAAGCAATATGACCGCCAGGGCAGCGTAAGTGCTTCAGCCCCATTCAAACGGAACGGGAACCTTGTACCAGCTGCACGCTCGAAACCCTAAGCGCCGGGACCTATCGTTCCTGCGAGACTCAAGAGGAACTGCAGATGTCTACCGAATCGACTTTTGGCACCAGCGACAACACGCCCATCCCTGATGGAGCAGCTGGAACCGACACCTCATCTCTGATCAATAAGTCAGCTCATCGCCGCAACCTGCAGGCTGCTCAGAATGCGCTCATTGAAGAATTCCACACCCTCATCGGTGATACCGAGCGCCTGTTGAAACACACTCAGGATACGGCGGGCACTCAGACCGAAGAGCTCCGCGGCAAGATCAACGCCAACCTTAGCCGTGCGCGTCAAATGCTCAAGGACCAGGAAGGCACTCTGAAAGAACAGGGCCAAGCGGCTATCCAGTGCACCGAGGAGTATGTTCATACTCACCCGTGGCAATCGATCGGGATCGCAGCGGGAGTTGGCTTTCTCTTCGGCCTGATCACCCGCCGTTAATAATGTGGGGAACGGATCCAATGGAAACCAGACACGCTGACGACGCCCCGACGCCGTCCATCAAGAAGATGGGCAGCGCGCTTGCCGGCCTCGTACAAGGGCATCTGGAGCTCATCGGAATTGAGATTCAGGAAGAGCGAGCCCGGGTATTCAAGCTGTTCCTTCTTGCCAGTTTCAGCTTGATCCTCGGGCTGCTGATTCTCGTTGGGCTATCAGCTGCAATCGTGATCGCCTTCTGGGACAGCAACCCTATCGCCGCCATTCTGGTTCTCTGTGCTATCTACGCAGTTGTGCTGGCCGTCTGCATCAGCCGCGCCGTGCGCATCGTCAAAGAAAGCGTCTCGCCTTTCCAGGCAACGGTCGAAGAATTGGCCCGCAACCGGGAGCGTTTACTGCCATGAGCCTACCGCTAAGTAGCTCCGGCGATTTAGCCATGCGCAAGGACCTTGTTCGCTTGCGCATGGAAATGAACCGCCAACAAGTTCTATATCACTCACAGCCATTGGTTCACCCCTTCCAACGAATCAAGGGAATGGTCGCGAGCCGTAGCCATAGCGCTTCCTCAGAGCACCATAACGGCAAGGGCCCGCTGATGATTGCAGCAACCCTGGGGTTAACGCTGTTTGGCCGTCGACTGGGCAAGGTTGGCAAGCTGGCTAGAGTAGGGATGATGCTTTACCCCCTCATCCGCAGGCTGCGGCATTAAGGGATAAAACATCTGCTCAGCAGGCGAAGCAGAGCCGATCAATATCTCAGCAAATGCGGATGGTCTAGCGATCAGCAACTCTGTAGGCTGACAGCCAGTTACTGATTGGTCATTGGGCGGTTCGGTTGCGTGCGGCGAGCAAGCTGCTGACCTGGCAAGCCGCCCCCATCTGGCGACATCAAGGAGATTGCTCTTTGGACTGGCACACGCTGCTGAATCGAGAGCGGCTCGGAAAATCCGTACACAGCAATGAAGAGCTTGGTCGAAGCCCGTTTCACAAGGACCACGACAGAATCATCTTCTCTGGAGCGTTCCGCCGGCTTGGACGCAAGACTCAGGTCCATCCGGTCTCAAGCAACGACCACATTCATACGCGACTTACTCACTCGCTGGAAGTCAGCTGCGTCGGCCGCTCGCTCGGCATGCGTGTAGGTGAAGTGCTCCGGGATGATATGCCAGAGTGGTGCAGCCCGGCGGATCTCGGCATGGTCATTCAGTCCGCCTGCTTGGCGCACGACATTGGCAATCCACCGTTTGGTCACTCTGGAGAGGATGCAATACGCCACTGGTTTCAACAGGCGGCCGCGCGTGGCTGGCTGGACGACATGAGCGATGCCGAACGTGCCGATTTTCTCAATTTTGAAGGCAACGCCCAAGGTTTCAGGGTACTTACACAGCTCGAATATCACCAGTTCGACGGCGGAACGCGCCTTACCTACGCAACACTAGGAACTTACCTCAAGTACCCTTGGACATCACGCCACGCCGAAGCGCTTGGCTATAAAAAACACAAGTTTGGTTGCTACCAGAACGAACTGCCGCTATTGGAGCAGATAGCAGCCAAACTCGGCCTACCGAAGTTAGACGAACAACGGTGGGCGCGTCATCCCCTTGTGTATCTGATGGAAGCTGCGGACGACATTTGTTACGGGCTCATCGATCTCGAAGATGGGCTTGAAATGGACCTTCTGGAATACGCCGAGGTGGAAGCCCTACTGCTGAATCTGGTGGGCGATGACGTACCTGAAACATACCGGCAACTCGGTCCCGAGGGCTCACGTCGACGCAAGCTGGCGATCCTCAGAGGCAAAGCCATCGAGCACCTGACCAACGCTGCCGCAGAAGCGTTCGTCGAACAGCAGCAAGCGCTGCTGACAGGATGCCTCGCAGGGGATCTGGTTGAGCATATGCATGGTCCAGCCAAACAATGCGTTCTGCAGGCCAAGGCGCTGGCCCGGGAAAAGATTTTCCAAGACAAGCGCAAAACTCTGCATGAGATTGGCGCCTATACCACCCTAGAAATACTGCTAAACGCATTCTGCGGTGCAGCCCTTGAGCAACACGGCGGTCGAACGCCATCGTTCAAGAATCGCCGCATCCTGGATCTGCTCGGCAATAATGCGCCAGATCCTCATTGGCCGCTGTATCAGGCATTTGTTCGAATGATCGACTTCATTGCAGGCATGACCGACAGCTACGCGACCGAGATGGCCAGCGAAATGACCGGACGCTCGAGCCCCACGTGAGCCTGATAAATAGGTCGCCATGGAAGGTTATTGGCTGGCAACCTGGCCGGCCCGCCTGGGGGGCTGCCGCGGTCGCCGGCCTGGGTTGTGCCCTGCCCCTGCTGCTCGGTTTATTCAGCGGGCATCCAGGTTTCCTTTGGGCAACAGTCGGCGCGTTCCAAGCAGCCAAGGCGAACCCACTCCACCGCCTCGGCATGCTGCGAATGCTGCTCTTGATCGGGCTTGGCGCTGGGAGCGCTGGGCTCGGCTTCTGGTCAGCCCCCCACCCGCTTGTCAGCCTCGGCCTGTTTGCCTTTTATGGATTGCTGCTAGCGTGGCTGCAGCGATATGGCAGCGAGGCCGGTAAGCTCGGCATAGGCCTGGCGATTTGCTTGTGTCTAGGCCAAGGTCAGCATGGCATCGGGGACTTTAATAATCCTCAGGCCATTGCGGCGCTGTTCGCCCTCGGAGGCCTTTGGGTCACCCTTCTGGCGTTCGGTCTCCGCGGAATGCATGGCCTGCGCATGTGGCCTTACATGCCGCGACTGTTGAGCATGGTGAAAGTGTTACGTCGCCGAGCGCGGCGTACACCAATCCGCCAATGGCGGCTGCACGCGATCACTTACATTCTGGCTGCGGCGACTGGCGGCCTGATCGTTACCCTGGCAGATCTGCCACGCGGCTACTGGCTGACACTAGCGGTGTTTACCACGTTGCAGATGGACCTGCAACGCAGCCTCATTCGCGCCCTACAGGCCGGCATTGGAATCTTCTGTGCAGCAGCAATACTGATCTACATGGGCCACAGTCTGGCCGACCCGCCCATGATGGTGATGATCATGTTGCCGCTCGTAATGCTCAGCAGGGCATTCCAGGCACATCACTATGGCTTGTTTGTCCTGCAGACAACCTTGAGTTTTCTTCTGCTGGCCGAAACCTTGGCGCAAGACTGGGAATTGCCACAGCTGCGCCTGATCAACGCAGCCATCGGGGTCGGCGTGGCGCTGTCTGTTACCTTGCTGATGTATCTACTGCGTCGGCTGGTCACCCGGATTGCATTGCGCAGATCCAGGCAAACAGCCGTAACCGATCAGGGCAAGGATGACTCGATCATGCCTTAGCGTTGATCTCGTTTTCCGGGTACCAAACGTCCATCAACGGGCTTACGTTGAATTCGGACAGTTCGTTGCGACTCTTGAGCCAAGCCTCGATCTGACCGCGCTGCTCTTCGTTGACCGAGCCACGGCTTGCGAGGCAGACGAAACCGTAATCTTCGCCACCAACATAGCCCAGACCATTGGTTTCGATGGCTTCGTTCAGGAAGGCTTCAAGAAACGCATCGACCGCCTTGGCCTCAAGGCCGTCACGGTAGGTCAGACTGACCTCGAAACCCAGTTCCTGGAATTCGTCGACACAAAGTTTTTTGCGCAAACGACGCGAGCGATTGGTAGCCATTGATTCGGTCCTTAGATAACGATGATGACGGCGCGCACTCTAACAGCAACAGGAGGCTTGTGCGATTGCAGCGCCGGCCTGGTGGCCGATACTCCGACCGCTGATTACTTGCTTATCTTTGTTTGCAGGGAGACGAGCCAGACGTCTACGCTTGTCGGATGAGAAGCATGTCACTTCTCGGACGTGGGCATAATAGCCCGCCCTCTTTTCCCTGAACGCTGTAGGGAACCGCTATGTCATTGATTTCGAGCCTGTCTGCACCAGCCAACCGGAGCCGCGCGACCCGTCAGTTGCGGTCCCGCCTCGCCGCTGCCGCGCTGACGCTGCCACTAGTGATTCCGGCCTTCGCCGAAACGGTCAATCAGACCTTACCAACCCGCGTGGTACAGGCACTCAAGACAAACAAGATCGAAACCAGCGCCCTTTCCGTAGTCATGCTTCCACTCAACGGCACCGGATCACCCACCTTTGTTAATGCGGATGTCTCAGTCAACCCCGCTTCGACCATGAAGCTGGTCACGACGTACGCCGCGCTGGAACTGCTCGGGCCCAACCATCAGTGGAAAACAGAATTCTATGCTGACGGGCCGATTGAGAACGGCACGCTGAACGGCAACCTTTACCTCAAGGGCGGCGGTGATCCAAAGCTCAACATGGAAAAGCTCTGGTTGTTGCTGCGGGACCTGCGGGCCAATGGCGTCGAGACCGTTACCGGTGATCTTGTCCTTGACCGCAGCCATTTCGTGCAACCCACGCTGCCGGTATTCGACGACGACGGCAATGACAAGAACAAGCCTTTCCTGGTCGGACCGGATGCGTTGTTGGTCAACCTCAAGGCACTTCGTTTCATTGCCCGCAACGATGGCGGGAACGTGAAGGTTCTGGTTGAACCGCCAATCGCCACAGTTCAGATCGACAATCGCATTCAGGCCTTACCAAAAGCAAAATGCCCGGGATGGCCCGACATCCGCTACAACCCGATCGAAAACGGTAAAGGGGTGACCGTGGTGGTCACGGGCAAGCTCCCGGCTGGATGCAGCGGACAAACCTACCTTTCAGTACTGGACCATCAGCGCTACGCCGCCGGTGCCGTTCGCGCGATCTGGAAAGAGCTTGGCGGCACCATTCTCGGTGAGGATCGAGTAGCACCGGTGGCAGCTGACGCCAAGATGATCGCGCGAGCTTATTCGCCAGATCTGGTGGAGATCATTCGCGACATCAACAAGTACAGCAACAACACCATGGCACGACAGTTGTTCCTGAGCTTGGGTGCTGAGTTCCGTAACGAAGCGGATGCAGATGACTCCATGGCCGCGCAGCGTGTGATACGTCAGTGGCTGGCAAAAAAGGGGTTGATTTCGCCGCATCTGGTCATCGAGAACGGATCTGGCCTGTCGCGGGCCGAGCGCGTCAGCGCGCGAGAGCTGGCCAGCTTGCTACAAGCCGCATGGAAAAGCCCATACGCCGCCGAATTCATTTCATCGATGCCCTTGGCTGCGGTGGACGGCACCATGCGCAAGCGGCTTCGTAATACAGGGGTTGCCGGCAAGGCTCACGTCAAGACCGGAACGCTGAACACGGTGCGTGCGATCGCTGGGTATAGCCGCGACAACGACGGCAATACCTGGGCTGTCGTCGCAATCCTCAACCATCCTCGCCCGTGGGGCGCTTCCTCGGTGCTGGACCAGGTGTTGGTCAGTCTCTATAACCGTCCCGGCAACGAAAACACCGCGCAACGCTAGTCCGTTCAGTGCCGCCGTCGCGACATCACGTCGGCACTGAATTGAAACAACAACGCTGGATCACTGGCGCAGCGAATCAGCTGCGTAATGCGATGCCGGTGGATACCGAAACGCGGCACCGTCCCTAACAGATCAGCGCGCTTGGAGTTTCCAGGCGCGGTGAATCTTGCTGTTGCGGCGGAAATCTTCATCCAGAGTGGCGCCGGTAATTTCCTCCACGGCGTAGCGCTCGGCAACGCCCGGATCGAGGACGAATTTGCGAAAGTTGTTGGAAAAATACAGCGTGCCGCCAGCGGCGAGTCTCGCCATCGCCAGGTCGAGCAAGGCGACATGATCACGCTGGACATCGAACACCCCTTCCATGCGCTTCGAGTTGGAGAACGTTGGCGGGTCGATAAAGATGAGATCGTATTCGCCACGGTCCTCCTCCAACCACGCCATGACATCGGCCTGCTCCAAACGCTGTCGATCCGACAGGCCATTGAGCGCCAGATTGCGCCGCGCCCAATCCAGATAGGTTTTTGACAGGTCGACACTCGTCGTGCTGCGAGCGCCGCCCTTCGCCGCGTGAACCGTCGCGGTAGCGGTGTAGCAATACAGGTTCAAGAAGCGCTTGCCTGCCGCTTCGCGCGCAATGCGCTGGCGCATC
>CERD01230832.1_pt1 | contig 22246 bp, 19 predicted proteins | sample 530931 | NCBI WGS metagenome assembly CERD01 (sample SAMEA2621101, study PRJEB7988) | marine metagenome | isolation source: saline water (ENVO:00002010), including
AATACGCCGCAAATGGGTGGATCTATTAGGGTGCCAATCGACACTAGTAAGTCTTCTAAGTTCATCATCCACGTTATAGTCACCAGCACTCAGCAGGTATAGCTTGCGAAGCGCTTTCAGTACATCAGACCGATTGTGCCCAGCAGCCACAAGCATATTTACTTCTTTTAGCTAATCGTCATAGGTATTCATAGTTGCTCCTTACTTAATGCCAGAAATCAAAACCCTTTAGGGCTTTAAGCTCTATACACCTCCTAGTCCTCAATGAACGGTAGTCAACATGCCTTTTGTCACTAGTTATTGTGATGGGATCTGGACTTCAGAGCAGCTGTAATTAGCCGTGAAAATGTCACACTAAATCTTTTGGTTTAAGGTCGAGCGAACATGAAACATGGCATGGACAAAATTATGTTGAGAAACGCATTGATAGAATCAAACCTTCGAATGGAACGAGCTGAAGTGTTACTTTCAAACCTCTTGTCACTAAAGCACCCCATAGAGGACGAATTCGCTATTCCGTTTGATGATGTAGTGGTCGCACTTGAAACGGCGGTATATCTACTTAAAGAGTAAGCTGTTCTACATTAGCTTTTAAGGATTAAAATCGGGTAGAACTGTTACCGAACCACGCAAGTCCATCATTGCTAGCTCTGGATAATTTAGCTTGAGCTGCACTTGCTAGCTATGGCTTGGTGAGCGTTCAGTTCTGTGTAAATTAAAGGCTGTTTTCGGTTAGGACTCCCCCAACTTCAACGATAATAGATGTAGTGTGTCTGCGGGCTATATCATCAATCTCGAACATCGCATCGAAGAGCGCTTTCAGAATTTCTTAAGCATCTTCTGCTTGAGTGACGAGATATGTTATAAGTGGAAGTACACTTGGTTTAAAGGTGTAAAAGCGACACGACTAATATATATGCTAAACCGCATTATGAAAGTTTCATTATGACTTTATCATTATAAAACTTTCATGACTAACTAGGCGGCTTTTCAAGCTTAAAGAGTAAGGTGGCTAGATGAAGAAAGAGAGTGAAAATAAGGGCCTGACACCACGCGAGCAAGAACGAGCGCAGGTTAGACGGAATATGCGGCGCTGGGTAAAGTTGCGTGAGCATTTTGATAAGCCTTAAAATTGGTCGGGATCGACCAGTTAAGATCTCTTGTTGCGCTTCTTCATCGCTAAATAAGTCATAGCGAGCATAAGGGCTACCGCAGCGACTATCGCAAGCAGCGGGAGAAGTAAGGTGGATTAGACTAAATTCCATCTGACACTTCACATCACATCACAGAGTTTGACTTAATCTGGCAGTCAGCTCTGTGCCTTGAGTTCAATTGATGGATGTAACACACTGGTTAAATCTCTGAGCTGATGTTTCATAGTCTATTGTCTTATCGTTTGATGTTGAAAGTCAGATATGTTTCAGTCACCTGAGACAAGCATCAGATGAGATATGAGTTAAAGAATAAAGAGAAGTGACTTATTCTAGCGAGTGAAAAGCTCCTGTAACTACTTTTTAATTAAGAAATTCTCATATTCTTTTAAGGTATAGTTCTCGCGTATAAATAAATTAACATCCTGTTGAACATTATAAATCTCTCCATCTAAATTACAAAGGTTGACAGTTGAAACCCGAGTCGAAAGTGAGAACGGCCCTTTTTTATAATCATCAAGTCGTTTAATAATATCCCCTGCGTGTACAACATCCATAACTTTCGATAAATCAATGGATAATTTAACGGCGTCATCAAGGATGATCAGATAATTTTTAATTCTCCATTTATTTATGAAGCTACTTTTAGATAGCGAATTATAAGCAAGCCTGATCTTCTCTGGCTCCTCAGAATAACTTACGCATTGTTCTACATCTTCAGACTCTAGTTAACCATAAAGGCCTCTTCCAGCACATCTACTGAAATAAAGCTCGCATCTTTTCCTAAAACTTCTATCCAGTCTATTTTTCCACTAAGATTATCTAGCATATCTCTATATAGAAACAGCTTTTCTAAAAAAGATGCGTTATCTTTATCGAAAACTATCCCAATAGTTTTTTTAAAAATAAGTTCAAAAAAAAATTTTTTCAATTGACATTATTCAATCCAAATATTAAACCTCAACATTCTGTAAGTGAAAACTATAAAGAGCAGAGTATCCTCAATAGCGCAGTGTTCATTGGCCTCCAGAAGAAATCTCCTGAGATAAAATATAGTCATCACTGCGCAAAAATGATAGAACAATTCTTAATCACACTTGCTATTCGCCAAATGAGTTGAATCGCCACTTCCTCACAGACATAACCTTCCAATAGCTTGGAGTAACTGGCCTGAAAATGTAAGTGTAGGCCAGTTTCAGATTGAGATAGAAAGCTGATATTTATGGAATCGAGCATCCACTGTTCGCTCATTGCTGCCTGTAACGCTAAGTTGCAACTTTCACATTATGTGTCAGATCGGATATGAGTCACTACAAGTAAGGCCTTCATGCATCCTTAATATTTTCATTTAATGCAGGGTTACTTATGAGTGACATTCAGATCTTGGGATTGTTTGTCGTCAAAGGCGGGATATGTGAATTAGCGCTTTCAATTCGTGACTTTAAGAGCCAATGAGCGAAACATTAGCCGCTATTTCGCCTCTTGTACTTTATGGCATACAACGTGGCACCGACTATCAGAAGCAGCAGCAATAAAAAAATGATTTCTTCGCACACGTATTCCTCCCTTAGGGTGTGCTATGTGCCGCTTCTTTTTCTCTGGGGGGATTGTCACTTTGCAGCGAGTTGTTGCATTAAATACAACAACTCATCATACACGAAGGAATATGCACCTATTGCATATTCCTTATTAGCAGCATTAATCTTCACATCGACAAGCCTGGGCAAAAGCCACACGGGCAGGCAGCACACAATCAGTTACACGAGCAGAGCAAGCTGTCCCCAAATTCCTGTAGGCTAATCATCGAAAGCTTGCTTTTTTTGCAATGTAGGTCGTGCCGCTAAGAACAGAGAGTTGAATGTTACTCATTCGCTTCTCCATTGCGCTCCTTTGATTTTAATTATATCGAATTCTAATATATAGTGCATAAAACTATGTATATTGTGTTTAGGAGCAGAGAAATCTGCTTTTTTATTGACTTTAAACTTGTCAGCATTATAGTGTATTTTGTGTTTAAAGTGTATAAGTAAATAAAAATTGTCGTCAGTAAAAGTCAAAGCAACCATAGTAGAAGATAATACTGGCATTAAAAGCCAGCTCCCTATCTTGATCACCGAGCAAGGTGAAGTTGGTTCAGTTACCGATTACCTGCTAAAGATGGAAGCTGATGGAGCTAGTAATGCTTTAATGAATGGTTTTATACAAGCCACCTCGCTGCTTTTAGATTATATGGAAGCCAATAAGGGCTTATTTAAAGATCCTAAATTACTATTTCAGACCTTTGCGAAGCGTCTCTACACAGGAACCATCGGTGAAGATGGATTAGATCCTTCTGGTTTATATTGGGTGCCCAGCTCCACCGAAAACGTTAATAAACACATTTATCGATTAACGGCATTCACTGATTGGCTTGCTAACAAGCAAGGTGCAGAGTCAATGAACCCATTGCGTGACGCCACCCCCCATGAGCAGCGTCTTAATTACGCCGCCTGGTATCGTAAAAACCAAAATGACTTCCTAAGTCATATCGAAGATAAGGCAGTCAACAACACGATACGCAAGGCTCGCACAATCAAAGGACGCACCCCCTCAATAAAAGCCGATGATGATGCAATCGCTTTCCCTGATAAACATTGGGAGTCATTTTTTAAAGATGGTATCGGCGGAGCAAAAGATCCACGAGTAGCGCTTAGAGATAAGCTCATGCTGCTTCTGATGCACGGAGGTGGTTTGCGTGAAAGCGAAGCAGTATTGTTATGGGTGACTGACGTATTTGAAGATCCGTATGACCCCGAAAAAGCAGTTGTTAGAATTTACAACGAAGTTGATGGAAAAGCGCCTGAAGGTTGGCACAGCCGCACTGGTACACAGACTAGAGATGCTTATTTAAAAGAGCAATATGCTCGCATTCCGCGCAAGCGCATGAAAGGTACTGCACATGTTGGGTGGAAGAATAAGATCGTGGATCATCGTGATAACTTCATTCAGGTTCAGTGGTTCCCAACGGACTATGCCAAAGTATTTATGTCTTTGTGGAAAAACTATCAGAGGTATCGAGCCAGCATAGACTGCCATCACCCGTATGCATTCATTTCATTCCATCACAGCGCACTAGGAAACCCTTATACCTTAAATGCGTTTCACCAAAGCTATGCATCTGGTTTAAATCGCATAGGTCTAGCCCCCAATAAGGCTGAAGGCTTAGATCCCCATGGTCATCGTCATAGTTATGGAAGACGTTTGGAGCGTTCAGGGCTTAACCCATTGGTTATACGTCGCTGTATGCACCACAAGTCATTGGAGTCTCAAGTTCCCTATACAGGCAAAGGTCAACAAGAAATCTCCGATGAACTCAACAAGGCAACACTAAAACTGACAAATCCCGAATCAAATAATAAAGCTCTTAATTGGAAAGAACTTGTCGAACACGGCTTTGATGACATTGACCCACAGGGGTATTTCACGGGCAAACATCCAAAATTAGGAAGAAAATAATGACAAGAAGAGGTATCGAACATGATGGGAGATCATCAGATTTAGATTGCCGATGGATGGTTGAAACACTAGGGCCTGAGTGGGAGGAATGGAGAAAACTTGCTTCGGAGTGGTTGGCTTCAGACGGTAAAAGCTATTCAGACAGAATCGCTGCACTAATATTCTTTTTCAGCAAATACCTAAACATAAACGTAAAGTACGCCTCCGATGTGCCTCTATTTTTCTCAGGATATAGAGGACACCGATGTTCCAGCGATGAAATGATTAAGGCAGCAAAAGTCACAATAACTGCTGAAGATATAATTGCGAAACGCGTCAATAAGGCATGTGATTTTATAGATTTCGTCATTAGCCGACTCTTTATGGAGCCGAATGATGATGGCACCCTTGTCGCTACAATGGCAAACCCTCTTTCAAGAGTGAAGAGTAGATACACTCGTACAGAGACGGTTCGAAACCCTTTACCATACAGATATATTCAAGAGCTGCGTCAAATCATATGCCCCCTGCCGAATACGTCAGAAACTGAAGAACTAAAGGCATCGTTAGCTCCAGGAGAAGAATTGCTACCTTCATACCAATATCGCCACTTCAAGGATTGGACTTGGGCACAAAAGCAAACAGGAGATGGAAGCGATTCTAGGGGTGGGACTGGCGATTGGTTTGATGTGTCACTTAGCTCAATAGACAAATCAGATAATGATTGTGTATGGAGAGCCGTAAAGCGAAATGTAAATGGAACTAACAAAAAGGTTTATCAAATCTGGTCGCCTGTTAGATCAGTCCTGATCTTTTTGAAGCTGCACCTTCCATTACGTACATATCAAGTTCGTATGCTGGATAGCGGTGAAGCCGATACCTGGCGCTATGAACAAGGACAATGGGTACTGAATACGAAGCATGACTTTGCCTTAGGCAGTAAAAACCGTCCATTCGGAAAAGGTGTCTTTCGTAGAATTCACGACACCATGACAAGCCAATATTCGACAGGCCTACATATCAACACTAATAAGACTGCCGACCAAAACAAAGGCGAACTGGAACGGGGATATGTCATTCCTTGGCAAAACGAAGAGGTTTTGTATTGGATGGAAAAGCTCAGGGATTGGCAGGAGAAATACAACCCAATATCAAAGCCTACAGATTGCTTAACTTTGCTGCCCAAGCATACAGGTGCTAAAAAATCCAATCAGCAACTCAGCAGCATGGGTGAAGTATCCTTTTTATTCCGCGATGCCTCGGCTACAGGTGATGATAAGCATAAACCCATTTGTGACAATAATGGCATAGGCCGCATTTGGTATGCGTTATTATCAACTTTAGAAGACAAGTTATTCAAGCAGGGGGTAACGCTGGATAACAAAGAAAGGCTAAAGCTCGTTTACGATTACCCAGAAGGCACCGCGCCTTCCAGCAAAATTACAACTCACTTTCCATTGCATAGCCTCAGAGTCTCACTGATTACTGCATATACGATGGATACCAAATTACCTCTACCTGTTATCTCTAAGCTGTTGGCGGGTCACTCACGGCTACTTATGACCATTTATTACAATAAAATTACGCCTTCTGCTATGGCTGAAAAAATGGATGAAGCTGAAACTCAGTTAGACAACACGTCAAGACAATCTGTGCGCAATTTCCTCAAAAATGAATCGATGGAGCAAATTCAATGCAAAATGGTATACAACCATGAGGAAGGGCTTAAAGCAGCTTTAGCAAGTCGAAACCCAATAGGCTGGGAAGAAAGGGCTACAGGGCTGTGCTTGGTAGGCGGAAATACTGTTGAATCTGATAGTGTGAGCGGCGTTGGAGGATGCTGGAATGGCGGCCCTTTAGTCGCAAACAACACCAATGTGAGCATAAGAAAATACGGTAGCGTTCCTCATGGCCCCGAAAACTGTGTCCGCTGTCGTTGGTTTGTTACAGAGGCTCGATATCTGCCAGCACTAAATGCGCACTTCAATCAACTGAGCTATAAAGCACATCAAGCAGCCAACCTATCGGTTGAGATTGAAGGTGATTTGGAAGCCCTCAAAGACAAACAGTTTTTCTTTGAAGAGGAAGGTAAGCCCTTTACTGAGCATGGTGAGTTACAAGCCTTACAACGCCGCTATGAGAAGCAGCAAGTTGAGACTGATGAATACGCAAAAGACTGGATAGCGTGCTTTGAACTTATTCAGAAAATCATCCGTGTAGAAGAACTGCGCACCGATGATGATACTAAAGATAAACTGATTGCTGTCGGTGCTGAACAAGATGTTAGTTACGCTTTGAAGTTCGTAGAGACTGAGTCAGAGTTACTGCATCTGTCATTGCTCTGCGACGATGCCGAATTCTTCCCTGACTTACAGGACGAAATTCGCAAAACCCCCGCCATTCAAAAGCGCTCCATGCAACTCAGCCGTGTGCTAATGAAGCGAGGTTTTGAGCCTATTTTCCTTGGAATGGACGAAAAAACGCAGCTCATCACTGCCAACGCCATGTTGCGGCATATGGCAAAAATTGCCGACCCTGACGATAAGCTGGAAGGCTACCGTAAAGTCGCCAATTACATTGAAGCAGGTGACTACCTCAAAGAACACAAATTATTTAATGCAGGTATGAGTGCGCTCACAGATAAAGCGTTAAATCTAGAAGGCCTCACTCAACGTGCGCTATTGGAGAGCTAATGGATATTAATATCGAAGCGATCTTGGCCGACTTAAAAGATGGCAAAGTACCCAGAACCCAAAAGAACCTGGATAAGCTCAACGACATCCTGAAAGCATACACAGAATCGGGGCAGCGTGACTTTTCCATTACGCAAATGGGTCGAGTATCGACGGCTGAAGGTGGCCCTGGTTATGAAGCGTTAAGAGCGACTAAAAACAAGCACTACCGCACCTTGATAGAAGCATGGGCAGCAAAGTGCAAAACAACCACCAAAAAGCCTTTGTCGCCAACTTCACGTTCTAAGTCTGTCCCACAAGACAATAAACTGTTAGAACGCATTCCAGACCCTGCTGTGAGGGCTTTGTTTGGTCAAATCATTGCCGAGCGTAATCGCTACCGCAACGAGGTCAATCTTCTTAAACAACATGCGAACATTACCATTGATAAGCGCCCTGTTCGCCAGTTTGAAACTAGTTCAGAGCCGAGTGTTGAAGTGTTACCTGCTTTATCTGGCATCTTGACTGAGTCTGAGAAGAAAGCTTTGGTCTACGCCGTTTCTGATGAATGCATGGAGAACAATAACTGGCAAACAACTCAAGCTGGACAAGTGAAGGATTTGGACTACAACGCAGAGGTATTGCCCCGTGGGTTTGTAACAGGGCTTAAAAAACTAATTACAAATATGGGTTAGTAATATGTTAAACGATGCCCAAATTATCACACACCTGTTAAAGAATCCGTTGGTTGAAGCTTTTACTGCGGTGTTTGAATCAAACAATTCTTTTGACTATAAGATGCTATCTAAGTCTGTAGGTATAGATCTTTATGACCATATTACGGTGTGGTTAAGTCAAAAAGATACTTTGTGCTATATCGCACTGCTAGAAAGGGAGTCTAACCCTCACTTCAATTGCTCGGCGTTCAACGGATTCTATGAAGCCGCAGGCGCTGAAAGTTATTCGTTGCCAGTTAGTAAAGCGATTGAAGAAGCAAACCTTAGAAGCGTCTGGATAGAGGGTGAAAGCCTTTACTTATCCAAACATCTCGCGCTCGACTTTGCCTGTTGGTTTTCTCCAGAATTCAAACTTTATTTCTTAAAATCAGTGACTGGTAAGGCGGTTAGTTAAAATGGCAAGTGGGCAGCAAAGGGCGCAGCAAAACCTTGAGGCATTTGAGGTATGGGAAGCCACTCAAACTGATGATGACTTTAAACAAATAGCATTTAAAGGCAATCTCAATCGCACCGAAGTCGCAAAAGGTGTGGGTTGCGGTAAGTCTGCCCTCACTCAAAATCCAGCGCTTAGAAAGGCTCTCAAGGCACTGGAAAATAGATTGCGTAAAAAAGGGGTGCTCCCGCTACTGACCGAATCAGCAAAGAAAGATTCCGAAAAGCCAAAGGAATACGACAACACAGCGAATCGTAAGCTGCTCGACTCTAAGCGTGTGTCTACCTTAGAAGCTGAGAACATCGAATTGAAAGCCAAGATTAAAGAGCTAGAGAGCAAGCTAGAGCGATTTGGCGAACTGAATGAAACCTTATCAGAAATGGGATTCATGCCTCGATGAATGTTGCTTTGCATGAAGACCAAATGCGCGTCACCAGCATTCCCTACACTTCAACAAGCATGGTGATATTCACTGGTGTGCCGCTGGCAAAAAACTCATACAAGACCAACAGCGGTAAGTATTACGTTACCATTAAAGCTGACCCCGATACCATCCCTGCACAACCTGCCCTAGGTCAGCATTGGGCAGTGAAAGGCACTCGTTTAGTTGAGGAAATGGAAACAGGTGATTTCATGATGCAGCAGCACACTTATGAATCTCCTGAGCATATCGAATGTAGACTACCAGAAACGGGCGAACAATTGATTCGCTTTATCGCAAGAGAAACTGACTTCAAAGGTATCGGCGAAAGTAAAGCCAGGGCGCTATGGCAGATATTAGGTAAGGATTTTCACTCTACAGTTAGCAAAGATACTCCTAAATCAAGAGAGCGGCTTAGAAGTGTCCTGAGTGAAGATTCCATTGACGCGCTATTTGTTGGCTATGCCAAATACAAAAACTTGGCGCATTGCAACTGGATGACCAAACACAAAATTCCTGCGTCTGTTCAACAACGATTGTTGAAGCATCATGGGGAGGAATCAATCGAGGCTATCAAGAATAATCCTTACCTCCTCATTGGCTTTGGCATGTCATTCACGGATTTAGACAAGCTGGTCGAATTCGACCAGTCAACATTTGAAATAGATAATTCTGACCCACGCAGGCTCAGTGCAGCCTTGGAATTTGCTCTGCGCAAGGAAATAGAAAAGGGACATACTTACACAACCCAGGTGGAACTCAGGCCGTTGCTGAGAAAGCTTTTTAAAGATAGTGAATTAGTCTCAGCCGCTATTATGGCAGGCCATAGCAATGCTCAGTATATCCTTAACTCTGAAACGGGAACGTATCACCCGACTGCGCAGTTACTCATGGAAAACGTGGTGGCTAAGCGACTTATGTTGCTTGCAAGTCAGACTAATCTCTTTGACGAAAATGCAAATTCTGCATATTGCAATGCTGCTGATGAATTACCCTATCCATTGCTTGAAAAGCAGGTTGAAGCGGTGTTGACCTGTCTAAATAATGCAGTGAGTTGCATCACAGGTGGTGCCGGAACGGGTAAAACTACGGTACTTCGAACAGCTCTGAAATCCTACGCAAACCTAGGATTTCAAATTCACGCAGTCGCACTAAGCGGCAGGGCTGCTATGCGGCTGCATGAATCGATTGGATTCTCAACATCAACAATTGCGAAGTTGTTACGTGAAGGGCCAATAGAGCCATCTCACGAGCAGGCTAAACACCTGTTGGTGATCGATGAGGCCAGCATGATTGATCTTCCAACGATGTATCGAATCGTCAATCACATTCATCCGTCAGTGCGGATCGTACTAACTGGCGATCCTGATCAACTGCCACCCATTGGCTGCGGTAAAGTGCTTGCTGATGTTGTTCTATCTAAGGGCATTGCCAATACTAAACTTGATATCGTCAAGCGCCAAGAGGGTTCTTCTGGCATCCCTGAGTATTCTAAGCTTATCAATGCTGGCATTGTCCCAGATAGTCTAAGCACGGGAGCCATCACCTTCCACGAAACCAACAAGTCTGAAATCGCGCAAGTATCCAGTGAACTTTATCAGCAAGCAGCGGATAGAAGTCGTGTTCTGGCACCTACGAAATCTCTCGTTGCTGATATCAACAAGTTGGTTCAGGACAGGGTTAACCCAGATGGGTGCAGGTTAGAGTTCGAGTTGCATGGAGAAATGTTTTTCCAGAATCTTAGGCTTGGTGATGCCATCCTGTTCACCCAGAACCATTACGATAGGGGCATCCAGAACGGGTCTTTGGGTACTTTGGCAAGTGTGACCTCTGATGAGGGTAGTCTGGGACTCGTGACGCTGGATACGGGTTCCAGTATTGAGATTACACAGTCTGTTCTCGATTGCATGGAGTTAGGCTATGCAATCACTCTTCACAAAGCCCAAGGGTCTCAATTTCCGAGGATTATTATTGCACTGCAAAACGGTAAGATAGTAGACAGAGCTTGGTTATATACCGCGATCACCAGAGCAGAAGCAGAAATTCACATTGTCGGGAGCGTTGAGGATTTCAGAGCCATCACACATGCGGCAAGTAACTCTCATCGCCGAAATAGTTATCTCGCTGAACTATTGAAGTGAATTCATTATGCTTGAAGTATTATGAGACTGCATATGAAAGCGCCCCTGGCGCTTTCATGGAGTGAGGAACGACTGGAAGGAGTCCCCGCAGCGGTAACCATGCCTCGATGTTTAGACATCTAAGAATGCTAATGCGGCTTCAGGTAATGTTGAAAATTCCACAAACGCAACAGCCCTCCCTGCTAAACGCTTTTTATAAATAACGTACATGCTATTATACATAGTGTGTACGAACAAGATTTGCAATTTAAGTCATATATGATGCTTGTTACCACTCACTCACTCACGAATGAACATGGGTTTTACTATATACTCGAATTCGCCATAATTAGACAGAGGGCACAGCCAGATACGCTCTCGCATTAACCCTATTCCTGGCCGACGAGTGATATCAGAGAAAGTAAAACAGCGTGATAGGTTCCAAAATAGAACAAACAATGATTTCTGGTAATAAGCTGACGCAGTGGTTCATTCATTTTAATTTAATTCAAACTGTAGATTGTCTATGCTATCAGGCGCAATTCAACACTAAATGACCATTATGAAAATTTATGCAATAGGGTGGGATGTGAGGGGCTGGCAAAGTGAAGACCAAGCTACAGCTGTTGCCAAGTTTGATTTGAGAAGCAATGATTTTTCTTGGCTGGGAATATCTCCATTGTTCAGATTTCAAAGTGGTACGAAACCAAGCTTGAAGGATTTAGTTGTTCCAGCCTGTGGAACGGCGGGGCTAAATGAAATTCTCGCTAGTGATAATTGTGTTGTCGCTATCGATGCTCCCCTAAGCTTGCCAAAGGCATTAATTACATTAGCTAATGGGTATGCTGATGATCTGGTCGTGCCTGAAAGAGAAATTGATAATCCTTTAGCCTACAGAGATTGCGAAAGATGGATAAAAGCCAAACTAGGCAAAAAGCCACTATCTGCGTCATTCGACAAGCTTGGAAATAACGCATCCTTAGCGCAATCTGTAGCCCTGAGATTAAAAGCTGAAGGGTTTACTATTGTTCCTCAGAAAGGGGCGACTATGAGTAAAGCAGTCATTGAGGTTTATCCAGGTTTGCTGAAAGTTGGCAACAAAACAGCTTCACCAGTGAGAGACGAACTTAAAAGGTACATCCCAAAAAGCTTAGAGCTTGGTTCAGATCAGTATGATGCAGCTATCTGTGCTTTGGTCGGTCTCTCCTACATGGGCGCTGGCTCGGCTATGGCTATTGGTGATACTTTACCTTTTGATAGAAATTTTGACCGCAGTGAAGGCTGGATATATACAATCATTTAATAATGAACCAAACACATGTATTAACTTAAGACAAAGTGCTGACGATTAATGCTCGCATCACGCGCAGTGTTAGAGCCATTAATCGGCAGAAGATCCCTCTACTCTCAGAAGATTGTTATAAATCTGGTGTTCGCAGGTCTATAGGCTATATGAACTAAATAAGGGGCGAAGTTTGTTGGCAATTCTATCAGTTTCCAACAGAGATAATTCGGGCACATCACCCCATTCGGTTCCTCCAGTTTTCAAGGTTCCTGCTACATGAAAATGTACATGAGCAATCGATTGACTGGACGGAACGCCATTGTTTTGCCAAACCGTAATACCTTGTGGCTTAAACTCGCTCTCAATTGCTTTAGCAGTATCTCTCACTGCAATCGCGAGTTTTTCTGCCTCTTCATCAGTAACATCTAGTATGGTTTCAACATGACGATTGGGTATCACCAAGATATGGGGACAGCCCCTTTGTTCTCTTGTCACCAGGATTGAAACTACATTCCCCTTATAGACAATAGAAAAAGGTCTTTCACCTGATAAGTATGCACAAAATGCGCATGATTCATTGATAGGGAGTTGAATGCTTCGGTGTTCTTTCATGATGGACTCAGCGAAGATAAGAAAGATTGAAGTTCGAGCCTGTCAAGTCGATCATAATCATAAGGTCGTACTACAATTCGCAATTCATCCGAGATTTTGTGTTGTCTCGAAGCAAACATAAAAGACAAAGCTATTAAACGTATTGAATCTTGTGCTGGGAGAAGGTGCGACATTCTGGCTTGCCCTCCCCCAATTACTGGAATGGAAATAGGCCCATGGTTTCCAATTTCACTTTGTTTATCCCACAATGATACGAGACTTTTCCAAACACCATCGACAGTGCCAAAAGCCTCATTTCTCTGATTCATTTCACAGTACGAAAGGAAATATATAATTCGTGGCGAATGTCGAATAGGAACCACCGTACCAACGCCGTATTTGTCAGTCTTACCTTCCTTTTCTATTACATCTACAATATCGAGCGCGGATAGGGTCTGACTCAATTGCTCGTCCAGCGCCTTCACATCGCCTCCAAATATATTCTGGATCGTCTGCCCCAAAAGACTACTTCGAGATATGATGTTCGGCAACTCTGTATCAAACGTATCACATATACCAACAACTAGGTGACCTTCTTGCTCTAAAAGGTCACCTTTAATTATTTTTATCTTAGTTTTAGGCGCAGAGTAGTCCATTTCAATTGGACGAGGCCAAGATACTATTAGTCCAAAGGCAATTGAGAGAAGCACCGTTCCAACTATTACGCCACCGCCTTGGAAACTACTTGCCGCTGATGGTAATACTATAATCAAGAACTGAAATACCGCTGAGATAAATCCACCACAAGCAAAGGCCTTCACTATAAAGCCTTTCCAGAACCTCCACGTTTTAATGTCAGCAAGGATATTCATTTACAATCCTAACTTTTTATATATGTCGTCATTGTAAAAATGGGGCTTTGTTTTAGAGGAGGTGCTATAACGGGGAGCATAATTGTCCAAGGCAAATTTTATAACTTTCGGCTGAAACGAAACTGACAATGAATAGTAATCAGAATCCAGTAGTGGCTTTGGAATAAAACTTCTATTGACATTTCTACCACCATCCTTATTGGCGATCACAACGGGAAGATCGAACTCCTGAATAACATCAATTTCATGGGCCAAGAACGAGTAATTATCTCCGCCTTTTCTCTTCGCATCAGCACTACCGATTAAGACGACTTGCTTTGCGTTTTTAAGCCTCTCACGTAGTCTGCGCTTTATCGTCTCTCTAGTGCTGGTATCCCTAGCCACAAACAAATCATGTGCATCATAAAAGTTGAAGTCGATCTTGTCGTTTCCGCGCCAAGCCTCCATCAACCGATAAAATCGAATGTCCTCACTCGCAAATGCGACGTAGGTCTTATTTCTATAACTCATGACTTTGAAACCTCCGTTTTTCAACAACTTATCAATGAGACTTAATAGTATCACTCTTTGCTTGTAAAAGCATAAACTGGGCTTCTACAAGAAATAAATTTAGCCGCTTATCTTATGTTTACAGAGTCTTCAACCCCGCGTGCATCTGAGATAACATCAACGAACAGAATGAGCGATGAAGCGTCAGTCATCAACTGAAGATTGATCTGCCGCCTTAGACAATAAGTAAACGGCCAACGCTTGAGCTTAGAGGCGGCAAACAAAAGATGTCCGGTAGAGACCACAAGCTGAAAAATTATGGCAATATCAACGCCTCACTCACTAGCCATAATACTGTGGTCGATAAAATCATTTAACTTGCCTTCGGCTTTTGCTTTATCGATGATAGCTTGATGTTCATCTTGCTGCTCCATGATTAAGCACTTAAAAACAGTAAAATTTATACACGCCGCGACCAATATTCCTAAGTCTCTTGAAGGGCAAATATTATACCGCTTGTAATATTGAGAATACTTACGTGAATCATAAATTTCTGGTGCTCGCCCATGGACTATTGATCCTCTAAGTTTGATTAAGAGCCTCAACCTCGTATCAGGTACATTTATTGTTACAGCACTTTTTATACCATCTATTATAGATTGTGTTGCGTTATCTGCGTCACCGTAAAGGCTCTCTAAACACATGAATAAAAAAGGGAATCTTTCCGACTCATCCAGGAACCATGCGCGATACAAGTATTCCAATGCTTTGATTTTTCTCTTGTCTTCTTTTTCACTGCTACTAAGTAGATAGTCGAGCATTTTCAGAGCTGGCAAATCGATTTTTGTAACATTTATATCCTGAGATACGGAAGGTGTATGAGAGTCACCAATTACATTAGTCATATCCTTACCAAATGAACAGTACCCTCCAATATGTCTGACCATGTTAAACTGATAGCGCAACCCATATTTATATTTGAGTGACAAAGTTGCCAGTATCGCAGCTTTGTTTTTTTGAGCTTCTTTGATATGGGGCGACGTAACGCATAACCAACTACTAAAAGGATAAAAGCGATTGCTAAGTCGTTTTGAAGGCGGGAAAAGATTTGCCTCAATACCAAAACTACTTATATCAACAGGATTCTTAATATCATTAAGTGATTTAGGGTTGATCAACCTATAGTTTTCACCTTGATACTCTTCTTCAATACATACAGTTTGAATCGGGAAAACAAATAGCAATTGACTAGGTTTGAAAACTTCAGATTCTTTTATTTCTCGCGAAAACTCAATCAAAGAACTTTCCGATATAAAGTCGAAGTAACTTGTATTAAATTCCGCTAAGAATGTTTCATCTGCCCAAATTATATAATTTTCTGAAATTAAATTTCTACATAAATTTAATATAGTATCGACAGGAACTTTCTGTAAATACGGCGCACCAATTTCCCTTGCTAAAAATGCTGCCTCAAGCATCAATCTTTCATCATAGTGAACTTCTGTGCCGCCGCAACTTTCCCAGCTTGAAGCCCCCTTTCTCCCATACATGAATGCATGGCTTCTACTTCTGCCATTGTCACCAGGTCTAAAGGTTGCCTTCAATACCTTAGTTGCAAGAGCCATTTCAGCTTTTCTTTTTGTCATACGTCCATGTTTTTAAATGCAGGTTGAATTGCCAATGATAAATCATAACCGCACATTGTTGAATACGATAAGCGAGAGTTATCACGCTTACCGAGTAAGGCGGCATCGAACCCAAAACCTTTGACTCAAGTTTAATCGACATGAGAATTACCTCGTTCGACGGACACAGAATGCTCAACTTAGCCACATTAATACCTTAAACAATAAAGTCAGCACATTTAGATTGATTAAGATTCCACGTGGGCGAACTCGACTTTGGTCTTTAGTTCAGAGGGCTTAGATAGGTATTGATAGAAAGAATCATATGCCGGAGCGTGAGGTCACACACCCCGAAGCAATGATTACATTTCTACCTATTAATAAATTGAAAACTATTGTTGCTCACTAGCTTATGACTCAGACAAACACCTACTGCACAAGCAAGTAAAATCATAACAGTCTGATAGCACTTCTCGCCTAGTAAGCTTATCTGCACGCAGAACCCTCGAATCAATATATGAATATGTAATTTCATCACCAGGGGAGATATCTTCAATTGCCAATACAAGCGCAACAGATGTTTTAAAGTCTTCGTAATTTGAAAAATGACATACACCATGTGAATTGGGTGAACAATGGTGATTTATACGGTTAAAAAAAGGCGACATTTGTAATCGGACTTTTAAATCATTCTTGTAGGAGGGAAGAAGATAATTTCTTACATGATAAGTACATACAATACGCCAAATGTTAACTACTTCTTCATAGGGTTTTTTGAACTTTTTTGATACCTTTTTCAGAAACTTTCTGTCATGAGATGGAGGTTTTTCAAAAACTCCGTCAATAGGGGTTAATCTGAAAGAATTAAAATACCTTCCCAGAGTGAGTGGAGATCGATAAATCGCTTCTACAAATGCGCACGCATCGCTTTGGCTACCGATTAAGTCTTTTGGTCTCAAAACGTAAGCGCAGGTTACTGGCTCGAACAAAACCAGGTCACCCTTCTTCACGTTTTTGAGGCTGTAGACCCCATATGCGCCATCTATCTCTTTTATTTCGACATCACTGGTGCCATTAAATTCTTCGTTTGGGTGCGGCTTCATAATACCCTCAATTATCAATAACTTAAAGAACGTGATCGCAGTCATAAAAATCACGGGATATAGAGCCGCTATTTTATTATACTGATATATTGAGTCATGTAAATCGCTGAGTTTCCATAACTAAAAAATTAGTAGCCTTGCAGTTCGACTGCTAGGTATTTGTGTTGGTAGGCTCGTCACCTTTTTAGGCAAAGAATGTTGAGCTTTCTAATAAAATGCCTATAAGTAGACGATTCTCTATGCAAGACAGTTGAAAGACTATAACTGCACTCTCGTTTATTGAGGTTATTTCTATGAAATGTACATATTCTCTAAAATTATCCAATGACGCATTATTCGAAAGATGTATAGAAGACTATGTTAAGTTCACAACGCCTTCCTTCAGGTTCGGCGCTCAGAAAATAGCAGAAGATGAATACGATGTTTATCTAGCGAAAAATGACGTCCATGCAAAGTTAGAAAAAAATTTAGTAAATTTTAGTGTCCGATATGAAAGATATCTATCGCAGACGGATACTTTTATCAAAAATTTTTCGAAGCATGTTGACTATTGTGAACTCATATTTAAAAAGCCCTAAAAGGGATGGAACGAGCATTTAGTGAGTTGTACTATAACTAAAAAACGATTCAAGAATTAACTACGGGGAAATTGGAGATGACTGGAAACCTTATAAGCTCAGAAAGTTTGAAGAATCTAATTGCTGCCCAACTGGAGGAGAATAGTATTGTAATATTGCCTCCTATGGATGTTTTTACTTCTTTTAGGTTATTATCAAACATAAATACGAAGGTCGATGTAACTATGCTAGACCCTTGGTACAACAAAGGTATTGGTGGGGTAAGAGAAGATTACGTTGATTTTGTTTCGGGCTTCTTGAAAGAAGCAGCAAAAATATCAGAACATGTTTTCCTCTGGGGTTTTCCTGAAATTGTAGCTAATTTTATTTCAAAAATTCCGACACCACTCGAATATAATTGCTGGCTTACTTGGTTTTATAAAAATAATCCTTCAGTCATTCGAGGGTGGAGATCAGCCCAGCAAACATGCTTACACTTATCACGGCCAAATGCTCAAATATACCTCGAACCATTCCTTACAGATAAGCAGCTTCAAAAGAAAAAGGAGGGAACGCTGCGTTATATTCCAGGGCCTCCCAGTGTTATAGAGGCAGCGCTTAATATAGGGTTTATCGGAAAAAAAGAGCAAACAGGTCACCCATCACAAAAGCCAGAGAAGGTTTACGATACTCTTTACAAAATGACAGCAAGTTATGATAGTCTAGTTTTTGACCCTATGGCAGGCTCTGGTACAACTGGTGCCATCGCGAAAAAAAATAATTTTAAAGCAATCTTATGTGACCACGACCCAGACTATATTCTTATTATGGAAAAAAGATTAGGAATAAAAAGAACAAATATACATATTTAATTTACAGATGTTGATTCAACTATTTCGTTTATGTATGTGCAAGAAAAATAAAAATCGAGATCGTGTTCTTTTATTTTATGTAATCTTGCTTTTGCTATATCCGCTATGGTGTTGAATCCAGCTTTATGCGCTGCATGATCTACTGGTATAGGAGCATCAATTTCCATTAACAAACACTTTCTGTTTCCGCCATCGCTATTGTTAAGTTCATACACAGCTTGAGCGGTTGTAGCTGAACCAGCAAAAAAGTCTAAAACAATGGCTTCAGAATCACCGCATACGTCAATAACTTTCTTGATATATTCAACTGGTTTCGGGGTGTCAAAAACTTTGCTACCAAAAGTATCTTTTAGTTCATTAGTCGCCCTCTCAGTATAAAAAGGTGATTCAGACCAGATAGTTCTAATCTTAATTCTTTTACTCTCCCCCTTTTCTGAAGCATAGTTCTTAACGTATATGACCCCCTTACTACTGGCGAAAAGTTGCCATTCTCTATCCTTTGCTGTCTCTCTTCCCCAGAGCCATCTTCGCTCTACTCCCTTCGAATCTTTAGGGTAGACCACACCCCAACCGTCAACTGGCTCTGTCGAAACTTTTCCAGTAGAAGCGTCAAAATACAAAGGGTAGTACATGTTTGGTCTATCAGTTCTTAAGCTCGCATCACCCTTTTTCCTAAATAAACCATCGGTTCGGAAACATCCGTACTCGTCGGATTTGGGGTACTCCCCTTTATCTACATCTCCATTTAACTTTGCATTTTTTGAATTACCATATATCAGTAAATACTCATGATTTGTAGCTACATTTTTTTTCCCACCCTTACCATTCTTGGAGCGACAAACTATTACATTACAAATAAAGTTTTCTTCTCCAAAAACTCTATCCATTAAAAATTTAAGATAAGCTAACTCATAATCATCTATGCTAATGGCAATTACACCATCCGGCTTCAATAGCTCTTTTGCTAATACCAAGCGAGGGAGCATAAACTCCATCCAAGTTGCGTGACTACCAAAAAGTGGGTGGTTAGATGATTTCCTAGAATCTCTATAAAGAAACTTTGAGCCAGTATTGTATGGAGGATCTATATAACAAACGTCTATTAATTTAGATGCATCCAAAACTAAACCTTTCAAATAGGTCAAATTTTCACCAACTAGGAGTTGAGTGTTAACCTGTCCGTTCATTAAGTTGGTTGCAACATGTTCAAACCGATCATTACATGTCAATGGCTCATCAACCTTGAGAGCTAAAGAATCCGCTAAGTCTATGATTTTTTTATTAATTAGTGATAACATGCCAAATCCTCTTAATAAGGGTATTATATCAGTAGGAAGAAATAATTACAGAGGGATAATAATGAGATTGCAGCCAGAAAATTTGAGTCCTACAGAGCAATTGCAAGAATTTGATCAGTGGATGACTGCGAGATTAGAGCGAATAAAAGATACTGAAAAATTTAACCTGGAACTTGATTCTCTGACTAACTGTATTGAAAAGCTTTCGTCTCATTTAGACAACTTCACTAATTACAAAAATTGTAAAATTGAAAATCTTTGTAATGCAGTAATAGACGTGTGTTACGATCAAGTTAAGGGAAGTGATTTTCTCGCTGATGAATTAAACATTACTAGTTTTATAGACTCCTATTTCAACCTTCTTTTTTTAACATCAGGAGCAACGGATAATAACTTAAAAAATCATTTTTTAATAAAATTAAAAGATGATGAAATAAATCCGATGATACCTAAAAGATCCAATTCAAAGAAAAACATAAAATTTAAATTAACTGAACTACCCTCAACGACGAAATCAGACTTTATTTCTAGGCTTTTAGCTAGTTGCCTTGTAGGCTCACATCAACTTTATAGTTCCAACGTAAAGACTGAACCATTATTCGATTTATACGAGTATCTTTCAATTTTTCTATCAGAATATACAAGTCTAATTTTAGAAAATGAGGAAGAGATAATGCAATTTTGGGCTATTTGCAATTCTTATACTATTCTGAATGGACGAGAACAAGATAAAAAGCTAGGTAAATATCTCCTTAATTCTTGCACTATTTTTAAAGTAAGAGGTAGTGTCTCTGCATCAGGAGGTCACCTGCCTGAAACCATTCTAAAGGAAAAATTAGAAATCATTGGATTGAGACCAAACTACGATTTTAATTTAAGTGATGTAATTATCGGTAAGCAGGAAGTGCAGGAAGATGGAAAGCGAAAGCAAAAAACTAGAGCTTACGACTTTGTTTTACCGTACAACATTCATAATTGGGAGCCTAAGTCTAAATTGTTTATACAATCTCAATTTTATGCGGGTGATTCGGGTAGTGTATCTCATAAAGTTGTAGATCAAACCATAAGCTCAAGAGCCTTCACTTTGAAAAAATATCCTAATGCAAGGTTTGTAGAGTATTTAGACGGAGCTGGCTATTACGCTGCTTTGAGAGGTGATCTAGAGCATATGCTTTCCTTCTCAAATACCGCATCATTTTTTCAAGTAAAAAGTATTTTAGTAAGACTTAGAAGAGAGCTTCAAGTAATTAATTTTCTCACTCCTATAGATATGGAGCACGTATTATTAACCAAGGAATCATGTGATAAGAGTCTTGTTGTTTCGGAATTATTGGAACAAGGATATCCTGAGGACGAAATTCAGCGTATTATTAATACATGTATTGCAGAAGGCTTTGTGAATATTACCGACTCTAGCTTGTTTATTGAGGAAAATAGAATTGAAATAGCTAGGCGATTGTTAATTTTAGATATCGCTGTAAATAATGCTTATTCTATCACCGACAATCAAAGGAACTCACAAAAATATCTTCTCATACCTGGTTACGGTCATAATTTCGGAATGTTAGAATCAGACTTGACTGAAAAGTTTTACGGTATTTGTAAACAACATATACCATCTGCTCCTATTTTTCAGAGAGACATAGAGTGGCTTTTAGATGAGGGTGTTGTTAGACGTAGATAATAAACTCTAACTATAAAATTATTTTATTACTACTTTGCTGCTATACACAGTAAATGCCAAGGCGAGCTTGCGACGCGCTTTAGATTATAACTCATCTTCAATCAAACTCGACTCAGTAAATATATCTTCATGGGATGGTGATGCTATATAAGCCATTCTAGGCGCTTTGGAGGGAATTAAGTTACTTAATAATTATCGATGGGGTCTAGCTAACCCTTCACTATTTCATATCACTCAGGGTTAACAATATATAATTCTACTAAGCTAACGTTTGGTAAAAAATAGAAAACAAAAATAGCCGCAGGAGGCGGCAAATTAAAAAATCGACGTTTCTCTATAATTAGGAAAACGCGATTGAAATGGCGTTCGATGCAGGATTCGAACCTGCGACCGTCTGCTTAGCATACCAACTACAGCTTTAGCTGCCACTATACAAATTAGTGTTTGTGGTCTGGACTATCTCTTTACCATATTCGTTTTCGAACTTAGGTAGAAGCCGTCTAGTCTCTGCACCTTCCTAAATTTTTTTAGGCTTGGCTCAGGATTGCCACCGAAATTAACCGAAGGTTTCCCTGAATTTGACTTCCTTCACTTCAAAGGTTTCCCTATGAAGGCTCCTATTTTGATACCGTAGTATCAAGCTTAAAGGCAGATGCTCTATCCAGCTGAGCTAATCGAACTTAATTCTTAAATTTGACTTACCAAAATTTTTAGTAACTTTGGTAAGTCAAATCAGTTAAGTAGTAATGTTACCACACCACTAGCCCGCGTTAAATCAACCACCAACTGACTTTGGTAAGTATTTTGGGGGTTATACTTGCTCTATCCAGCTGAGCTACGGGCGCTTGGCGAATCTTCGCTG
>CERD01025992.1_pt1 | contig 22094 bp, 19 predicted proteins | sample 530931 | NCBI WGS metagenome assembly CERD01 (sample SAMEA2621101, study PRJEB7988) | marine metagenome | isolation source: saline water (ENVO:00002010), including
TTCGCGATCATCCGGTTGGGTAAATCCGTATCACCTCGGTACGTTAGATCGACACTCGCGACATCGGCCGTCTGGCCGGGGGTTGTCAAGTACTCGACGTGGGCACCAATCACTTCGGCACCTCCGAGTTCCAACACGTCGTTAAACCATGCAACATCGAAATCTTCAGGCCCTTTAGGGATCACAGCGAACTCCTTCCATGTACACGCCCGAACATATCGCGTTTATCCGTTGAATCGAAGCGGTGCCATCATTCGATAGTAGCTGTCGTATCGACCGGAACTTCATCCGGGAACAATTGATCAAGGGCAATCGAGCCACCATCTTCTTGCACCACTCGGCAATGCGCGCGTTGCAGTTCGCGGGGCTCCGTCACGCCACACGAATGCGCGATGACGCCAACTTCCTTCCGAATGCCTTGGGCGTACTCGTATACTCGACTGGCTTTATCCGTCGGATCAAGTCCCCGCTGTAATGACAGGTTGTGCGTGGTTACCCCGGTGGGACAGGTGTTTTTGTGACACTGAAGCGCCTGGATGCAACCAAGCGCAAACATAAATCCGCGGGCACAAACCACGAAATCCGCTCCAACGCAGATGGCCCACGCGACTTCTGCTGGGGTAATTAATTTGCCACTGGCGATAACTTTGATTCGGTCTTTCAAGCCATGCCGATTGAGTATATCGACGATGCCCGGAAGACTTTCCTTGATCGGCAAACCCATGTAATCGATCAGGCTCATGGGCGCGGCGCCCGTGCCACCGTCTGCGCTGTCGACGGTAATGAAATCGGGCGCACTTTCGACGCCTCGGATTTTGATTTCATTACACAACGTCTCCAGCCAATCGTAATTCCCTATCACAGCCTTAAAACCAGTGGGCTTACCTGTGACCCGTCGAACGCGGTCGATAAAGTCCAGCAGATCTGATACCGAATTGACCTCTCGATGGCGGTTCGGGCTAATGGAATCTTTCCCTGGGGTAATGAGCCGGATATTGGCGATTTCTTCGGTTACCTTTATAGCCGGCAAGATTCCGCCCTTCCCCGGTTTTGCGCCCTGCGACAACTTGATTTCGAACATTCGTACCTGTTCGCGTGCAGCGACCGCCGCAAGTCGCTCGTCCGACAAATTTCCCGCGGCATCTCTGACGCCATAATTGGCGGTACCAATCTGAAACACCAAGTCCGCGCCACCTTCCAAGTGGTGGGGTGCAAGCCCGCCTTCTCCCGTATTCATCCAAATACCAGCCCGGCGAGCCCCATTTGATAGCGCCATAACGGCCGGCTTGGAGATCGCGCCGTAACTCATCCCGGAAATATGGAAGACCGACTGAGTCGTGTAGGGAGAATCTGCGAACGGCCCGAGGGTTATTTCGGTGGTATCGACCGCGTCTTTCTTTAGGGTTGGAAAAGCACAATTGACGAAAATAACCGTGCCCACCGGGCGCAAATCCCGCGTCGAGCCAAAGGCAACAATGTTATTCTCACCTTTCGCCGCCCGGTACACCCAAGAGCGTTCAGCCCGATTGAACGGCATTTCCTCGCGGTCGAGCGCAAAAAAATACTGTCGGAAAAACTCCCCAAGGTGTTCAAACCAATACCTGAAACGTCCGATCACCGGAAAATTGCGCCGAATCGCATGCTTCTTTTGTACGCGGTCCAAAACATAGACGACGGCGATGACCAGGATCCCCACACCAACGAGGAAAACGAACAACTGCGCCAAGACGTTAATCAGGGTGAGCACATACCCTCCGAAAAGTCCGCCCCGCCATTAAATCTATTCCAATCATGACCCACGCGCATCAAACCTTCCTAGTCCATGCTAGAGACCCGATCCACGCCGGTGGCAAGATCCATGCCATGGCGCTTAGCCAGTTTATCGAGGTTATCGCCATGGTCGTCCCGATCAATTCGATATTGCGATACGAAGTAAAGAGCGCCAACGTTTAACAAGCAATAAAGCGGTAAGAACAAGATGGCAATGTTGACTCGTATGTCGTACGTGACTTGTTCAACACTCGTAATCGCATCGAGGCCCACCAACGAGACGATGATGCCGGCTCCAACGATACCGCCTGCAGAAATAGCCTTGCCAGCAAATCCCCTGGCTGCGAAAAACAGACCTTCCGATCGGCGTTCGGTGACCACTTCGCTATCTTCAACCACGTCCGCCATCATCGAATCGAGTAACACGCCTCCGATGATTCCACAAAAGACCTCGACGACAATGAAGATTGAATAGATGTAGAGGCTTAGCCAGCTTCCAAGTTCCGGCCACGCGCCCGCAAGCACCAGGATGTACGGAACGGGATACAGCGCGATGTTCAGCAAAATCGCGTAGATTGCGGCCCTTTTCTTGCCAAAGCGAGCGCCAAAAAACGGAGCTGCAAAGATGGCACACACCGGCGCGACGAGCACCCACAATCCCGTGACAGCAATTTGCGCCCCGCTGAAACCAAAGAAATACGTGGTGTTATACAAATACAAAGCCATGCCCAAGCCAGCGGCAATGCCCACCGTCAGGCCATACAAGAACAACGCTTTGAAGTTTGGGTTCTTGAGCGATTCAAACATTTGCCGAACTTCGGAGGCGATATCGCCAAGCTTGAACGTGTCCGCCGGTCGTGGCAGTGCAGATGCTTCTCGCTGGGTTCCAAAGCTTGAGACAACGATCGAGAGGAAGATCAATAACGCGCCAGCGGTAGCATAAATCGTGTATCCACGTTGTACTGCAAAACCATACGCGCCGGCCCAGAACATCATATTAACGATATGGATGCCGTTGCCTCCATACCAACCAAAAAAGTAACGGAGAGACAGCCACTGATTGCGTCGGTCATAGTCTTTCTCCAAATCGGGTAGCAATGCCGTCGACGGCATTTCAAACAACGTGGTTCCGGTACGGATAAGCAGTGACATCACCAACACGTAGGTGAATGCGTTGCCTTCATGGAGCTCGATAGCCGGATCGAAGAGGAGATAAAAACTGACCGGCAGCACCAACAGCGCGGCATACATGAACGGATGGCGGCGACCCAATCGTGAACTGGTCTTGTCGGACCAATGGCCCAACAACAAGTCGGATACAGCATCCCAGATCATTGCGACCGCTAAAGCAATGGACGCTTTATATCCCGGGATACCTAGGACTTCGGTACAGTACAAGAGTAGGAGATAACTAAACGCATTGTTCTTGATGCCAAACGCGGTCGCGGCGGATCCGTAACACCAAAACACGGGTTTTTTCCAGAGTTTCTCGGTCGTCATTGCTTTACTCCACTACAGACCAATCCTGCTATCCACCACCTGACTTCAGCGGAAAATGGGGCGGACGATGGGTTGATAACCCTAATCATTCCCGTCGTCAAAGATAACTTGACCGAAACAATGACAAATCAAGTCCAAGTTTAGACAATCGGCCTCTTTGCACTTGGAGGGTGTGACGTGAGCAACCGTGCTGCATCCATCGCGGTAGTGATTGCACTCGTTGTCGGCATGCTCGCGACACTCGCGATCCGGCCTCCGGGGAACCAACCCAGCATCAAGCAAAACGGCTCCGGTCAAGGCGTGCCCCAACTTCGGTGGCGGGTTCCGGTGGCGTTTAGTACCAATCTAAAAGCGCTTGGTGACAACGTCGTGTTTGTTGCTGAAACGTTGTCGATCGAGACCAACGGTGCAATCGAACTGGCTATTTATGAGCCGGGTGAACTCGTGCCCGCGTTCAACATCGTCGATGCTGTACGCGAAGGTAAGGTACAAGCAGGTTATACCTGGGTTGGTTACGATCAAGGAAAAATTCCAGCTTCTGCGCTCATTGGCGCCGTGCCGTTCGGTATGGAGCCCTGGGAATTTTCCGCGTGGTGGTACGAAGCCGACGGCCGCGAACTCACCGAAGCTTTGTACGCGCGCTATGGCGTTCATCCTATTTTGTGTGGACTCATTGGACCCGAAACTGCCGGCTGGTTCCGCGAGCCGATCGAGTCACTCAGCGACCTTCAGGGCCTTAAAATTCGGTTTGCCGGTCTCGGTGGTAAGGTCATCGAACGTCTTGGCGCCTCGGTAACGATGTTGCCGGGTGGCGAAATTTTTCAAGCGCTTGAAAAGGGTGCGATCGACGCAACCGAATTTTCGTTACCAAACGTTGATGAATCGTTGGGGTTTGATCGAATTGCCAAACTAAACTATTACCCCGGATGGCATCAGACCTATACCTCCGCCCATTTGGTTATCAATGCAGAACAATGGTCCTCGCTCAATTCGGCCCAGAAGCGTTTATTCGATACGGCGTGTACCGCTGGGGTAACCCGCAATTTGGCTCGGGCGGAGGCTCTCCAGGGACCAGTGCTAGCCGGATTCCCCGCCAAGGGCGTGAAAGCGATACGACTACCGATTCCGATATTGCGCGAGCTAAATCGAGTGACGGACGAAGTGATGGCAGAAGAAGCCAGCAATGACGAGGATTTTCGAATAATTCGAGCGTCGCAACAGAGTTTCCGCAAAATCTATGCTCGATGGAAACGACTCGCTTATCTTCCGCGGGATTTTTAGGTGACTCCGGAAACCCAACTTCCCACGACCACTTTCTCGCGCTGGATCGACCCCTTCCTGCAGCGCTTAGGCAACGGACTGTCGTGGATCTGGGTCGGGTTGATTTTCGTCATCGTCCTCAACGTCATACTTCGTTACGTCTTTAGCGAAGGCAGGATCGAACTTGAGGAAATTCAGTGGCATTTGTACTCGACCGGATTCATGTTCGGACTGAGCTACGCGTTTCAAGCCGATGCACATATTCGGGTCGACGTGCTCCACGAACGTTTCTCGCCCGAACTCAAAGCTTGGATTGACCTCTACGGCATCGTGCTTTTCGTCCTACCTTTCACGGCGCTCATGCTGATCTACGGGTTCCCGTTCGTCATGGACAGTTATCAAACCAACGAAGTCTCGCAATCACCGGGCGGACTCGAACTCCGATGGCTGATTAAGTTAGTACTCGTCCTTGGTTTTTCGTTCCTTGCACTGGCAGCCTTCGCACGACTGACCCGCCTTTGGTCATTTCTCTTCTTCCATGCCCGCTAACGAAATACTGGCATTGGCGATGTTTTTCGCCTTCATCCTATTGGTATTCACTGGATTTCCGGTCGCCTGGGTACTTGCCGGGCTGGCCATACTCTTTACCGCGATCGCGATCGTCGCCTCCGTCGACTTTGGCATCACGATCGACATCGATTGGGCGTACACGTCCATTACCGTCGAACGCGTATGGAACGTCATGGAAAACTGGGTCATGGTGGCCCTGCCCATGTTCATCTTCATGGGCTTAATGCTGGACCGTTCAGGCATCGCCAGTCGGCTCATGAGCAGTTTTGCCACGCTCTTTCGAGGCATAAATGGCGGTCTTGCCGTTAGCGTGGTTCTGATCGGCGTACTTCTCGCCGCGACCACGGGAATCATTGGCGCGTCCGTCGTCCTATTGGCCTTGCTCGGTCTACCGGTGATGCTCGAACAGAACTACAACAAAAGCGTTGCTGCGGGTACGGTTTGTGCCGTCGGCACCCTCGGCATTCTCATTCCCCCGAGCATCATGCTGGTCCTGATGGCAGATCGGATGGCGATGTCAGTAGGCGATCTTTTCTTAGGTGCCGTATTGCCAGGGTTGCTGCTGAGTGGGCTTTACGTGTTCTACCTCTTGGGCCACGGCCTGCTGAAACCAGCCGATTTACCCTCGAGCGAAATACAGGGTAGTTTCGATACCGCTGCATTAGTGACGCTAACGAAAGCGGTCATTCCTCCAGCGTTTCTGATCTTCGCTGTCCTTGGCAGTATCTTTCTTGGTTTCGCAACACCGACAGAAGCCGCTGGAGTCGGTGCCGCAGGCGCACTCGTCCTCGCTCTGGTCAATGGGTCACTCTCCAAATCGATCCTTACGGACGTCGTGAGAGAGACCACGCGGACCACGGCCTTCATATTTGCCATCCTTATTGGAGCAACAGCTTTTTCGTTGGTACTGCGTGGTCTGGGGGGCGACGAACTCATCGAAAGAACATTGCTAGGGCTTCCCTTTGGCCCGACTGGGGTCATCATCACGATCCTACTATTTACGTTCCTACTCGGCTTCTTTCTCGACTGGATCGAATTAACGTTGATCATTCTGCCGCTCGTTGCTCCCGTCGTGACTTCGCTTGGCTTCGACCCGGTCTGGTTTACCGTGCTATTCGCGGTGTGTCTCCAAACAAGCTTCCTAACACCCCCAGTCGGTTTCGCGATTTTCTACCTCAAAGGCGTCGCACCTCCAGACATCGACGCAATCACCATCTATCGAGGAGTTATTCCGTTCATCGCTCTACAACTACTCGGACTTGCGGCTATCTTCCAGTGGGAATCGTTGGTTACCTGGTTACCCTCACAAGCGTACGGTTCCTGAGCGTAAATGCGCACAGGGCTTTAAAGCTGTGACGAAGGCGATTGCATCCCGTCTTGTTTAGCTCGTATAGACAACCCATAGTTGACGTCGAAATCGTCGCCACCCGGTATCGCCAAACGTCATTCCCAACGTAACCATTCTTGGATACCGCGACCCATAATCCACTCGAGATCGTCGGAGTTTAAGAAGTTGCACTCTTGGGTAAATAGCGTGCGACATTCGTACCAGCTACACCGCAACCTCGATACGTCAGAACCCCAAAAGGTCCGCCGCGGACCATAAACGTCCACAATCCGACGAATAGCCGAGATCAAGGTCGGGAACGGGTATTCCTCAGTAACTAGGTTCGGCATGCAACTTGCTTTGACGGCGATGTTGGGGAAACGCGCCAGCGCTAACGTGGGTCCCAACTGCCGAATCAGGTCGTCATCGTAGCTTCCGTATATGGCCAAGTGATCCAGAATCAGTTTAAGTTCAGGGAATCGTTCCGCGATGCGCCCTATTTCGACTAAGCAATCGGGAACGAATAGCATTAGCGGTATCTGCAAACGCTCGGCGGCACTCCAAAACCAATCCGCAGTGCCGTCATGAAGCCACGCTTTCTGGAACGGGTTGTGGAACGTCAAACGAACACCCACCATGCCCATTTGCTCACGCCAGGTTTCAAGCTGGTCCCTCGCGGAAACGACTTCGATGGGGAATCGACCCATCACCGCAAACCGTTGTGGATGCCGTATCGCAGCATCGAGACAGACGTCGTTACGATCCCCCTCCCAAGACGGGGGCACCAAAATAGCAGCATCCACACCTGCATCGTCCATCCGAGAAATAGCCTCATCGGCCAGCAGTTCTTTCCCGTGGGCGTACGATCGGCCATATTCTGGCCATGGGCGGTCCGACGTTTCTCGAGCCCAAAGATGGATCTGGGAGTCGATCACACGCACCCGGAACCTCCGTACCAATAAATCACACCAATTCCCTGCAGTTCAGAATGAAAGAAATGATTAGGGCGAATACCCGGCGTCACCGACCACGAACCGCGGCGGCGATTTCCCCCCACTTTGGCAGGTTCGATGGTTCACTCCGAATGGATTCCCCCGCCAGATAGGTGACCAGCCTCGACGCGTGGCCGCGATAACGAGTGCTCAGCAAATCAGCAATGTCGTCCCATCGGCCGCTTACGGTGAAGTGATCTAACATCTCATCAGAGATGATCCCGGCCATCCCAGCAACATCGCCCGAGCGCAAAAGATCAGAAAGTTTACCGGTGGTGCCCTCGAAGCCGAGGTCATCAAACTGGAACGCGTAATTTGGGGTCGAACCGTAGAACGCAATTTGCGAACGCGCTCGTGCAAGCAGCTTGGCGCGTTCTTCTGGCGAATCCCCTGGGACCACGAACACCGGGACAATGAGCTCGATATCGGATACTGCCCGCCCACTCTGCTCTGCGCCAGTTGCTAGCTCCGGCAATAACCTTTCTTTTATATAGTTAGTCGAGTGCATGGGATGCACGTGAATGCCGTTAGCAACTTCTCCGGCGACGCGGCACATGTATGGACCCACCGCGGCGATATCGACCTTAACGTCGGAGTACTCATGCGCGGGTGGCGACCACGCTCCTGGCAAGTAATTCAGGGAGTAGTACTCACCATCGTGTTGAAGCCGCTCGTCACCTCGAAACGCACGGATACACGCCTTGAACGCTTCAACATAATCTTTCATCCGTCGTGCCGGTTTATCGAAGGGCACGCCGTAACGACGCACGATGTGCCCCCTGACTTGGCTGCCGAGACCAAGGCGAAAACGCCCTTGCGTATTCCGCGCAAGTTCCCAGGCGATCTGAGCCGAGACCATTGGGCTTCTTGGAAACGCCACCGCGATACCAGTCGAAAACTGAAGTTCAGTAGTCGCCATGGCGGCAGCCGAGATCATCATCCACGGCACTTGGCTTGTCTCGGTAAAGAGCATCCCGGAAAAACCGTTCACCTGCAGCCGTTGTGCCAGCTCTGCACTTTCGGACCAAGACAAATTCCCGGTCATGAAATCAAAATCCATCCAAGAGTCCTCCGGCCCTTGCGAGCTTTGCAAACTGCCATCCTCAATCACAAAATGCCACCAGCGAGTGCGGTGGTTAAGGCGAATAAATCAGTTTCGCAGGCTAATCAACCAGGAAACTAACCAATTCTTCTTTTTCAGTCATTCCAATTGCAAAAACTAACCACGATGGAGTCGGACCAGAGATGATCTATAACAACGTGATACTAGAAGTGATCAAGGAGGCGGACATCGATACAGTTCGTGCACTACTACGCCGTCAAGGGGAATTATCTCGACAAGAACCCGGTTGCAGTCGATTCGAGGTGTATCAGTCGCAGACCGAGCAATCCTTGTTTATGCTGATCGAACAGTGGGAGACCCCGGCACATCTCGAGATGCATCGGGAAGCGACAGCTTTCAAAGAAATTTACGAACCTCGGATTTTACCGAGGGTAGCACGCGTACCGCATCCCTCGGACTTGGTCTTCTCATAAAGATACGAAGTTCGCAAACGCTCGAGGGAATCGCATTGGCGACGCTTTAACGTAACGTGGGAGGAGACATGGCGGGAGCATTACAAGGCATTAAGGTCATCGAAGTCGGCTTACTGATACAGGGGCCGCAAGCGGCTGCGCTGTTGGCCGATATGGGTGCTGACGTAATCAAGGTTGAATTACCAGGGATCGGTGATCAGGGCCGATATATCTTTCTTGGTGACGGCGATCTACGTAGCGCAGTTTTCATCGGCTGCAACCGCGGCAAGAGAGGGCTGACCCTTGATCTGAGACATGAGCAGGGCGCGAACATTTTCAAGAAACTCACGGAAACGGCCGATATCGTGATAAGTAATTTCAAGCCCGGCACACTCGACGAATGGGGTTTAGGTTACGAAGATCTTGCAGCAATCAACCCCCGCATCATCTGGGCAGCTGGGAGTACGTTTGGGCCAGTTGGTCCGGACGCAGCACGGGAAGGTGCCGATCTTGCCGGACAGTCGGCGGGCGGTTTGATCAGTACTACGGGGAGCGATGGCGACCCGCCCACTCCGGTCGGCGCATTCATCGCCGACCATATCGGTTCGTTGAATATGGTGTCGGGTATCCTCGCTGCCTTACACTCGAGGCACGAGTCCGGGCATGGTCAACGAATAGAGGTATCGCTCGTGGGCGGCCAGATTTGGGCGCAGGCAACCGAATATACACACTATCTCCTAACGGGAAACATCCCGGGCCGATCGAATTTTGGTCATCCGCTGATCCCGGCGGCTTATCGAATTTTTCAGACCGCAGACGGGTGGATAGGCCTTATTGGTCTATCCGCCGAAGCGAAGGACGTTTTCTTTGCGCTCGTTGGCCGTCCCGAAATGGCGATGGATCCACGCTTCGACGCGCTGTTACTTTCCCCAGAAGAACTGAAGTCCTTGGTCGGTGAACTCGAACCGATTTTCCTGGAAAGAACGACCGATGAATGGTGCGAGCTATTACAGGAAGCCGGTGCGCGGTTTGCGCCCGTGCGTAATTACGCCGAGGTGGTCGCCGACGAGGGTGTCTGGGAAAACGACTACTTTGTCGAAGTCAAAGACGATGCCGGACAAAGCCAGCGAGTCGTGGGTACACCCATACGCATGAGTGAGACACCGCTGCAGCCTTCTGCGATCGCACCGGACCTGGGCCAACACAGCGAAGAGATCCTCAAGGAAGCCGGCTACAGCGCTGCCGACATCGAGGAATTCCGTACAGCGGGGACGGTGTAGCTGTGAAATCCGTGGTGTGTACTGCCATTGGCAAACCCGTAGAAATCCAGATCAGCACCGATCCGACGCCGAGACCGGCCGACGTGCTGGTGCAGGTGACCGCCTGCGGTCTCAACTACGTCGACGCATTGATGTGTGCCGGTGGATATCAGATTAAACCCGAGCTCCCGTTCACACCCGGATCGGAGCTCGCCGGAACCGTCGCTGCGATTGGAGAAGACGTTGACGATTTAAAATTGGGCGATCGAGTCCTCACACGAGGAGGGTTTGTATCCGTCGTCGCTCGCCCGCGATCTTCCATTTACCCGATTCCGAATACGTTGACCGAGGGCCAAGCAGCAACGCTGTGGCAGAGTTACTCGACCATGTTGTACGCGTATACGCGGGCCGATCTTTCAGACGGCGAAACCGTCCTGGTTCTTGGCGCATCGGGAGGCATCGGCAAAGCGGCGATCGATCTTGCGCATTCCCGCGGTGCAAGGGTCATTGCCGCTGCATCTAGTGACGATCGACTTCAAACCTGTGGCGAAGTCTTTGGCCGAATTAACTACGACGTCGAGGACGTGAAAGTCCGCGCTCGCGAACTGACGGAAGGGAAAGGTGTCAACGTCGTGGTGGACCCAGTCGGCGGGGATCGAGCTGACGCCGCCCTACGTTCCCTCGATTATTTGGGACGGTACCTTGTCATCGGTTTTGCCGCAGGTTCGATCCCACGACTTCCCATCAACCAGATTCTGCTTCGAAACCGAAATGTGCTTGGAATCGATTGGGGTGCCTGGAGTGGATCGCACAGCGATGAACAAGAGGCCAATCTTCGTACCTTGCTAAACATGGCTGAGCGCGGGTCGATTGCCCCGCCAGAGCCTCGTACTTACTCCTTTGAAGAAGCCCAGACTGCACTCGACGATCTTATGAATCGACGAGTGATCGGCAAAGCAGTTCTAAAGCCCTAAGCTCACGAAAAGTCTTCCCACCCGATTCCATTTCCGTCCATTGCGAATTGATTCGCGCTCGGCCTATGCTGGTAGACCGCGCCACGAACCGGACACATGAGCACTTATACGTCGATCGCACGAAATTTTTCGGAAGAAAGCGAAAACCGAATGCACAGCAACGTCGAAGCGCAGCACTACGGTTTCGACGGCGCTTTGGTTCCGGGCGTCGCGGTATTTGGCCACATGAGCTACCCGCTCGTGAAACAACTCGGTGAATCCTGGCTAAACGATTACTGGACCTCAATCCGGCTGGCGAAACCCGCCTACCACGATGATCGCCTCATCATGGAACACGAGCAGGACGGGGACGATCACAGGGTACGCTGTATTGCTCGCGACGATGTTCTTATCGCCGAGATGGTGTCATCGCCAAGCGACGATGCCATCGATCCAATTGCGACCGCAACACCGGGCCAGGAATCCGGTAGTCGTAACGAAATAAAATGGGACGACATTCACATCGGCGAAGCTTTCCCAGCGTGGACCTGGACACCGGACGAGGCGGAGAACGACGCGTACGCGATGCAGGTCGACGATACATTGCCCCTTTATGCCGACGGTATTTTGCACCCCCACGCGCTACTCAGCATGGCCAACCGATCATTCAGCCGTCGCTACATACTTCCCGCGTGGCTGCATGTGGGATCGGAGGTATCGTTTCGGAGGACTCTGCACGTCGGAGACACGGTAGAAATTCGAACGGTACCTGTCGAAAAGTGGAAAAAGAAGGGCCACGAGTTCGTGGATCTTTATTTGTCCTATCTTGTCGACGGCGAGGTAGCAGTTGAAATCAAGCATACGTCCATCTACAAGATTGCGGTTAGGTAAACAAACGTGTCGGTCGTGAGCACTGGCCATCCCCTCCAAGGAAGTCGACCACTAAGCAACCGATAATCTATCCAACGTGCTGCAGCGTGCCCGGGAGCTTTTCTGACACCTCAGTCATTTGGAACCGCTTCTGCATCAAGCGTATTTTCGCGATATTCACACCAGCGCCGCCTGCAGCAGCTTCATCGCCTCGGCGTGGATGGCTGGATCCCCGGCTGCAATAACGCGGCCTCCCTGATTAGCATCGCCTCCCTCCCAAGTTGTAACGACGCCACCAGCGCCTTCGATAATTGGGATCATTGGCTGAATGTCGTACGGTTTGAGCGATGCTTCGATACCGATATCCAGTTGCCCCATGGCAACCATCGCAAACACATAGCAATCACCTCCAAACCGGGTAAAGAGCACTTCGTTTCTTAATCGCGTGAGGCCCTCCAGTTCTTCTGCTCGGCGATAGAATTCGGGCCCCGTCGTCCCCATGACAGCGTCGGCCAAGGTCTTACATCGGCGTGTTCGGATAGTCGTTTGGTTTTTTCCATGACGATATCCCGCTTCTGTTGAAATACCCCAGAACAATTCGTCTGCGAACGGCTGATACATCGTGCCGATAATCGGTCTCATCCCGTCAGACAACCCAAGCAGCGTGCCCCAATGCAACATCCCGGTCATAAACGCGCGCGTACCATCAATAGGGTCAATGACCCAAGTCAAACCGTTACCCGGTTGATCGCCGTACTCTTCCCCGACAATACCGTGCGCTGGATATTGTCTAGTAATTGCATCGCGCATCACACGCTCGACTTTTTTATCAACATCTGTCACGGGATCAAACCCATGACCCGTGGATTTATCGTCAACCGAAAGATCGGTTCGGAATCGCGAAAGTAATTCCTTACCGACCTGTCGTACGAGGGATTGTGCGAATCGAAGATATTCGGCGATGTCATCTGTGGACACCGCGACCGCATTCGAATTTACGCGCTCCTCTGCCATCACGCGATTATTTCACAGCCACTCCGACATACGCCAAGCATGAAGCTCGTTAGCGGACTGCGATCCTTGATTAAATGTTACCCGCCGGTCACAGTCGCACGTTCCAATAGGGGATTCCAATGTCCGAACTAGCGTTCCTTTCTGCTACTCAGTTGGCGGCTAAGATCAGGTTACGGGAAATTTCCAGTGAAGAGTTACTTCGCCTTTATTTCGAGCGTATCGACCGCTACAACGGCGACTTGAATGCCATCGTGGTCCAACGTCGCGATGAAGCCGTCGCCGCCGCGAAAAAAGCGGACCAAGAGCTTGCTAAAGGCACCGAACAACTAGGTGCCCTTCATGGCGTCCCCATGACGGTCAAAGAATCTTACGGCGTAGCCGGAACTCCGTCGACGTGGGGCATCCCAGAAATGAAAGATAATGTCGTCGAATCCGACGCGCTTCCAATACAACGATTGAAGGCCGCGGGTGCCATCATTTTTGGAAAAACAAACGTCCCTATCCGACTCGCCGACTTTCAAAGCTACAACGACATCTATGGCACAACGAACAATCCATGGGACAGAACTCGGGGACCCGGTGGCTCATCGGGTGGATCCGCCGCCGCGTTAGCGGCCGGCCTGACCGGTCTCGAGACTGGTTCGGATATCGGTGGATCGATACGAAACCCGGCCCACTATTGCGGAGTATTTGGCCACAAACCCACCTGGGGCCTGCTACCACCCCGCGGTCATGCCATGCCAGGTGTATTGAGTCCGTCCGATATCTCCGTCATCGGGCCGCTTGCGCGTTCCGCGACCGACCTGAAAACGGCCGTCCTGACGATGGGGGGACCGGACGAGATTGCGGCGAGAGGCCAATCACTCAATCTGCCGCGACTCGAAAAAAAACCAGGATCCATGAAGATTGCTGTTTGGCGCGACGATGAAATGGCACCGGTCGCCAAGGAGGTATCCGAACGCGTTGACCTTATCGCGCAAACACTCGCCGACCTAGGTGCCAAGATCGATTTCGATGCACGTCCCGGTTTTACGGCACAACATTCTGACTTCGTTTATCGCAATCTGCTACAGGCGACTATGTCGGCGCGCCTTTCCGACCAACACTACGCACACGCGTTAGACAGTGTTGCCGCCCTCGATTCTGAAGACAAAAGTACCGAAGCGAGCGTGCGACGTTCTCAAGTAGCACGCTTTCGGGAATGGAATACATTGAATGAACAACGAACGCATCTGCGTTGGGCGTGGCACGATTTCTTTAACGAATACGATGTGCTTCTTACGCCGGTTATGGCAACGGCCGCATTTCCTCATGACCATCGACCCATGCGTGAGCGAAAAATCCAAGTGGATAACTCGCCGCAGGATTATGGAACGCAGGTGTTTTGGTCCGGCCTCACGTGCGGCTCTTACCTCCCGTCAACCGTTATTCCGACCGGTCTCAATGACCAAGGGTTGCCGATAGGCATTCAAATTGCCGGGCCAGAATACGGTGATCTCATCACGATCGGGGTGGCAGAACTGCTCGAACAAGAAGGCTTTACTTTCACTCCGGCACCCGACTTTTTGTGAACCAAGCGACAGCGTTAGCGCATCCGAATATTGCCCTGGTTAAATATTGGGGAAAGCGAGCTGGCAAAACCAATATCCCGGCAACACCTTCACTGTCCATCACACTCGACACCTTAGTTACGCAAACGTCGGTACGAGAGTCTGAACAAGACCAAATCGAGATCAACGGTACCGTTGTGTCGGACAAGAAAATTGAAGATTTCCTCATTCAGTTGCGTGCAGCCTATTCTCTACCACCGCTGTCGATTGAGTCGTTCAGCAACTTCCCCGCCAGCGCCGGCTTAGCGTCATCCGCTTCAGGATTCGCAGCGCTCCTGACCGCTATAGACGCCGCCTTTAGACTCGAGATGAGCACGTCCGAGCGCTCGATATGGGCCCGGAGAGGCTCAGGATCCGCTGCCCGGTCGATTTTCGGTGGTTTCGCTAGTCTGGAAGAAGAAAACGGGGAATGGTGTGCGCGAAACGTGCTCCCCATGGAGGCCTGGCCGTTGAAAGTCGTCATTGCCATCACATCCGAAACGGCAAAGAACGTAGGGTCCACTGAGGGCATGGAGCGTTCCGAACAGACTTCCCCCTATTTCGGTGCTTGGACAGAGTCAACGAAGTCGGATCATGCCGCGGCTCTATTAGCGGTTTCCCAACGAGACTTTTCGCGGCTCGCGAGCATTGCGGAATCCAGTTGTCTAAAAATGCACGCGCTGATGTTGTCATCGCAACCACCCTTGTCCTATTGGAATGGGGCGACGGTTGAGACTATCGCCGCGGTGCGCGAGCTCCAGGGCGAAGGGGTACGCGTGTTCTTCACGATCGACGCTGGGCCACAGGTTAAGGCTCTATGTCAAGAAGATGCCACCGACGTCGTCGCCGAGCGGCTCGCGAGTGTGCCTGGCGTATTGAGGACTCTGGTTTGTGGGCTCGGGCCCGGCGCTTATGTCGATCAACCGCGTTGAATCCAGTGCCCCAGGCAAGCTCGTTTTGTCCGGCGAATACGCCGTACTGGCGGGCGCAAAGGCCCTCGTTGCTGCAGTGGATCGACGAGTCGTATGTTTGCTGCATAGACGGAACGAAGCCGACTGGTCGTTTAAGAGCAGGGGTTACTTTTTCGAGTCGTCCCACACGGCGGACGAACTCTTCCGTGACTTGCCCGACGAAGACCCTGCTCGTTTCATCGCGCATCTGTCGACACCCAATGCCCTGCCTCGTCACGCAGCGGTGACCATCGACTCGTCGCCCTTCTACCTCCACAAACAAAAACTTGGGATCGGATCGAGCGCCGCCGTGACGGTAGCACTAGGTAATGCCCTTGCCGCGCTCGACGGACACGAAATGGGTGTTGAGCGACTGCAACAGGCCCATCGTACCTTTCAGCGCGGTGTCGGTAGCGGCCTGGACGTTGCTGCCGCATACCGTGGCGGTGTCATCCTGTATCAGAATAACCAAGCCGAAACACATGGTATCGACCCAAATGTGCACTATGGCTTCGTTTTTGCCGGGGAGAGCACTCAAACGCCTCGCATGATTGCTCGGTTTAACGAATGGCGTGGCGAAACGACCCCGACCAGTTTGGCCGAGCTAGTCTCCACAGCCAACGGAGTTGTGGAGGCATCCCTGCAAGCAAATGCCTTCATGTCCTGCATGAAAGACTACATCGGCGCATTAGTGCAGTTGGACCAAGATGCGCAAATCGGTATTTTCGGTCCCGGTCACAAAGCTGCAATGGGTCTTGCCGAAAGGCACGGCGTACTCTATAAACCCTGCGGGGCTGGGGGCGGTGATATGGGCGTTGCCTTTAGCACCGAGGACGGAGCGTTGACGAGGTTTAAGCGCGACGTCGAGGAACAGGGTCTAAACGTAGTACGGCTGGAGATTGAAGACGATGGCGTCCAAGTCCGAACAGGATAATAGCTCCAGAATCCCCAATTTCTTCAAACTCGACGTTAAGGAACGCGTTCGTGCCTTGCATCAACGGGGGCTTATCACCGATAGCGATCTTCGCGCTCTCGAAACCAGCGATCACACACTAAAGCTCCATATCGCCGACAAGATGATCGAGAACGTAATTGGCGTACTCGGATTACCCGTGGGCCTTGGGCTCAATTTCTTGGTCAACGGCAAGGACTACGTCGTTCCGTTGTCCATCGAGGAACCCTCAATCGTGGCTGGACTTTCTGGTGCTGCTCGCACCGCTCGTCTATCCGGTGGATTTGAAGCGCGCACGACTGACCCAATCCTTATCGGCCAGGTTCAAGTTGTAAACCTCGATGAACCCGAAAGACGAAAACAAGAACTTCTCGGCCGTTCAGAAGAAATTCTCAACTTGGCAAACAGCTTGCATCCAAAAATGCTGGCACGCGGCGGCGGAGCTAAAGACATCGAAGTATTTTTACATCAAGCACCAGAAGACGGCCGACAGATGCTAGTCCTGCACTTATTGGTCGATACACGAGACGCCATGGGCGCCAACGTTGTTAACGGCATGTGCGAAGGAGTCGCATCCCTCATCGAAACGATTTCAGGTGGAAAAGTCTTTCTCCGCATACTTTCCAACTTGACTGATCGGGCTCTGGTTCGCGTCCGCACTCAAATTCCCGTCCAAAATCTTGAGATCAAAGGGTTTTCTGGGGAACAGGTTCGAGACGGGATCATACTCGCCAACGATCTAGCCCGAGTCGATCCGTACCGGGCCACCACGCACAATAAAGGCATTATGAACGGAGTCGATGCCGTCGCAATCGCCACCGGTAACGATTTCCGAGCGATCGAGGCCGCCGCTCACGCCTATGCGGCTCGCGATGGCCACTACCGCGCTTTGACTCGTTGGTACCGTAGCGATGAAGGAGATCTTATCGGCGAAATCGAAATGCCCATGAAAGTCGGGACGGTGGGTGGATCGTTAGAAACCAACCCTACCGTACGAATCAACCATCGGTTGTTGGGATCACCCAACGCGGCCGAACTGGCCAGCGTCATGGGTGCGGTAGGACTTGCCCAAAATTACGCCGCACTTCGATCACTGACCACCGCGGGTATCCAACAAAACCACATGACGTTACATGCTCGCAGCGTCGCGTCAACCGCCCAAGTGCCCGAAGAACACTTTGATACCGTGGTCGACGCGCTCATTGAAAGCGGCGACATCAAAGTATGGAACGCGCAGGAAATCCTCAAACGGCTGCAAAACAACACCGCCGTCGCCCAAGGCACTGAACCCCGAAGTTACGCCAGTGGAAAAATCATCCTCCTAGGCGAACACGCGGTTGTGTACGGTCGACCCGCTCTCGCGGCGCCCATACCACTGGCAGTCGAAGCGCGCGTGGTCGATTCGGCAGATACTGTTCTCTTAATTCCTCGTTGGGGGATCGAGCAGCGCGTTCCGCCGATGTCAGAAAACCCGCAAGGAGTCACAGGAATCCTGGCACTACTTTTAGAGCGATTAGATTTAGCGTCTCGAGCACTCACTATTGAAGCCTTCCCCAACGTACCGCGCGCCATGGGCCTCGGTGGGTCGTCTGCCCTCGCCGTTGCCGTGATAAGAGCACTTTCCGATCATTTCAAGCTTGATCTCAGCAACGAACGCGTCAACGAACTTGCATTCGAATGCGAGAGAGCGGCACATGGCACACCGTCCGGAGTTGACAACACCATTGCTACCTACGGATCCACCCTACTATTCGAAAACAACGGGTCGCCATCGTTCCAAGAAGTTCGTCCTGCAGGCAGCGTTTCGATCGCAATCGGTATTTCGGGAAAAGAAAGTTTGACGGCAACAACCGTCGCGCAAGTACGGAAAGCGTGGGAACGACAACCCGAACGCTACGAGCGTATTTTCGATCAGATTGGTGATTTGACCCGAGCCGGTACCGAAGCGCTGCAAGATGGGGCTTATCAGGAGCTTGGCGAACTGATGAACCTCTGTCAGGGCTACCTCAATGCACTCCAAGTATCGACGCCAGAACTTGAAGAACTCATACACATCGCGCGGAGGCGCGGCGCGGTCGGTGCCAAACTCACCGGCGGCGGAGGCGGCGGCAGCGTTATCGCTCTATGTCCCGATGGCGCTGACGACGTCGTCGACGCAATGCAAAATTCAGGTTTCCAAGCGCTCTCTTTCGAACTGGCTTAACCTGACCGTCCGGTTGCCAAGCAATATCAGGCAGGGTCAAACTCAACCGCCCTTTTTCCACGTGTCCTTGAGGAAATAGTTATGCCAACGCACGCGCAGGTAGTGGTCTTACCCCAAGAAACAGGACCTTTGCAGATCCAGGACGTCGTCTTACCCGACCCCGGTCCGACTCAAGTCGTCGTCCAACAATACGCATCAGGCGTTTGTCACTCGCAACTTCATCAGATGCATCGGCCCCGCAAGAGTCCGGTACTTCTCGGTCATGAATCGACCGGGATCGTTATCGGAAAAGGCACCGACGTTACTCATCTCGACGAAGGCGACACGGTGCTGGTGACGTGGGTTCCACGCGACGCCGCAAACGCAGACACGACACCTTCTGCTGCGATTCTAGATGTCGATGGTGGACAGGCTATTTCGCCGAATGTCTTTACGTGGGCGGATCACACCATTGCCGATCAACAATACGTGGTCAAAGCTGACGCTTCGATCAAGAAAGATGTTACCGCCATCATAGGATGTGCCGTCATGACCGGTGCGGGTGCGGTCATCAACACCGCGAACGTTCAGAAAGGCAATAGTGTGGCAATCTTTGGCGTCGGCGGCGTTGGTTTGTCTGCGGTGGTCGGAGCCAGAATGCGCGGCGCGGACCCCATCATCGCGGTCGATCTTGACGATGAAAAACTGGCCTTTGCCAAGCGTTTCGGTGCGACACACGGAATTAATGCGAGCCAAGTCGATGCGATCGCGGCGATCCACGAATTAACGGGAAAGCCCGAACAAACATCCTTTGCGCATCGGCCCGTGACCGGTGTCGATTTCGCGTTCGACTGCATCGGCCTCAAACAGACCATGGAACAGATCGTTCCTGCTTGTCGCGGCGGACACTTTGGCGCTTGTCAGGGGGGAACGGCCGTCCTTGTTGGCGTCCCGTCTACTACGGTCGAACTGAACGCTATAGAAATCCTGGTGCAAGAGAAGCAGTTCCGCGGCAGTATTGGGGGTTCCTGTTCCCCTGACCACGACTTTCCGATGTTTCTCGATTGGCACGCGAACGGCGATCTCGACTTGGAGTCCATGGTGACCGAGCGTTTCTCCATCGACGCCATTAACGAAGCAACCACGGCACTCGAAGAGGGTCGGATTTCAGGCCGAGCAATACTGGAGTTTCAACACTGACGTGCAATCCAACCGATTCCGAATAGTCCAACCCACAACCCTACTTTCCGGTTAATCGTTAAATGCGAATTGCCACCTGGAACGTTAATGGCCTGCGAGCGCGACTAGAGTACATTTTGATGTGGCTCAATGACCGACAACCCGACGTCGTCGGGCTTCAGGAACTCAAAGTCACCGACGAGGACTTTCCACACGAGCCATTTGTTGAAGCAGGTTACCGGACAGCGACACATGGTCAAAAAAGTTGGAATGGAGTCGCGATCCTTGCGCGGCAACCATTCGAACTCACCCAACGCGGACTGCCGGGTCAGGAAGACTTCGGCGCACGCCTAATTTCAGCCAACATTGGTGGGCTCGACTTTACGACCGTTTATTGCCCCAACGGAAAGGACGTCGCACATGCGGATTATCCTCGCAAATTGCGCTGGTTCGACGATCTCGCCGACTTCTGGACCAAGAATCATCTTAGTAGCGATAACGCCATTCTCTGTGGAGATTTCAATATCGTGCCGAACGCCTTGGACAGTTGGAACGGAGCATCGGCTGAAGGCACCGTTTTCCACACCCAAGATGAACGTAATCGCTTACAAGCGATCATGGATTTGGGCTTGACGGATTTGTTTAGAGACCGGTTCCCCAACGAACAACAGTTTTCGTGGTGGGACTATAGGGGCGGGGCGTTTCACCGCGCGCAAGGACTCCGGATCGACTTCATTCTTGGCAACGAAAACGTTCGCACCCGTACACGGGACATTTCGATCGATCGGGACTACCGAAAGAAAAAGGACACCCTCACCGCCTCAGATCACGCACCCGTAATCGTCGAATTGGACTGACGGATTCGGTAAGTCGTCTCGTCAGACTTTCTCCCACTGAACAAGAGTAAACGATGGTTCCACATCACGATGATGTTCAAAGAATGCCTGCACCGGTGTTCCGATCTCAACCGATTGTTCCGCGTCACCCATCAAATTACCGACCAGCCGCACATTGCTACATTCGGGCATTTCCACCAGCACGATAATGTAAGGGCCCTGATCTTTCAGAGCAGGATGAACGGGATGCCATACCCTTTCGTAACTGTAGATATTGCCTACGGGACGAACCTCTTGGAAGCCAACATCTTCGCTATGGCAACGGTGACATATCCATTCCGGACCCCATTGAAACTCATGACACGAGCCACACCGCTGCAGCATCAACACATCGCGGCTCGCGGCTTCCCAAAATGGCGAATCAAGCCCATCTGGCGCCGGAACAGGCTTCGGTAAACCGGAGTTTAAATAACTCATAGTGTCGCTTCCGTACCGAAAATCGATGAACTGACGGGCGTCACCATCGGTCCGGATGCGACGAGCGCAACGTCCGCATCGTCGACTTGGTTCGTTGACTGACCTCGGATCTGTCGAACGGCTTCAATATTGAGACCGAGTCCGTGCATGTAACATTCCGCCAGGTTGCCTCCGCTGGTATTGGTTGGCAGTTTCCCAGACGGGGCGATGAGGTTGTCTTTGACAAAAAATTCGTTGCAGCCGTCCGGATCACAGAATTGATGTTCCACCATGCTCATGAGCACGCCACCGGTAAAGTTTTCGTAGCACTGCAAGACGTCGACGTCCGCTGGTTTTACCTGTGCCATGTCGTAAAGCCTTGGTGCCACCGTTTTGAACGTCGATGAGGCGTAATCAGGCGTGTTGTGCACAGACGCACCGGCCCGGTAATGGGACCCCGACAACGCGCTCAAAATATAAGCCGGTTTATGAGGGAAATCTCGGGCCCGCTCTGCGGCGACCAGTACCATCGCAGCAGCCCCGTCATTCTCTAAACAACAGTCGAACAAATGAAAGGGTTCGACAATCCAACGCGAATTATCATACTTTTCTTCATCCAGTGGTCGACCGTACATCACCGCCCGGGGATTATTTTGAGCATGATGGTATGACGCCAGCGAAATCGCTCTCAACGCATTTTGTTCCACGCCGTGATCATGCATAAAACGCGTGACTTTCATGGCGAAACTCTGTGCAGGCGACATTAAACCGTAGGGGATAGTATGTGCCCCATCACCCGCAATCACATCGCGCTGAGGACCTTGTCCGAATCGGCCGAATTGACCCTGGGCCAATGCCCGGAACACAACGACGCACTCGGCCATGCCCGTCGCAACGGCGGCCGCCGCATTGGCAATGGC
>CERD01127108.1_pt1 | contig 22051 bp, 17 predicted proteins | sample 530931 | NCBI WGS metagenome assembly CERD01 (sample SAMEA2621101, study PRJEB7988) | marine metagenome | isolation source: saline water (ENVO:00002010), including
GATGCTCTCCCAGCTGAGCTAATCACCCGTTTGCTCTCGAAGTGGGGCGCATTCTAGAGATGGATCTGAACCTTGGCAACCCCCTTTTGAAAAAAAAATTGAAGAACTTACAAAGACTTAGGAAACACTCTGTTTAAGAGCCATTTTTGTGGTTTCCATCGGCATTGCTCCCGCGCAGGGTTGGCCTGCGTTCGCCAGAGGGGAATAATGCGCGCTTTGCTTTTACCGGAGTTTCCATCGCATGTGGTTTCGCAACCTGCTCGTCTACCGTCTCACTCAAAACATCCCTTTCGATGTCGAGACACTTGAAACCGCATTGGCCGCCAAGCCCGCCCGCCCCTGCGCCAGCCAGGAACTCAGTACCTACGGTTTCGTCGCGCCCTTCGGCAAAGGTGAGGATGCACCGCTGGTGCATGCCAGCCAGGGCTTTCTGCTGATCTCCACCCGCAAGGAAGAACGCATCCTGCCCAGCAGCGTGGTCAAGGACGCGCTGAAGGAAAAGGTAGACGAGATCGAAAACGAGCAGATGCGCAAGGTCTACAAGAAAGAGCGCGAGCAGCTCAAGGACGACATCATCCAGGCCTTCCTGCCTCGTGCATTTATTCGCAAGTCCGGCACATTCGCGGCCATCGCGCCGGAGCAAGGTCTGATTCTGGTGGATGCTTCCAGCCCGAAGCGCGCCGAAGACCTGCTTTCCACGCTGCGTGAAGCCATTGGTTCGCTACCGGTTCGCCCGCTGACCGTGAAAATTGCCCCATCGGCCACCATGACCGATTGGGTGAAGACGCAGAAAGCCGCGGACGACTTCTTTGTCCTCGACGAGTGCGAGCTGCGCGATACCCATGAAGACGGCGGCGTTGTGCGCTGCAAGCGCCAGGACCTCACCAGCGATGAAATCCAACAGCACCTGGAAGTCGGCAAGCAGGTGACGCAGCTGTCGCTGGGCTGGCAGGACAAGTTGTCCTTCGTGCTGGATGACAAGATGGTGATCAAGCGCCTGCGCTTCGAAGAGCTGTTGCAGGACCAGGCCGAACAGGACGGTGGCGACGACGACCTCGGCCAGCAGGACGCCAGCTTCCTGCTAATGATGCTGACCTTCAAGGAGTTCCTCCCGGCGCTGTTCGAAGCCCTGGGTGGTGAGGAGATTCCGCAGGGCATCTGATCGGCCTGTGCGCCGCCGGTTGAGACTGGCGGCTTAGACGCACGTTGATATGCCGAACCGAACCGGGCCGGGCCCATTGCCCGGACCTGCGCATCGTGGACAATAGCGCCAGCTGAGGACGACCTCAGGCTGCACCACTCACCGGGGACGGCCCCACCCAATCACCGTCCTGCCGAGGTGCATATGTCCTGGATCATTCTGTTTCTTTCCGGCCTGTTCGAAATCGGCTGGGCTGTCGGGCTGAAATACACCGATGGCTTCACCCGTCCCCTTCCCACGCTGCTGACCATTGCGGCAATGGCCGCTAGTCTGGGCCTGCTCGGGCTCGCCATGAAAACGTTGCCACTGGGCACCGCCTATGCCGTGTGGACCGGGGTGGGCGCAGTGGGAACGGTGATCGCCGGCATCATCCTGTTCGGCGAATCGATGAGCCTGCTTCGCCTGGGTAGCGTGCTGCTGATCTGCATTGGCCTGCTTGGCCTGAAGCTCAGTCATTGAATGCACCAGGACGACTGGCGACAGAGACCGGTCGGATACAAACAGCACTGGCGGGATATGCCCCCCGCGGGCCGGGCCAGTCAATACGGCCGCTTCCCAGCCACCCAATGCCGCGGCTGAAGGGTTGCGACATGACGCTGCCGCTAGCGAACCGCAACCCCCTCCCCGCCGCGTAATACCAGGGCAGATGCCCAAGCATAGAGGCCGTCCACCACAGAGAGCTTTGGAACAAGCCTCTGCACGAGCTCCCAAGCATACCGCTCGTCATAAAAACGTCGATAAACAAGCGAATCGACATTTATCTGTCACGACCAACTTCTAGGATTGATGAAGTTCCAGGACTGATTCGCAGTAGCTGCCGCCTAGCAGACCTGCGCAGCCGCCCAGTCAGGAGCGACACGCATACAAAATCCATGGAGAGATTAAATGTTCAAGTGCAAGCCCCTCGCAGCCGCCATCATCGCGATTCTGGCCACCCAGGCACACGCCGCAGACAACAGCGCAGAACAGAATCAGTCCGGTGCGGACAACATTGTGGAAGTCACCCAGACTGGCGGTCAGGACAACCTTTCTTATCAGGCCCAGACAGGGGCAGGCAACGATGGCATGGTGACCCAGACCGGGGCCACGATGTCCGATGCCGTGCAAACCCAGACTGGCAACCAGAACTTCGCTGACATCGTCCAGACCACGACCGAGCAGAGCGAAGCGATCCAGCTGCAGGACGGCGAGAACCATGACGCGAGCATCGTTCAGAGCGACTCCTTCGGCGCCACCGCCCGCCAGTACCAGCAGGGCAGCTTCAACACGGCATACACCGAACAGACCGCCGCTGACCTGAGCACCGCCGTGATCGACCAGGACGGCAGCGACAACTTTGCCGAGTCCATTCAGAGCAGCACAGAGCTGAGCGTTTCGGAGCAGCGCCAGGTCGGCAATGACAACGTCTCGCTGGTCTGGCAGGAAGGCGGCGCGCGCAATGATGGCGTGGTCAATCAGGAAGGCAACGGCAACGAAGCGGCCGTCTACCAGATGAACGCCTCTGACTCCATCGCCGATATCGACCAGCAAGGTGATCTGCAGGTCGCGTCCGTTACGCAGGGAGGCACCGATCACAGCGCAGATATCGAGTCCAACGGACTGCAGAACGAAGCCTACATCGACCAGAGCGGCTCGCTGCAGACCGCATCGATCTACCAGGACGGCACCGCCAACAGCGCCGACATCTTCCAGGTAGGCGATGGCAACACCGCCAGCACCGAGCAAACCGGAAACAACAACTATGCCATCGTCGATCAAGACGGCAGCATGCAAACCGCTTCGCTGCGGCAGGCTGGTGAATACAACGAGGCCTATGTCACTCAGGAAGGCACCGATCATCTGATCGATTTCGCCCAGGACGGCACCGACAACCTGCTCACCGTGACCCAAACCGGAAATGGCAACGAGCTGACCGGCTCCAGTTACGGCGACAACAACCGTGTGGATGTCCTGCAGGGCGGCGATCTCAACGTGGCCGACATTCAGCAGATCTACGGCTCAGACAACGAGGTCAGCCTGACACAGACTGGCGAAGCCAATCTCGCGCAAGTCATGCAAGGCGGTGCCGGCAACCAGGCGATGCTGACCCAGAGCGGCATGGGCGACTCGGCAATCGTGTCGCAGATGGGTTCGGGCAACATGGCCACCGTGACTCAGCAGTAATGCGTATGGCAGCCGGCCTCCGGTCGGCTGCCATTCATCTTCAATACGCCATCAACCGCTGCCATGCCTAACATGCCGGTTCAGATCAACTCTGATCGGCAGCCTTGGCTGCGGCTTCCCTTACCGCATCGGCACTGGTCGGTCGCACCACCCGCGACAATTCCTGCCCAAGGCGGACGAATACCAGCGTTGGCCACAATTTGACCCGGTAGCTGCGCCCGAGCGGCCGCCCCTGGCCATCTTCGATCTTGATGTGGTTGATCTGCGGAAAATCAGCCAAAGCCCGCTCGACATGCGGCTCCGCGGAACGGCAATGGCCGCACCAATTGGTGCCAAAGTCGAGCACTGTTATCCCGTCCAGCGAATCGACCTCGGAACGTGTGATGGTTTCTGTCTTGTATAAGTCGGCCATGCTTCATCTCCGGTCCTGTTCTCTTAATCGACCCCGACTTGACGCGAGCGATCCATGCCCTTGCTTGAGCACGCTGAGATGCATGACGCCTTGACCCTTGGTGCCCTGAATGCAGACACTTGCTGCCTAGCGCCGGTCGCCACGTAACAGACTGACTTGCGCCTGTAGCTGCTCACGACTGGCTTCGCTGGCGGCGACAGGCGAACTGGCGACCAACTCCACCTGCGACCAAATGCGTCGGAAGAAGCCCTTGTCTGGATCGCGACTGAAAAAACTACCCCACAGCCCACGCAGCGCCATCGGTACCACGGTCACCGGGTTCGCCTCGAGGATGCGCTCGACTCCCGCCTTGAACTCGTTGATCTCGCCGTCGGTGGTGAGCTTGCCTTCGGGGAAGATGCACACCACTTCGCCATTGCTGAGGTAGCGGCTGACGCGCTCGAACGCCTGGGTGTAGATCGCCTCGTCTTCGTGTCGCGCAGCGATGGGCACTGCGCCTGCCGTGCGAAAGATGAAGTTCAACACCGGGATGCGGAAGATCTTGTAGTACATGACGAAGCGAACGGGTCGGCGCACCGCCCCGGCAATCAACAGCGCATCAACGAAGGACACGTGGTTGCAGACCAGTACCGCCGGCCCCTCATCAGGGATCGCTTCAAGTCCTTGCTGGCGCACCCGGTACATGGAGTGGCCGAGCAACCAGACCAGGAAGCGCATGCTGAATTCCGGCACGATGCTGAAGATATAGGCGCTCACGGCCACGTTCATCAGCGACACCACGAGGAACAGCTGCGGAATCGACAGCCCCACAACACTCAGCAGCAAGATCGCCACAATCGCAGAAATGACCATCAGCAGCGCATTGAGAATATTGTTTGCCGCCACCACCCGCGCCCGCTCGTGCTCAGCGGTGCGCGACTGAATGAGCGCATACAGCGGCACGATGTAAAATCCGCCGAATACACCGATCCCCAGCACCGAGGCGAGAATCCACCAGGCCTGCCCGATACTCAGCAGCGCCAGCCAGTCGTGAGGCACTGCAGCCTGCGGAAAGTCACCCGAACACCACCACAGCAGCAGACCGAACAGCGTCAGACCAAAGGAGCCGAACGGCACCAGGCCGATTTCAACCTTGTGTCCGGAGAGCCGTTCGCAGAGCAGCGATCCGAGGGCGATGCCCACTGAGAAAACCGTCAGGATCAGCGTGACGACGGTTTCATCGCCGTGCAGCAGATCCTTCGAATAGGCCGGGATCTGCGTCAGATAGGTCGCACCGAGAAACCAGAACCAGGAGTTACCAATCAGCGAGCGCGACACCGAGAGGCGCTGTCCCAGGCCCATGCGCAGGATCGCGCCGGTCTGACGAAACAGATTCCAGTCCATCTCGAGTGTCGGTAAGGACGCACCGGTCGCAGGCACGGCTCGGCTGGCGACATAGCCGGCAACCGCTACCAGTACCACGCTGCCTGCTATCAGCTGCGCATACCCGTCGGTGGCCATCATGACTCCAGCCGTGATGGTGCCAGCAAGAATTGCCAGAAAAGTACCCATCTCCACCAGCGCGTTGCCACCGACCAGCTCGTGATCCTCGAGCAGCTTGGGCAATACGGAATATTTGACCGGCCCGAACAGCGCGGACTGGGTGCCCATGCAGAACAGCACGGCCAGCAGCAACGGCAGGTTGCCGAGCAGCATGCCCGCGCCGCCAGCGAGCATGATGAAAATCTCACCGGCTTTGATTGCCCGGATCAGTCGCTCCTTGGCGTATTTCTCGCCAAGCTGGCCGCCCAGCGCCGAGAACAGGAAGAACGGCAGGATGAACAACAACGCGCACAGGTTGATCAGCAGGCTGCTGTCGGCATTCGTGCCGATCTTGTAGAGGATCGCCAGGATCAGCGCCTGCTTGAACAGATTGTCGTTGAAGGCCCCCGACAGTTGCGTCAGGAAGAACGGCAGGAAGCGCCGCTTACCGAACAGAGTGAACTGGGAATGAGGCTTGGTCATCGATCCGCTTCCATGGAAAACATGTTGGTTCTTTGAGCCTCCAGGGTCCGGCAAAGGCACAGCACTGCCACGCGCGTGTCGCGGACTGGGCGATAAGTCACAGCGGCAGCTGCCCGAACGCCCAGCGCAACAGAAAGAAGGCCAGCAACCCGCCCGCGATAGTCGCCAGCAGGTTTCGGCTGAGGGCCGCGATCAGGATCGACAGCACGCCCGCCAACAGATAGGCGTTACGCCACTCCAGCCACCATTCGCCTGCTGGCATCAACATTCCTGGCACCACGATGGCGGTCAGCACCGCGACCGGAACGTAATGCAGGCCCTGCTCCACCAGGCGTGGAAAGCGCAGGTTGGGCCAGGCGAAGAAACTGAATCGAGTCAGAAAGGTGATCGCCAACATGCCGAGAATAAGTAGCCAGATCTGCATCAGCACACCTCCGTTTGAAGCTGCCGCTCGGCCCGGCGCTCCAACCAGACACCCACGACAATGCCGGCCAGCGCGGCGGCGATCAGACCGAGCTTGTAGGGCAGCTCCCAGGTCAACAGCGCGACGACCGCTGCGACCAACGCTGATGCCACCTGCGGGCGGGTGCGCATCATGGGTACGGCGATGCCGATAAAGGTGGCGATCATGGCGAAGTCCAAGCCCCAACTGGCAACGTTTGGCACAGCTTGACCAAAGGCGATACCAGCCAGTGTCGCCAGCTGCCAGCTCAGGTACATGGTCAGCGCAGCACCGAAGAAGAACCAGTGCTTGTGCGGCGAAGCGTCATCGCGCGCATATCGATGCTGGATCACGGCGAACGCTTCATCGGTCAGCCAGAACGCCAGCGGCACACGCCAGCGGCCTGGAAGGTGCCGAACGAAGGGCTGCATCGAGGCGCTGTAGAGCGCGTGGCGCAGATTGACGACGAAGGTCGTGAGCAGCACCACCGCTGCCCCAACGCCACCGGTGATCAAGGTGATGGCAATGAACTGCGCCGAGCCGGCGAAGACCAGGGCAGACATGCCCATGGCCTGCCAGCCGGACAGCCCAGCACCTATGGCCAGGGTTCCGAAAATGATGCCGAAGGGAATCGCGCCGACGATAAGCGGCAGAATATCGCGGCAACCGTGCAAGAACTCTTGCGAGCGGGACATCGGGGCTCCTTAGGTATGCACCGCAAACGATGATGAGCTACGCACCGCCGTCGTGGCCGGAGCATAGGGAAGGTTGAAGACAGGCGGATGAACGCTGAAGCAGCGCTTCTGGAGGGGCCCAACATTACCCCAAGTCGAGGCCCGAGGGCGATGGCCGGCACCTGAGGTGTTGATACCGGCCGAAATCCAAAAAGTCGAACCGAACTCGGTCGGCCACCTACGGTTCAGCGCATGCCGGTCTCCAGCAAACGCTTGACGGCCGGCCACTCGCGGTCGGTGATGCTGTACAGGGCGGTGTCATCCAGGCGGCCATCGGCGAGGCGTCGGTGATTGCGCAAGAGGCCTTCCCGCTGGGCTCCGAGTTTTTCGATGGCGCGCTGGGAGCGCAGATTGCTCACCGCGGTTTTCAGCTGCAGACGCACCAGCTGCCAGTCCTCGAAGGCATGCTTGAGCAACAGGTATTTGATCGCAGTATTGAGGCCGCTGCCATGCTCGGCCTTGTCCAGCCAGGTCCAACCCAGTTCTGCGGCTGGCAGCGAAGGATTGAAATCAGCAAAGCGGGTGGTGCCAACAATGCGTCCGGCCATGCGCAGGGTGAAGACCACGGCACGACCCTGATCCTGATCGGCCAGCGCCAGGCGATACCAGTCGGGGCGCAAAGGCCCACTCAGGTAGATCAGTTCGTCGCGGTTGTGGTTGGCCAGTTCGACCAGGGCCGGGATATCGGCGTCCACCAGCGGCTCCAACCGCAGCGCTCCCCGCTGCAAGGTGACTGGCCCTGGCATGAACATCGCGGTTTCTCCTGACATGGATGGAATGAGGCGCTGCTGTTATCACAGCGGCGACGGTAAGTGTGCCGGGCATGAATGACCAGCGCGGCGCGACCAAGCGGACGTGCACCTCGGTGGCTCGCTCCTGCTCAACGGCAATCGCGCAGCGCTGACTCTGCAAATTGCCACTATGACCAAGCAGGTTGTCTATCGCAGGGCTTTGCGGCGGATTCAGTCATACTTGTCGCGCTCATGCGACCATGGTCGCAGCCGCAACACGCCGCCCCGTTTTACTGCGAAACTTTACCCATTCAACTATCAATGAGCGGTAATTCCGGCCATCCGAAACCTGCAGAGTTTGAGCAGCACCCAAGCACTATCCCGGTAGCCTCCCATCTATCGGCTGCGCCTGAACGCAGCTCGAGTGACCATATCGCCTACCGGCAAACGTGAGTGCTGCCCGACCCGGCATGACTCGGCCACCCTGCAGCAATGGCCAGGCTGAAACCCGCTTGATTTATGTGTATCTGGAGTTCGCATGTCGTTGTCCGGTGGGCTGATTGCGCTGGTCGCCCTCACTTATATGGCCGTGCTGTTTGCCATTGCCTTTTACGGCGATCGCAACCGCAGCCAGTTGTCGCCGCGGGTTCGTGCCTGGGTTTATAGCCTGTCGCTGGCGGTCTATTGCACCAGCTGGACCTTTTTCGGTGCGGTCGGCCAGGCGGCTGAACAACTCTGGGCCTTCTTGCCGATCTACCTTGGCCCGATTCTGCTGATGCTGCTGGCGCCTCAGGTCATCCAGAAGATGATCATGATCAGCAAGCAGGAAAACATCACTTCGATTGCCGACTTTATTGCGGCGCGCTACGGCAAGTCGCAGCCGCTGGCGGTGGTGGTGACGCTTATCTGCCTGGTCGGCGTGCTGCCCTACATCGCACTGCAGCTCAAGGGCATCGTCCTTGGCGTGAACCTGCTGGTGGGCAATGAAGGCGAGGCCGCAGCCGGCTCCGGCGCGCAGGACACCGCGCTGATCGTGTCGATGGTGCTGGCGCTGTTCACCATTCTGTTCGGCACTCGAAACCTGGACGTGACCGAGCACCACCGCGGCATGGTCCTGGCTATTGCTTTCGAGGCATTGGTCAAGCTGTTTGCCTTTCTTGCGATCGGCGCCTTTGTCACCTTTGGCCTGTTCGATGGTTTCGGCGACTTGTTCAACCGCGCCCACGACGCGCCCGAACTCTCGGCCTTCTGGCAGGAGACGGTGAACTGGCCAGCCATGATGGTGCAGACCACCGTCGCGCTGATGGCGATCGTTTGCCTTCCCCGCCAGTTCCACGTAACGGTGGTGGAAAACATCGAACCGCGTGACTTCCGCCTGGCCCGTTGGGTGTTCCCGCTGTATCTGGTTCTGGCCGCCGTGTTCGTCATCCCGATCGCCCTTGCGGGTCAGTTGCTGTTGCCCAGCGGCGTCAGCCCGGACTCCTTCGTGATCAGCCTGCCGCTGGCAGAATCGCATCCAGCCCTGGCCCTGCTCGCCTTCATTGGCGGGGCGTCAGCGGCGACCGGCATGGTCATCGTGGCCAGCGTGGCGCTGTCGACGATGGTCTCCAACGACATGCTGCTGCCCTGGTTGCTCCGTCGCAAGGAAGCCGAACAGCCGTTTGAAGTGTTCCGCCACTGGATGCTCTCGGTGCGCCGGATCAGCATCGTCGCGATCCTGCTGCTGGCTTATGTCAGCTATCGCCTGTTGGGCTCCAACGCGAGCCTGGCGACCATCGGCCAGATCGCCTTTGCCGCGCTCACTCAGTTGGCACCAGCGATGGTCGGCGCCCTGTACTGGAAGCAGGCTAACCGCCGCGGTGTGTTTGCCGGACTTACCGCGGGCGGATTGATCTGGATTTACACCCTGATCCTGCCGCTGCTCGGCTGGCCGCTGGAAATGTTCCCCGGCCTGCAGTGGATGTACACAGCCGATCTGCCATTCAACACCAGCGCGCTAACGCTTGGCGTCACCCTGTCGCTGGTGGGCAACGCGACGCTGTTCTTCTGGGTGTCCATCCTGTCGCAGACGCGCGTCGCCGAACACTGGCAGGCCAGCCGTTTCATCGGTCAGGAAATCCACTCCACCGCGAGCACCCGCCGGCTGCTTGCCGTGCAGGTCGAGGACCTACTCTTGCTGGCCTCGCGCTTCGTTGGTGCCGAGCGCGCCGAACTCAGCTTCCAGCGCTTCGCCCGGCGTCACGGTCACGACTATTCGCCCCGGCAGCAGGCTGACGGCCAATGGATCGCCCATACCGAACGACTGCTGGCTGGGGTACTGGGCGCCTCGTCCACCCGTGCCGTGGTCAAGGCGGCGCTGGAGGGCCGCGACATGCAGGTCGATGACGTGGTGCGCATCGTCGGCGAAGCCTCCGAAGTGCTGCAGTTCAACCGTGCACTGCTGCAAGGAGCAATCGAGAACATTACCCAGGGCATCAGCGTGGTCGACCAGTCGCTGCGGCTGGTGGCCTGGAACCACCGCTATCTGGAAATGTTCGAGTACCCGGACGGGCTGGTCTACATCGGCCGCCCAATCGCCGACATCATCCGCTACAACGCCGAACGGGGCCTTTGCGGTCCCGGTGATGCCGATACGCACGTAGCCAAGCGGCTTTACTGGATGCGTCAGGGCCGGGCGCACACCTCGGAGCGCACCTTCCCCAACGGCCGGGTGGTCGAGCTGATCGGCAACCCCATGCCCGGTGGCGGCTTCGTCATGAGCTTCAGCGACATCACCGCCTACCGTGACGCCGAACGTGCCCTGAAAGAAGCCAATGAAGGCCTCGAACAGCGCGTCAGCGAACGCACGCAGGAACTGTCCAAACTGAACAAGGCGCTGACGGCCGCCAAGAGTGCGGCCGAGGCGGCCAGCCAGTCGAAGACACGCTTCCTTGCCGCAGTCAGTCATGACCTGATGCAGCCCCTGAACGCGGCGCGGCTGTTTTCCGCCGCGCTGTCGCACCAGCACGACGCCCTGCCGGTAGAAGCGCGGGACCTGGTGCGTCATCTGGACAGCTCTCTGCGCTCCGCCGAGGACCTCATCTCCGATCTGCTCGATATCTCGCGGCTGGAAAACGGTCGCATCACACCCGACCGCAACCCCTTCCCGCTGGCGACTCTGTTCGACACCCTGTCCACAGAGTTCACCATGCTTGCCGCCGAACAGGGCGTCGACTTCAGGGTGCATGGCAGTCGTTTGCGGGTCGACAGCGATATCCGCCTGCTGCGTCGAGTGCTGCAGAACTTCCTCACCAACGCCTTCCGTTACGCCAAGGGCCGCGTGGTGCTGGGAGTGCGTCGCCAGGGGTCCTCGTTGCGTCTCGAGGTCTGGGACCACGGCCCGGGCATCGCCGAGGACAAACTGCGCGTGATTTTCGAGGAATTCAAACGGCTGGACAGCCATCAGACGCGCGCCGAGAAGGGTCTTGGGCTGGGTCTGGCCATCGCAGATGGCTTCTGCCAGGTGCTCAATCATCCACTGGCGGTTCGCTCCTGGCCCGGCAAAGGCAGCGTGTTCAGCGTGACCGTGCCAATCGCCAGCCAGGTGCTGCGACAGGCCACCAGCAACGGCAAAGGCGAAGCGCAGCAAACCGCCCTGACCGGCATTCAGGTGCTCTGCATCGACAACGAAGACAGCATTCTGGTGGGGATGAACAGCCTGCTGTCACGCTGGGGCTGCCAGGTCTGGACGGCCAGTAACCGGGCCGAATGCGAGGCCTTACTGCGCGAGGATGTGCGTCCGCAACTGGTGCTGGTCGACTACCACCTGGACCACGGTGAGACAGGTTCGGAGCTGATGGCCTGGCTGCGTACCCGCCTCGGCGAGCCGGTGCCCGGAGTGGTGATCAGCGCAGACGGGCGCCCGGAGCTGATCGCCGCGATCCACGCGGCGGGACTGGATTTTCTCCCCAAGCCGGTCAAGCCTGCCGCGCTGCGCGCACTGATGAGCCGTCACGTTCCGCTGCATTGATGCCGCGTTGCGCCAGCGCAAGCCGCCGCGGCAGCGAGACGGCTAGACTGATGTCATCAGAAGTTGCTGACGGCCTTTGCCCATGACCCTCGAATTACTGTTGAACCTGGCAACCGCTCTCGGCGTGGGCCTGCTGATCGGTACGGAACGAAGCTGGAGCGGCGGTGACCAGGAAGGCCAGGAGATGGCCGGCATTCGCACCTTCGGCCTGGCAGGACTGTTCGGCGGTCTGGCTGCACTGAGCGCCAGTCACTTCGGTATGCCCGCCTGGATTGCAATGTTCGTCGTACTGGCCCTGTTGACGATTGCCGGCTATGTAATCGAATCCCGCACCAACAGCGACCACGGCATGACCACCGAGATGGCGCTGCTGCTGACCTTCCTGCTGGGCAGCCTCGCGGTAGCGGAGAGTCGCTTGCTGGCCGCCTCCGTGGCGATCGTCGTAGCGCTGCTGTTGAGCCTGAAGGCGCGGCTACACGGCGCGCTGCACAAGCTCAACGAGGCCGAACTGAGCGGCGTGCTGAAACTGCTGTTCATTTCCGTGGTGCTGCTGCCAGCGCTACCGAATCAGGGCTATGGACCCTGGCAGGCTTTCAACCCCTACACCACCTGGTGGATGGTTGTGCTGATCGCTGGCATTGGCTTTGCAGCCTATGTCGCCATCCGTCTGCTGGGCACCCGACACGGATTGATGGTCACGGCACTGCTGGGCGGAATTGTTTCATCCACGGCGATGACCATCACCCTCGCTCGACTGGACTCAGGGAAAATGCGCCATGCCTTGGCCGCCGGTCTTCTGGCAACCTCGGCGCTGATGTTCCCGCGGGTGCTGCTGGAAGTCGGGGTGGTCAATCGGGCGTTGCTACCGGCATTGCTTGCGCCGATGCTGACGGCCGGTCTGATCTACGCCGCCGGTGCGTTGTTTTACTACTTGCGCGCCGGTCAGCAGCACGACAACACCGCCGAGCCGCCCTTGAAGAACCCTTTCGAACTGGGGCCCGCGCTGCGTTTTGCCGGCCTGTTAGTACTCATCCTGTTCCTCGTCGAAGCCGCGCAACGAGGGCTTGGCGATGCGGGGGTCTATCTGGTTTCCCTGTTGTCGGGGCTGACTGATGTGGATGCCATCACTCTGTCACTGGCCAACAGCGCCCGGACCGACCTGGCGGAGCAGGTCGCGGTGCAGGGAATCTTTCTCGCCGCGCTGAGCAACAGCCTGGTCAAGGGCGGCCTGATCGTCTTTATCGGCGGGCGTACCCTGGCACTGCTGACCTTGCCGTTCATGCTCAGCGGTCTGCTCGCCGGCCTGGGAGTGCTGTGGCTGCTGTGACAGAGACGCGCGCTACTCCTCGGTTTCCAGCGGCGTCTCGGCCCCGGCGCGCTCGAGCCAGTCAGTCGGCAGGCGCTTGCTCGCCCGTGCACCCAACAACTTGAGCTGTTCGGCACGGCTCACCAGATTGCCGCGCCCATCGGTGAGCTTGTTGCGAGCACCGAGGTAAGCCTTGTCCAGTTGCTGCAGGCGGCTGCCGATTTCGTCCAGATCCTGAATGAACGCCGCGAACTTGTCGTACAGCGCCCCGGCACGCTCGGCGATTTCGCGGGCGTTCTGGCTCTGTCGCTCCTGGCGCCAGAGGCTGTCGATCACCCGTAGCGTCGCCAACAACGTCGTCGGGCTGACGATCACAATGTGCTTGCTGTAGGCCTCCTGAAACAGCTCCGGGTCGCCTTGCAACGCCGCCGCGAACGCAGCTTCGATCGGCACGAAAAGCAGGACGAAATCCAGACTTTGCAGCCCCTCAAGTCGCTGATAGTCCTTGAGCGACAAGCCCTTCAGATGGTTGCGCAAGGACTGCACGTGCTGCTTGAGTGCCAGCACACGGCTGCCTTCATCCTCGGCGCTGATCATCGCCTGGTAGGCGGTCAGGCTGACCTTGGCGTCCACCACGACCTGCTTGTCGCCGGGCAGCTGAATCAGGACGTCGGGCTGAAAGCGTTCGCCATCGGCGCTCTTGAGACTGACCTGAGTATGGTATTCGCGGCCTTTTTCGAGGCCGGCATGCTCGAGCACCCGCTCGAGGATCAACTCGCCCCAGTTGCCCTGAGTCTTCTGCCCCTGCAGCGCGCGAGTCAGGTTGGTCGCTTCATCACCGAGGCGCTGATTGAGCTGCTGCAACCGCTCCAGCTCCTTGGCCAGGGAAAAGCGCTCACGCGCCTCGTTCTGGTAGCTCTCCTCGACACGCTTCTCGAATGACTGAATTCGTTCTCTAAGCGGATCGAGCAGCTGACCAAGTCGCTCATGGCTGGTCTCGGCAAAACGCTGCTCGCGCTCCTCGAAGATCTTGCTCGCCAGCTCGGCAAACTGCGCCCGCAACTCATCGCGCGCACCCTGAAGATCTTCCAGGCGCTGCTCGTGGGTTTTCTGCTGTTCGTTCAATTCGGCTGTAACCCCGGCGTGAGCGGCGCTCAGCGCGCGCAGCTCGGCTTGCAGAGCATCGCGCTCGGCCTGCAGGTCATCAAGGGTTTCGCGAGTTTCCAGGCGCTGAGCCTGCAGCCATTCGGTTTCCCGCCGCAGCACGGCGGCTTCCGCCTGAAGCGCCGCCCGGGCTTCATGCAGGTCGGCCTGCTCCTGACGACTGGTTTCCAGCTGCGCGCCGAGGCCTTCCTGCGCCATGACCGCCTGACTCAGCCGCTCGTCCAGCAACGAATGCTCAGCCCGCTGCAGGGACAGGCGCCGTTGCAGTGACAACGTGACGACGGCGAGTAATAAACAGAGGGCACCGAGACCGGCTGCTAGATAGAGGGGATCGAGAGGCATGTACGGCTCCGGCTGAACTGCCCGGCAGTATAGCCAGCCAGCCCGTACAGGTCAGGCCGGCCCGTCTGCGACGCCGAATCTAGCGCTTGGCCGGCAGCCGCAAAAGGATGCGCGAGGCTTCGGCCGAGCCTTGGGCCGCTGCCTGTTCCAGCCAGTGGCGCGCTTTGGACAGCTCGCGGTGCTGCCCCTGACAGTAAAGCTGACCGAGCTCGAGCTGGGCCTGACGGTCGCCGGCTCTTGCTGCCTGGCGCAGCAATTCGAAACCGATGCGGCGATCACGCTGGCTGTCGCAGTCATGACAGAGCAAGCGTCCCAGTCGGCTCTGTGCTTCAACTACACCTTCGAGTGCCGGCTGCTTGAGCATCCGACCCGCGATACGTTTAACACTCTTGGTCTGTCCTAGACGCTGGCTGTCCAGCAGCCACAACGCCATGCGCATCGGCAGGCGTGGAGAAGATGATGTGCTCTCGAGCGGGCTCGAGGCGAGTGGACGCGTTCTCATGGTCACCGAATGGTTCGGGGGAACAAGGGCGCGCACTCTACTCCTTTTTTCACAGAGTTAAAGTCTTGAAAAAATCGGAAATACACGATCTGGTTCACACAATTTTTTAATCCACAGAACCTGTGGATAAGTCTGTGGGCAAACAGGTTACAAAATCCCCTAGAGCCTATGGTTAGTGGGCTCGAGTTAAACTGGCGTTTTTTTCGCCAACGCAAAATATCCTTATATTTCAATTAGTTATTGAAGATATAAGCTTCCGCTTGGTTTGCGACAGATTGTCATAAGCGCTTGACAAGGCATGCTGGCAGATGTGCACAAGTTTGGCGCAGCCCTCTCCAAACGCCCGCCAGAGCGCTGTTCCTGGCCTTGCCGATGGTTTCCTGGGAACTTTCCAAGTGAAAATCAGTCTCGCCGACACGCATCGGCGCCGGTCGCAAGCGCGCCATGACCGGCCTATGCTAGAGCATCGATTTTCAGCGGAACGGGTCATGACAAAGCGGCGGACAATCCTCGTCTGGGCGGTTGCCGGCCTGACTCTACTCATCCTTGGGTTCGGGTTTTACGCAGGCTTTCGCTGGCAGCAGCTGAAGCGTGACCTGGGGATCGTCACGCTTGAAGTGAGCGGACCGCGCCTGACACTCAGCCACCTTGCCGTGCGACAGATTGTCCTTGTCAGACAGCCATCAGCCGACGAACGGCTCGCAGTATTTCTCGATGACCTACGGCTCGACTTTGCAGACGGTTGGCAATTGCTGCCGCTGCAGTCACTGCGCATCAAGCGCCTCGACGCGCAGTGGCAGCCCCCGTCGAGCAACGATGACAACCCGCCCTTCTCTTTGCCCGACTTTAATCAACTGGTCGACTGGTCAGCCTGGTTGCCGCGACAAGCACAGATCGACTTGCTGGACCTGACCGTGCCCTGCGCAAGCGGAACCTGCCAGGCTCAAGGGCAACTGTTGTGGAGGCTTGGCGAGCACGCCCCCCTGCCCGCCACGCTCGATCTGCAGCTGGACCATCAGACGCACCACCTGGCGCTGGAGCTGCAAGCCTACGAGCAAGACAGCGACACCCATCTGGATCTCGATCTCCAGCTCGACGGTAAGCAGCGCTTGAGCATGCAAAACCAGCTGTCGGCAAACAGCGACTCGACACTCTGGCGCGGCACATTGGCCATGAACGAATTGCCGGAAGCGCCCTGGCTGCTGGATTGGCTGAGTGAATGGGTGGCTTATTCGCCGCCAGCGCTGCCGGCACTGCCGGAGCAGATGCGGATCGGCGCAGGCTGGGCATTGCAGATCGACACGCAGGCTCTGCCGCAGGATTGGAAAGCGCTGAACGGCGAACTGCGGTTGTCGGCCAATTTGCCGGCGCCATGGCCCGTGGTCGGACTGGGCCAGTTACAGGGTCAGGTCGACCTCAGCGTTCGTGCCGATGACGGCCTCTGGATACCAACCGAACTGAACGGCGATCTCACCCTGCAGCCGGTCGCCGATCTGTTCGCCGGATTGCCGGACCAACTGCGCCCACGGGCCGTCAGCCTCAAGATCGTTCCGGCACAGAATGACGAGGCACCCCAGACGCTGCCCTTGAGTGTTCAGCTGGCTGCCAGTGGTCCCTCGCCTGTGACGCTCGATACGCACCTGGTACTGCAGACCGCTGCGCCCTATACAGCGGCCTTTGACCGCACCCAGGTCAAGCTGCGCAGCCCGGCGATCACAGGGGCGGACTTCAGCTTGAAAGGCCTCGAAGCGGATCTGCGACTGCGCGGACGGGTTTCACGACAGGACGCCACCGTTCGCCTGGAAAAAGGCTCGAGACTACGGCTGAACAGCCTGACAGCCGCCTCAGACCTAGCAGTCAGCACGCTGATGGTGGAGCTGGCGGGGCTTGGCGCTGAGGCAAGCTTCAGCGATGGTCAGATTCAGAGTTTGGCGGTTACTGGAAAAACAGCCGTAACCGCCGGTGAAGTGAAGCAGCCCGCCTTGCGTCCCCAGGGCTGGCGCTGGAGCGGCACGCTCAATGCGGACCAGTCACAAATCTCGCTCGACGGTCCGCTGAGCAACGACGCCGGAATCAGCCTGCCGTTGAAGCTGACCCACAACCGGGCCGACAGCGCGACTCGACTCAATGTCAGCCTGCCGGAGCTGTTCCTGCGTGCTGGCAACCCGCTGGCCGCGACCCTGGCCGATTGGCCGCCACTGCTGGAACTGAACAACGGCCGCATGCAGGCCCAGGCGCAACTCAACCTGCCCGGTAGCGGCGCACTTGCGGCAACGGCCAAGCTCAGCGCAAAGGGGCTGGGGGGTATTTACGACCGCACCGAACTCAGTGGGCTCGATGCTGAGCTGTCAGCCGTCCTGCGGCGCAATCAACTGCGGCTGGACGTGTCAGAACTGACGCTGCGCGAAGCCAATCCCGGCTTTACCTTTGGCCCTCTGCGCTTTGCCGGCGAGTATGCGGCCCCGCTCGACACACTCGCTCAGGGGCGCCTGGCCTGGAGTACCGCCGAGGTGCGGCTGCTGGGTGGTCGCCTATGGCTGGAACCGGGCGCGGCCGACCTCGCGGCAGGTACCCAACAATTGCATGCCCATCTGCGCGGCCTGCAATTGCCTTTGTTGCTCGAAGCCTATCCTGCCGAGGGACTCACCGGCACGGGCGTGATCGATGGAGAACTGCAGCTGCAGCGCAGCGAAGCCGGTATCAGTATCGAGCAAGGCTCGCTGCAGGCGCGCGAACCTGGAGGCGCGCTGCAATTCCGCTCGCCGAAGATCCAGGCCCTGGGGCAAGCCAACCCGGCGATGCGCCTGGTGACTGAGGCACTGGATGACTTCCACTACGATCTTCTGGCCAGCGACGTGCATTACGCCGCTGACGGAAAGCTGGATCTGGGACTGAAACTGCATGGAAGAAACCCAGCTCTGGAAGGCGGCCGCCCGATCAACTTCTCGATCAATCTGGAGGAAGACATTCCAGCGCTGCTGACCAGCCTTCAGTTATCCGACCGGGTCAGCGAAACCATTCAACGGCGCGTGCAGGAACGCCTCAGATAAGGCACTGTAACGCCGTCCTCGACCTGGAGATGCCGTCATGCGGTTGCCCCACCCGATCAGCATTTTACTGCTCGCCCTCCTCGCCAGCGCCTGTACGCCACGCGTAGAGCTCGCCGTGCCCAACGAGCCAATCAACATCAACCTCAACGTGAAAATCGAGCACGAGATCTACATCAAGGTCGACAAGCAGCTCGACTCGATCATCAATGAAGACAGCGGCCTGTTCTGAGGAGCGTTATGAAGACCTATCTGAAATTCGGAACCCTGCTGCTGGCGCTGTGCCTCGCACTGCCAGCCGCGGCCATGACACTCAACGAAGCCATGTCAGCGCTCGGCCAAGCCAAGGCCAGCGGCCAGCTCGGCGAAAAGCCCGACGGCTATCTGGGCGTGGTGCAGAGTGGCGGCCAGGCTGAAGAAATCGCCAGCCAGATCAACCAGGCGCGGCGCGCCGAGTACTATCGCCTGGCGCAGAAAAACGGCATCGGTGTCGCTGACGTCGAGGCGATTGCCGGCAAAAAGGCCATCGAGAAAACCCCCGCTGGACAGATCATTCAGCTGAACGGCAACTGGATCAGAAAGTAAGCGAAGCCTCCGCGGGGTGCATTCGCACCCCGTTTCTTTTCGACCTTAGAACCAGGTCGAAACCGTCAGCGAGCCGAACTGATCGTGCTGGTCTTGCCCGTTGAATTCACGGGTGCGCCAGACCCTGGCGAAAGCCAATTGCCAACTGTTCCAGGTCAGCGCGACGCCTGCTTTCGCATCGCCAACCCACTCGTTTGGGTCTACCGAGTGGCTGTCCTTGAACGTATTACCTTCGAGCAACATGTTTTGCGCCATGTAGCGCCCTTCGACGTCCGCGAACAGGCTCCAGGCGAAGCCGCCGCCCTGATCAAAAAACATACTGCCACTCTGGGCGGGCGCCACGGCCGGAATGCTGAAGCTGCGCTCCAGCCGCTGCCCGATGCGCAAACCGAACCCGGCAGAACCGTAGGTATAGAGATTGCCCAGCGCAAAACCGGCACTCGGGCCGTATTCGAACTCCAGCCCGCCAAGGCGTTGCTGCTGCCACCAGCGGTATTGGTAAGCGAGGTTGACGAAGGGTTCGTTGCGCAGCTGGTTGTCCCAGCCGCGCGGGTCGTCGCTATTGGTGATTTCATGGACCCGGCGCTGAATTTTCTCGCCACCGGCCGCCGGGCCGACGATACCGATGTCCAGATGCAACCCACTGGCGCCGCGCCAACCCTCGTGTTGGTCATCCGAGAAGATCGACATGCCGGCAAACAGCAGCGCAGCATAGGGACGGTCATCCTCGATCAGCTCCGCACGCCTGATGTTGTCCGGCGTATAGAGTTGATGACCAATCCGATAGGCGATGTTGTCGACCTCCTCTGCCTCCCAACCTGGCATCGCCTCTGCGAACCGTCGCGACCAGTGATCGGCGTCGGGCTTGAACGAACGCATCAGTTCGAAGCCGTTGGTGTAGTGGCCATCGTCAGAAGCAAAAATGTCGTTTTCGATTTTCAGCGAGTACAGGCCCGCCTGGCTCACCAGCGGCGTACAAGAAACAATGACAGCTAGGGACACGCGTGTGCGCAGCTGCGAAATAGCCATGACCCGGCTCCTTGGTTACATGCAAACAGGTATGTATCAGCCTGTTAGAGCCGGGCCGCAGGTCAAACGTTCAGCGTGAGCGCGGTGCACGAAGCCGCTCAACGGCATGGATGCCCGCCTGTAAAGGAGCGCATCAGGTTCCGATGACGCCCCCGTCATTTTTGGTGATAAGCACTGTGGAAGAACGAGGACGCGTCTTGCCATCGCTGGCTGGGAAGCTCAGCTCAGGATGTTGGATATTGATCCACATGGCGCGGTAATCCGGACTCCAGGTAATACCCGTGATTTCACAACCGCGGGGGCCAACCAGGAAGCGCCTGACCTCGCGAGTCCGAGGGTCGGCGCAGAGCAGCTGGTTGGTGCCCATGGCCTGCATCGCGGCCTCTTCGTCGCCGTAGTCGGTTTCGATCCACAGCCGCCCTGCTTCGTCGAACGCCAGGCCATCCGGCGAGGAGAAGATGTCGCCATTGATCGTACCGGTGAGGTTGGGTGGCACCGGCTGGCCGCTGGGATCCTTGGCGCCCGGTTGTTCGCCGGCCAGTAGAAAGACTTCCCAGGTAAAGGCGGTGGCGGTCGGGTCGGCGTCTTTCTCGTTCCAACGCAGAATCTGCCCGTGCAGGTTGACTGGCCTTGGGTTGGCCTTGTCGGTTGGCCACTTGACTCCACGGTTGTCGTTGTTGGTGAGTGTTACGTAGACCTCACGGCTACGCGGGTGCACTGCAACCCACTCGGGTCGGTCCATGGGCGTCGCGCCCGCCTGGTCCGCAGCGGCACGCGCATTGAGCAGCACCTCAGCCTGATCGGCGAATCCATTCTCGACGGTGAGCCCGTTCTGGCCGTGGACCAGCGCCAGCCATTCACCGCTGCCATCGGCATTGAAGCGCGCCACGTAGAGCGTGCCGCTGTCGAGCAACTGGCGGTTGGCCTGATCGGCGCCCGGCACGTAGTGGCCGGCGGGGACGAACTTGTAGACGTACTCGCCCTTGGTGTCGTCGCCTGAGTAGAACGCCATGCGGCCGTCTTCACCCAGTGAGAGCACCGAGCATTCGCGGCAGTAACGGCCAAAAGCGGTGCGCTTGACCGGTTTGCTCTGCGGGTCGAACGGGTCGACCTCGACCACCCAACCAAAGCGGTTAGGTTCGTTCACGTAGCCGCTATGGGGTTGCGTCGGGTCCGGGGTGGCGTTGAAGCGAGGGTCGGCGGTTTCCCAGCCGTAGAGCTTGCTCAAGCCTTCGCCAGCGATGCCGTAGCGCTTGTGCGACGTGCGCTTGGCCAGATCAGCCGCATCGTGATTGACGAAGTAGTTGTGCCAGTTCTCTTCACACATCAGGTAGGTGCCCCAGGGCGTGAAGCCGCTGGAGCAGTTGTTGACCGTGCCGATGATTTCGCGCCCGCTCGGGTCGGCAACAGTTTTCAGCGCCTCGTTACCAGCCAGCGGACCGCCAACTGCCATGGGCGTCATCGCGGAGAGGCGGCGGTTGTAGCGCGACGGCATGACTCGCTGCCACTGCCCCTGGGCATCCTTCTTCACCTCGATGATGCTCAGGCCATGAGCCGCCTGTTCCTTGCGCACCTCGTCCAGCGGGCGCTTACCATCGGTGAAGGTCATGCCGTTGGGGTGCAGCGGCGGGTTGACGTATTCGTGGTTCATCACCAGCAAGCCGTGGCTATCAGGTGCGTCAGGGAACGGGAAGAAGTGCATGCCGTCATGGTTGTCGCCGGCCTGTTTGAGCTGGGCCTGCCAGTCGTCGCTGGCGTCCGGGTTCCAATCTGGCGCATCGGCCAGCACGGCGTCGCCCCACGAAAAGAAGGTGCGCGCGCTGTAGCCCGGCGCGACCTGCACGCTGTCGAATTTAGGGTCGAGCTGGGTAGGAATTCCGCTGAAGCCGATCAGCGAATCCGACTGTACAGCGCCACGACAGGCGCTCAGCGCGCCGCCGAGAAAGCCCAGCGCGGCGAGGCCCATGCCGCCCCTGAGCAGGTTGCGCCGACCCTGATCGACCAGCTGCCCGAGCGAGGGATTGTCGCTGGGGTTGATGGCCTGATCGTCCAGGGCGGAAAGGTTGGCGTGGAAATTCTGAAAGTCCTGTTTCATTCACTGGCTCGTCTGGCAAATGGATCTGCTGCGCATCACTGGATGCGGTAATGGAAGGTGTTTTTCACTTCGGGAACGGTCACAGCACGACCCTCGACAATACGCGGCTGATAGCGAAAGCTTTTCGCCGCCGTCAGCGATGGCCGGATAAACAGCGGGTGGCAATCCTCGAGGGCCCTCGGGTTTTCGATCCGCCCCTGCGGGTTGACCGCATAGCTCACGGTGCAGGTGCCTTCAATCCCCTTGTCCAACGCACGCGAGGGGTAGTCGGGTGCGTCCTTGGCG
>CERD01096999.1_pt1 | contig 21925 bp, 27 predicted proteins | sample 530931 | NCBI WGS metagenome assembly CERD01 (sample SAMEA2621101, study PRJEB7988) | marine metagenome | isolation source: saline water (ENVO:00002010), including
ATGGTCCAAATGCCATAGCATAGAAAATCCATGCCACCAAAATAGTGCCAATCTGTATTTCCTTGGCTCCATTCATAATCGATTGGAAGAAAACTATTAAGACACCGATAAGCAGCCCTACCGATGCCATCTGTGTGAAATCGCCAGTTCCGGTGATCATGGAAACAGCTATCAAGACCTGCTCCAAGAATGCCGAATCACCGACAGAGTGTATGGTCCACATTGGGAAATCTCCTGTTAAAAACTCCCCCTCATACTAAATACTCCTATCACTAGACCACGCACGTGTTCTTGCCCATTTTGGGCGCAAAGCCAAATTTAGGGTAAGTTTGTACCGTCAGCACAAACCATTGTTTTTTATGAATTAACCAAAGTTTTTGGGTTGCGTTTTCTTAAAGTCGTGAGACACTTTTTAAAGGTAACGGAGGATAAACCCATGAAACGATACATCGAGATTGCAGCTTCTGCTGCTGTAGTTCTGTCACTGGCAGGTTGTGCAACCACCGGGTCATCCGACCCCGCAACCTATGAACCGGCTAAATCCCGTGCGTACAACCTCGCTCAGGCCGGGGGTATCACTGAAGCGCGGGATACGGAGAGAAAGCACCTTTCAGAAAACGAGCTTTACAAGGTCGCTTCCAATGCCGACATCCTTATGTGGGATCGAGGAGCAAATTGGAGCGGGGGAGAAGCACTGGGAGCCAGCCTCTTGTTTGCAGCCCTGGAGCCAACGTCGAACTTCGCGAAAGACTCTTTGTTCGGCTGGATGCCTTCCAGCATGGCGACAGATGCCGTGCAGGCCCGTGCGAAGATGTCAGAAGTGACTACCTCCGCAATGAAAAATGCACTCGGTAGCCTTGGCTATACGTATGAAGCCACGCTAGAGAACTACGACCAAAAAGCAGTGTTTGGGGGCGGAAGCGCTTTTCTGTTCAGTCAGATAACTATTATTGCTGCAAATCAGGGATGCCCCTCGCCAGATTCTGTCGATCACTACTCAAAGACATGCTATGTCTCTTCTCAGATCATAGAGCCAAATCAAGGCTTTGAACCTGCGTTCCTGGGAGGTGGTCAGGCCTGGTCGTTCACGACTGAAGGTGTGAAGGCCTCATCTGTAAAACTGAATGTCCCGGAAGGGGTAACCCTGGACAGTGTATCCATCATCGGCGCGATCAGCGCAAATCTGCCCGGTTGGGCCTACATGTTTACCCCTCAAACCGATGACACTCCTCCCATGGTCGTAAACAAGGGGAAACCCTTGTACTTTGTGGAACCGGTTAGTAACGATGGTAAGAATTAGCCCAACACACAAAGCGACTGATTGGAACGATGACCTTCAGAAACTTTCACATGTGAAAGTTTCTGAAGGCATCCGATAACAACGACGTGAGGTATTCGGTTATGGCAAGAACACTAGACCAAATTCTGGACCAGGAGAAGCCCAGTGTTGTGGCTGAGGCCAGACGCAAGGCTTCAGAGATGCTCAACGCGATGGATCAACAACCGATTGTCAACGCCAAACAGGACCATGAAGCCGATTCCGTAGATTCCTCTCCCCAGAAATAACAAAGGGCCAGATAAACTGGCCCTTTAATTACTCTTGTTGAGCTGAAGAAGCCACTACGACATATACCGTATCGTAAGCGACAGAACCCGCCTAGCATCTTCAATGTTTCTGGCAATGAACTTGATATTAATTCACGATCGTCTCTTTCACGATATTCATCTAGGGATTGGCTAATTTAGCCGTGTTGGGCGAACGGCAACACTATCGGCAATATTTTGCCGCTCATCGTCTTGAGAAAAAGGGGGGATAAAACGTGGCTTTTTACGCATTTACCCCTGCGACATTGCTGGTAATGTGCCTTCATGTCAAGCACCAGGCCTTACCTTTTAGTTGGCACAGCCTTTGCTTGGATGCTGACTTTACCGGCAAGAGGAATCACTATGCAAATCACAAGTGGGGTAGCCCCATTACACACAAGTCAACGCTATAGTGCAGATAATTCCTATACATCATCAAAAAGCCCGGCTACCGAGCCAAACTCAGAAAGCCCCAGTCCGAATGGCGGTACGAAAAAAGCTGATTTTACGAATATGACCCGACAAGAGATGTTGGACTGGGTAAACACCGAGATAACCAAGGGAGAAATGTCCTTAGATGAAGGCTTTCCCTTTATGGCTATGACGATGAAAATCAGCGTCGGTACTGGTCAGCCTATTCCGGCATTCGATGATAATGCACGCTATGACATGTCTCAGAAGATTAGGGATGGCATCGATGGGGCGTTGAAGCGGAATGATCAAGAGACATATGAAATGCTGAGTTCTGCACTGAACATCATCAACAAATTTCAAGGAAAAACGATTGGTGTCGATACTACAGCCTAAAATGGTATATAAAGAAATATCGCGGCTCACGTAGCGTGACGAGTTTACTTGAAATCTAAGGTAGCGGTCATAAAAAAGGGTCAGCAATTGCTGACCCTTTTGTTTTGCTCCGGTTGAGCTAGAAGTTACGACGACAAACGTTGTATAGCGTCCTCTAGCACCCGTTTAGCTTCTTGGATATTACCTACCACTAAGCTTGGTACATTCTCCAAATCAACATCGGTAAAATTGTTAACAAGGGCGAGGCTTGTGTCTTGTTCAACCTGATAATCAGAACGACGTTCCTGCTGGGCTGGGTTATCAGTAAGCGACAACAGGAAAGCATCAACCTCATTTAGCGCCGCAGCGACCAAACTAGCATCCTCCTTACAGGTGTAAACATCAAACAGCCAGCCATCCTCTCCGTGTTGGTCGACTATGACTGAGACGTTATTGATGGTTTCTGATGAAATGTTCCCTGATATTAATTTCTGGTATTTATCAATATCATAGTCGGTCGCACCACTCTTATCAGCAGCCTTGCTAATACTAATGATGGTTTCCGCTGAAACAGTGTCATTATTTGCTAATATTTGAATGACTTTTTCATCAATATCGGCATCAAGTGCGCGGTCCAATGCTTGAACAGCTTTCTTCATGTTATCAACATTAATATGATCATGTTTAATCATTTTTGCTCTCCTTTCGAAAGGTTGTTAAATTGGATAAATAATATCAATCCAATTGGCTCTGCAAAGAAGCCGAAGTTGCCCAATAAGGGCAATTTCGGCTGTTTCATAGAGTTTTTTACCGAGGTGCATATCCCGATTCAGCAAGCCCCTTCTGCAACGCAGATAAAGCCTCTCTCATCAAATACGCCTCGTCATCGTCAACAGCATTAATCCTCACTTCTTGCCAACCAACTCGCTTTACAAGCTGCGCTAAAGCCAAAGCCTGCGCATCGGACAGCTCAGTAAGGACGGATACTGTATTATCCATAAGGACCTCCTATGGGAAGGAGGGAAGCCCCTAAGGGCTTCCCCAGGGGCTTCATTAATTCACCGCACCGTAATGAGATTTCGCGTAGGCAAGATCGAGCGTAAAGGTAATCTCAATCCGGTCCACGACGAGATCGAACTTACGGGCATGTTCCAGCAGATTAGACCGGAACACTGATTCGGCGTCGTCATGCGACGTCGCGTTAACCGTCTCAGCGACCAGCTCACCTTTTCCGTTGTCGTAACAGACGTCGGTGTAGTACACACGTCCGCACACATCGAACTGGTGATTCTCTGGTTGATTTTTAATTTGTCCCAGCATGTCTTTTCTCCAAGAGTAAAAAGCCGGGACTTCGCCCTACCGGGCTTAGTACCCGGCTGGGTGGTTTAGTGCTTACCGAGGACCGGCAAGTGATTTGTTGCAGTGGAGCGCAGGTCGAATGACCTCACCATCAATGATGCGGCCAGTGATGAATCCGACAGGGGGATTCTGCTCTGATTGCTCCGGTTCAATAACGTCTCCAGAAATTGGCGACGAGGTTTGACTGACGACCCGTACGGGCCGCGCTTTGAATATTGATCGAACGATGACGTTAAGAGTGCGAGCTACCAGCGAGGCACCAAACGCAATAACGCCAACTGTGACAATCATGACCAAAACGAATGTGGAAAAGTACATATAGAGCTCCAAACAATAGTTGATTGAAAGGGGCTCATCCGTGACCGGGAAGCCCCGGTTACGGGTTTAAATGATTTATCGGGAACGCGAAAACCAATCTGAAACTGGCTCAAACTTGTCGCCCGACTTCATTATCTCGATGAAGTCATCCTCGTTGTCACATCGGGCCAAACCGAAATAGCTTTTCGTAAATCGGCCATCAAGGCACCGAAGGACCGTGAAGTGGAGATTTCCTTTTGACTCACAGTGAGCCATGACAATCCCTCTGCGTTGATACACATGGGAATCATTCAAAGGAAGCACCAAGCCGTTGACTTCGAGTTTTTTCATCTTGCACCTCAAATAGTTTTGAGGGGTCTCCCAGTACAGGGATACCCCTGTCTGGGATGATGGTTAAACTTGCTGTTTGTTTGAGGAGGCCAGCTACCTCTCTATTTCCGGCGGTTCCGGAAATTGAAGATAGGTTATCGGACAATGGCCGTGAGGCTCGAAGCTACTTTTTCCCTTTTTGGGCGCAAAGAGGTTTTTTGTCTACTTGGGCCTGGGAGGTTCGCCTGGTCTGCCTAACAGCTCCCATAGAAGTCTGAAGGCATAGAAATGATCCCGTAGGGTTGTACTGCTCAGATGGCTCTGCCGCGCATAGTACCTGTGGATATGTGCTCTACCCACCTGATTAGGCTGGCTTACGCCTTGCTCATGGGCCGCAATATCTGACAGTGCAGCAATCAGCCGTTTCACCATCGCCCGTCTGGCTGTCTTGCCACCATGGCGAACATACACATGTGCTCGCTCTCTTACCCATTTTTCCATCGCTTACCCCAAATATGAGTTTGTTACGTCAATACGACCGTGTCCCAGCTCCCGCGCTATCTCAGCACGGATCTCCTGATCCACTGTCTTGGCCTGGGCGACCGAGATCCCCAGTTCCTTGGACAGGTATTCATGATGAGCCCGACCGTGGGCCACACCAGCGCGGATAGGGCTATCGGCCCCCATAAGGACCCTGTAGCGCTCCTGAGCATAGTGGTGGCGCTCACCATGAAAGTTCACCGGCTGACGACCAATCTCCCGATATGCCTCTTGTCGAAATTCTCTGTATGTCTGGTTGCCTGGGATCATACTGCGGCCATCCTGGATGGCCGCAGCTCTCTGAAGAGCGGTTATCTGAGCATTAGAGGTAATCGGCACCATACGCTGGCGACCACCTTTGGTTCCGTCCTTGATGGCAACAACCCCTTCTTTCTCTGCCTGTTTCAGCGCCCGAGTCGCATCAAGCTTGGCCGACTCCTCGAATCGCAGGCCAAAGTTGCGCTGCACCTCCAGCAGCGCTCCCAGCCGTTCTGAGACAGCCCCTATAGCTGCCTGGTGGGCCGCTTCCGAAACGCTCCGGTCGCTCGATGCGATCCCTGAACGCTTGGGAAGCCCGCCCTCAGCGACAGGCGCTACTCTGACTTGTCGGTCGCCACGAGCAATCTCCATCACCCGGTTTACTGCCGACAGGTAGTTCTGAGCTGTGGAGGGAGAAATCTCGCCACGCTCAAACCTATCGTTCAGATGGGCCGCATAGGCCACCAGATGGGCCTTCTCGATGTCTCGCATGTCCTTTATGCCCTGTTCGGTCTTGATCCAGGATGAAAAAACGCTCCAACGATCATGGATCGTTGCAATTGAAGCAAAGCTTCTCATCCCCTCTTTGAGCGCGTTGAGACCCGCCCGCGTCATATCACGGCTCTTAAGGCCATAGTTTCTGGCATCCGGATTGGATCGTTCTGAGCGCATAGTGCTATTCCTTCTTGTTCTGGTTCTGGCCTGCCCGAAAATCGTTGGTAAGTGATAAACGCGATTTTTTTAATCAGCTTCGCGTGCTGAGGCCAAATCAGGGTTCTTGCCCTGGCAAAGGGTGGATAAACCGAGCACCCACGGTCATTTACATACGATCAACACTGCTATGGAGCGGGCTGCTCTCGCCACTGGCTGGTCTGTTCCGTTGGAACAAACTGCCAGCAGCTCCGGCTGGTGAAGTCGCTTTTCTTGGAAAGTTAGCGCGTAGCGCTCGCCGCCTTGCGCGGCTGTGTTCGCGCACATTCGTGCGCGGGGCGAAAGCCTTGAGCCATTGAGGCACAAGGCTTTCGGCGGGGTTTGCTACCCCGTCTCTGTTTTCGCCGTTGGCGACAGAGACGGGGAGGGGCATAGTGCAAGCTCGGCATGCGCCAGGCTCACATGGTTGAGGTAGAGGTGGTCCTCTGGAATTTGGCTGCTCATGATCGAGTGCCAGGTACGCCACAAATTCAAGAGAACAGCAGCGAGGAGGGGCATTTGCCAACTGCAAGCAGCGGCAACGATGACGATATAGCGTCAGGGGTTCACGAATGGGGATGAAGTTCATCAGGGGTTCCTCCGAAGGTTTACAGACGGAGGAATGCCCACGGGGGACAGTCCCCCAGAGGGTTGGTTAGATAAAGGCAAACGCCTTGTTTAAATAAACTGCTGTTTTCGGCCAGCTACCATTTACGTCATTAATATTAATAGGTTTTTTGGCTCGGTCAAGCCCCAAAAGAAGGTCTCGTAAAAGGCTGTTGTGAGACCCATATTCCGTCATTCTGGTGAAATCCGCCGCCCAAATTCCGCTTGAGTCTCATAAAGTCGCTTTTCGAGACCTTGAAAGCAATAGTCAGCATTTCTCTGGACTGAGCTACTCCAAAAGGACTCGAAACGTTGGGTTTAGAGGGAAAGGAGGGTTAAAAGGTAGGCCCCGTCAGCGGCTGTGACGGGGAAGAGCTTCAAAATGGTTCACCAGGAGGTGTTTAGAAAGCTAATTTCAGCGATTACGGCGAAACCGTTTGGTAGCGCAACTTTCTAAACGGTCTGCGTTCACATAGAGCACAGCACATAGAGAAAGAACAAAGCCCACAAACCCAAGGGCGGTGTACATTGTAATGCTCAGATCTATCATAACTATTTCCCCCTTCAGTGGTGAACAAACTTAGTTTAAATTTCCACCGCAACTTGGTTTTCTATCGCTACCTGTATCTCATTCTCTATAGCAGAATAGATATCAACACTCTCGTCAGGAACTTCTATACTAACAAGAAGGCTAAATTTTACACTATGTTCCCAACGATCCTCAGCAGTTCTATACTTCCACCACCCGCCAACAGGAAAAACAGCTATCGTGTGCATATCAGCTAAATCTTGCGCACTGCCTATCCATTCGTCTGAATGCACCGACCCTCTTGTCCGAAGTTGCTCACCTAAAAACCACCCATCATTATCACCTTCAGGCCCATCGTAACCATCCATATTTGCCAAGCCATTTATATAAGACCGAAAATTTTCCAATGATTGACCAGGTCTTATTGTTTCAAATCTTAAACCATGTGATTGATAACTATATCTTGTACGGTACCCTCTTCGTCCTGGGTTGGGCTCTATAAAATACGACAAAGTAACCTTTAACTTAACCTCTAGATTGGGCGGCAGTTTTTGCAATTCTTGAAGCGGCCAAGGTAATTGGTAAAGTTTCATTTGATTCAGCTTAGGATCGGATGATGCACTAGCATCGTGAGGCTTAATAAATGGTTGAATCTCACCTTCTGCAACTAATGTGAGAGCGTGATCAGCACTATATCTAGCTCTATCAATATCAGTCACACCATAACCGACAGTACGCAACAACGTTTCTTTTGCTACCTTAGGACTGTGCACTGCACTGAGGAGTCCAAATCGCTCCATCATTCTTGGTGTCCACTCAGCTGAGTGGATAATTAAGCCTCGTATTGTTTCAGGCCAAAACTCAGGGTACTCAGCTGTTAATTGAGCTGCACATCTTGATACAAGCGCACACGCAGCACTTGTATCGCTACCTCTCTCAAAAACCTGACCAGTTGTTTTTCCTGATGTTGTTAATAGCCCGACCGTATCTTCATTGCTAACTTCTGTCTTATCCGGCGACAGCAGTCTATTTCCTCCTTCGGCAACAACATCAGGCTTTAGTGGAGCTTGTTTTCTCCAATCCCAATTGACAGAAGAGCGACTCGACGGAGCCACATCACCTTCTAAAGCAAATGGTGACCAACCTGCGAAATAGGGGTCATCGTTTGTTGTCAACTCCGTATATGCTCCGACAGTAATAGCATTCCATGCCTGCGCCGGATCTTCTATCTCCGCAAGGTTCACTTGATCCCAATAGTCCTGGTCAGGACGAATATCTAAATTGTTTCCGGCAGAAATAACAAAAAGCCTTCGTTTTCCATCCTGCATCCCCGAAGTAAACCGATCAATTTCTGCCGACCATGAAGAAGGCTTTCCACTTTCTCTTTCATGGTCAGAAGTGACAGCAAGACTATAAACTCGATTTAAATCAGGTCTATCCACTTCAAGCTTGTAAGCAGCTCCTACTGTTATAGCTCCATATAACAGGGGATCATTGTTACCTTGCGGGGGTATTATTCTTGCCGACTCAATGATATGCGATACGTGAATATCGTTATCGTCCAGTACAACATCCATCAAATTTCCAAACGCAGCAAGCCCTGCTTGCAAGGAGCCATGGTCATTAAATGGTGCTAGGGGGTTATATTGGTCGTATTTGGGCCACTCAGGATCCCAAGAGACTGAATATTCCTCACAGCTAACTGCACTTAACAAACGGTTGTTGTAATTAACTCCCGTATCAAGTATCGAAACACAGGTTGATATATTATCTGAAAGGGAAACTCTATCTGAAATGCTTTGGAGCCACTCCTGCTGCTCTTTTGGTGATGAGCTAATGATTGGGATTGGTGTATCCTTGGCTTTCCGAACTTCCTCTAAATTTGAAATTAGCTCAGGAGCTTTTTCTAAGTTATTTACGGTAGCTTTAATTAGCACGACAAAGGAGTTAAAGAACGAAATGGAAGTATTACCTAAACGACCACTTACACGTTCAGCTAGAGCCTCAGCTATTTCTTCAACGTTATCAACAGTATTTCTCTTCAACCATAATTCCCACCAGAAATCATCGTTTTTGTCCTTAGGGAAAAACTCTGAGGGATCGGTCCAAAAAGACTCCAAACTTGCAAGCCTGACCTCAGATATGCTGTCTATCAATGCATGATTCCTAGGAAATGAATCCCCATTTTTGTTCGGCTTTGAATCTTTCTGTGGGTCTAAATATTGCTGTATTTTTCTAAGAAATGTATCTCGGCGATCTTCTGGTATAAAAATGAGAGCTATTTCACTATTTTCCTTAATTTGGCAAGAGCAGAGCTTGAAGTCTCTATTATCTAAACTATCCAACGGTAACTTACATCCATCAACACTTATAACTTCAACATATATTCCTGAGTCATCAGTGATGGTTTCTATTTCTTGCTTTTTTTTCTGGTTGTAAGCATCCAGTAGATTCTGATACTGCTCCTCCAAATGCCTTCCATGTTGGTTTCTGTTGCGCACTGGAACACCTGGATTCCTTCCAGTCCTTTTAGATTTAAAGTCTTCGTTGATGAAAAAACTGGTTACATCTAAGTGCTTCCTTTTAGAAACCATAAAACGTCCTAATTAATTATTATTTCCTGATTGCCTTCTTGAGAAAGCTTTTAATAAAGTTTCACTTGTTATTTTTTCGTTGGAGCTCAAAACTGCCTCTTTAGCTGCATCTTCACAAGAACGAGTTATCTCAGCAGAGCTTAAACCATCAGCTGCTTCTGCAACCCTATCCCAATCAAAATCATCTGTATCAAAAAGCGACAAGCGATTTTGAATTAGCAAACATATCTGATTGAACTTTGGCTTTTCAAATTTAATAATGTCATCAAACCTTCTGTATAGAGCTTGATCCAATAACTCTGGGTGGTTTGTTGCTGCAACAATTATGCTTTCAGATTCGTCTTGCTCGACGAATAATAAGAAAGAGTTTAAAACCCGACGGATTTCTCCAACATCGTTGGATGATCCCCTTTGAGTTCCGATAGCATCAAATTCGTCAAAAAGATAAACTGCACGTGTTTGCTTTATATGGTCAAAAATCAATCGCAATTTTGCAGCTGTCTCGCCCATAAATCGTGTGATTAAGTTATCTAAAACGATTGTATAAAGCGGAAGCTTTAATTCCGTTGCCAACATTGATGCTGACATCGTTTTTCCTGTTCCAGGTGAACCAGTGAAAAGAAGCTTTCTGCGAGGCTGTAATCCAAACTTATTGAGTCTATCTTTTTGACGTTGTTCTAATAATACTTTTTCCATACGTTCATGTATGTCTTCAGAAAGAACAATTTCATTAAGACGAACACTATGAGGTGTTAACTCTAACAGGCCCTTTAACTCGTTGTTATTCTTCTGCGAAAAAGGGATAGCTCTAGTAGATGCTAATCCAAGCTTTTTATTCGAGCTCTGAGACCGTTCAACAAGATTCTTAATATCACTAGCTAGTTTGTTATGTCCCTGTCTTGCTTCTTTGGCAGCGACCTGAAGGGCAACAGAGTAAAAGCGCTGGTCGTCACGCTCAGCGTGACTTCTTAAAAGCGCTTTCAGTTGTTCCGCTGTAGCCATTATTTGATCTCCATAAAACAGGGTAGCCTCAATATTTTCGTGTATTTTAGTATGACAGATACGAAACTTTTAGTCCCGACTAGAATTTTGCACACTGACCACCCCGATATGATTATAGATAGTTGTTCTAGATACTCCATACCTTTTAGCAACATCTGCTACAGGAATCGAACCATCCTTGAGTAGAGCTTTAATCTCTCGAATGTCTTTCTGTTTCAGCTTTGGTTTACGTCCACCAAGTCGGCCACGTGCCCGCGCGGCCTTCAATCCAGCTCGTGTTCTCTCGCTGATTAGGTTTCTCTCAAATTCGGAAAGTGCAGCAAATACGTGAAAAACCAGCTTTCCAGAGGCACTTGTCGTTTCGATCTTTTCTTGAAGACTCTCAAATCCGATTCTCTGTTCTTCCAGGGTCGTCACGAGTTTGACCAAATCACCCAAGCTTCGTCCCAGACGGTCCAGCCTCCAAACCACCAACGTGTCGCCTGAACGCAGAGCTTTCAGGCAAGCCTCAAGCTCCGGCCTTTCAGTGTTCTTCCCACTGGCTTTGTCTTCATAGATGACCTGGCAGCCCGCTTTCTCCAAGGCATCCCTTTGGAGGTGCAGGTTTTGATCATCCGTTGAAACGCGGGCATAGCCAATACGTTGATTCATGTACAATTAATTTACATAGAAAAATATACGAGTATTTTAACAGATTGCACACCGAGAATCCATGCAAAATGGCACCTTCTCAATGTGTTCACGAAACGGTGGTTTTTTGGACACGCGGACGCCGCCCAGGAAGGGCAGAAAGATTTCGATTCGGTCGATCAAAGGAGGAAGTCAGAATGGGGGCCTTTTGGAAATTAATAGGTTACGATGAATGGGGCAATCGTCTTGTATTTGTCCTATAGAACTTTCACATGTGAAAGTTTTGGCTCCTTTCCAGATGGAAAAATGGGTGCGTAAAGCCCGCCGGGAGGGGACGTGCCTAAGTGTCATGCTATCCCGCACAGCAAGACAATTGTTTTACATCTTTGGTGAAGGTTTGAGCACATAACTTCAGCCCCTCGACCATGGTGAGATACGGAAACAATTCATCGCCGATGGCCTGCACGGTCATGCCGGCTCTGATCGCCATCACCGCGGTCTGGATCAGCTCACCGGCCTCACCGGTCACGGCCTGCACGCCCAGCAGGCGGCCGGATTCCCGCTCTGCGACCATCTTGATGAAACCATGCGTGTCGAAGTTCACCAGCGCGCGCGGTACGTTCTCAAGATCGAGCGTTCGGGTATCCACGGCAAAGCCCTGTTTTTCCGCCTCGGCTTCTGTCAAGCCCACCGTGGCAACCTGGGGATCGGTGAAAATCACTGCGGGCATGGCGCTGAGGTCAAGGCTGGCGTCACCGCCGGTCATGTTGATGGCAGCCCGGTTGCCGCCGGCAGCGGCCACGTAGACAAACTGGGGCTGATCGGTGCAGTCACCGGCGGCATAGATGCCAGGCTCGGTGGTTTGCATCTGCTTATCAATCCGGATGGCGCCTCGCTCGGTGGCAACGCCGATGGCTTCCAGGTTCAGATTCCCGGTGTTGGGTGTGCGACCACTGGCCACCAGCAACTGCTCTGCCTCCAAGATGCCGGCATTGGTCTGGACCGTGAAGAGGCTGCCGTTGTGGCTGATCTCGCTGGCCTGGGTCTGTTTGAGCACGTCGATGCCCTCACATCGGAAGGCTGCTTCCACAGCCTCGCCCACCGCCGGGTCTTCCTGGGACAGCACCCGGCTGCGGGCCAGAATGGTGACTTTACTGCCCAGGCGGGCAAAGGCCTGCGACAACTCCAGAGCAACGACTGAAGCGCCAATGACAATGAGGCGCTCGGGAATATGATCCAGTCCCAGCGCAGTAGTGGAGGTAAGATAGGGCGTCTCGGACAGTCCCGGAATGGGTGGTTCGGCAGGCCGGGCACCGGTGCCGATGAAGGCTTTGTCAAAGTGAACTTCCTGTTCACCGCCGTCGTTCAGCGTGACCTTTATTGTTCTATTGTCCAGGAAACGGGCCTCACCCTTGAGAACCGTAATCGCGGCATTGTCATCGAGAATGCTCTCGTATTTCGATTCTCGCAGTTCCTCCACCCGTACCTGTTGCTGAGCCAGAAGTGCGGTACGATTCACGTCAGGCACCTGGCGACTCAGCCCGTCATCGAACGGGCTTTCCCGGCGAAGGTGAGCGATGTGAGCCGACCGGATCAGGATTTTGGACGGTACGCAACCAATGTTGACGCAGGTTCCACCGATCGTACCCCGCTCGATCAGGGTAACCGTTGCACCACGTTCGGTGGCTTTCAGGGCGGCCGCCATGGCACCGCCACCGCTACCGATAACAGCAATGTGCAGATTGTTGTCACTCATAACGATCACTCCTTGGATGATGGGCTGTCGCAGCAGGCGTCGTATTTTTTCTTACGCCATATGGCATAGCCGGTCAGGCCGATAAAAAATACCAGCGCAGGTAAAAGCACGTAGTCAAGATAGCCAGTAAGTGCTGCCAGGCCCAAGGTGCCCAGCAGGATCACCAGTACGGGCGTAAAACAGCAGAGCGCGACCAGCACGGTGCCGATAACACTTACTCGCAACAGGGTTTTGGGGTTTTGGGGTTTTGCATGCCTACTCCTTTCCCGTTTGACTTTGCTTCAGCGAGGACGGGTAACCCGCGTTCGTCGTAGCCTGAGTCAGTGCCTCAACGGTGGTCTTCGTATCGTCAAAAATAACTGTCGCATCACGCTCTTCATAACGGACCTGGACAGAGTGCACCCCCTCAACTTGGTTGAGAGCCGCCTTCACAGTTATTGGGCAGGCAGCACAGTTCATACCGGGAACGGACAAGGTAACGGTTTGCTCGGCCGCCAGGGCGGGCAGGCTGAGTGCCATAAGCAAGGTTGTTGCGATCAGTGATGTTTTCATGGTGTCGTGCCTCTCAGTAAAACATGGGTAAAACGTAAGGGAACGCCAGGGCAACCAGAATGAGCAGCGCGACGACCCAGAAGACGACTTTGTAGGCCGTTCGAGCGTGCGGCGCTGCGCAAACGTCACCTGGCCGGCAGTCCCTGACTGGCCGGTATATCCGGCGCCAGGCAAAAAACATCGCGATCAATGCCGCCCCGAGGAACCACGGACGGTAGGGCTCCAGGGCAGCCAGGTTACCGATCCAGGCGCCGGAAATGCCCAACGTGATCAAAATCAGTGGGCCAAGGCAGCAAGCGGATGCCAGGATCGCGGCAATACCGCCTGCGACCAACGAGCCGCTACCTGTTTTGAGTTTTGACATTACGATGCTCCTGTAATGAACTGACCAGTTATTATAAACTTACTACCGTAGTCAACTACGGAGTCAATCCCTATGACAAAAAAACCTTGTTCATTGACCATCGGAGCGCTGGCCAAGGCCGCCGATATAGGCGTGGAAACCATCCGCTATTACCAACGCAGAGGCTTGGTGGCCGAACCTGACAAACCCTATGGAAGCATTCGCCGCTATGACGAACACGCGCTTGCTCGCCTGCAATTCATCAGAACGGCTCAGTGGCTGGGTTTCAGTCTGGAAGAAATTGGCGGGTTGCTGAAACTGCAGGACGGAACCCATTGCGACGAAGCCCGTGCGTTGGGCGAACAAAAATTAATCAGCGTACGGCAGAAAATTGAAAGCCTGCGACGAATTGAACTTGCCTTGGATGGATTGGTGAAGGAATGTTCCGCTCAGAATGGCGATGTCAAATGCCCCCTTATCACCGCAATTTACGATGGATTGGAATTGAATAAGTCGTAAATGAAATTTTGTCATCACGCGAACGCCACTTAGGAAGGTGACCACTACAAAGGGCTGAAAGATTTCATTTGGGTGGATCGAGAGACGGGGTTAGAATGAGGGATATTGAGAAATCAATAGGTTACGAGGGTAGGCATCAAACATTTTTGATCCCTATTTACTCCCTAACAATCGCAACTCATTGAAAATAATAGAAACTTTACATTCTGTATCGGCAAGTAATGTAGGCGGCGCGGCCGCTAGATGTATAATAAATAACAGAGAAGCACCCCATAAATGAGTAAGCACTTCGAAATAATTGTCGGCACGATGTTAGGTGCCTCTGAATATGTGGCAGATGCTATTGCTGAGAAGCTTGATGCAAGTGGGCATACGCATACTATTCACGCTGAACCGAATTTAGATAACATCAATACCGCATCAATATGGGTTGTATGTACGTCTACCCACGGCGCAGGCGAGCTACCTGACAATATACAGCCCTTTGCCAAGCAGCTTGAAAGCGCAGACTTAAGCACGGTACAGGCCTATGTTATTGGACTGGGCGATACCAGCTACGACACTTTCTGCTTTGGCGCAAAGGAAATGGAAAAGCACATCGTTGATGCAGGCGGTACGCTAATCACCGATGCACTCTACATTGATGTACTTGAGCACCCCATTCCAGAAGATGCAGCCGTAGAGTGGTTTGACGACAAGTTAGCAAGCGCCTAATCGCCTTTATACTAAGGAGCTGACGCAATGAATAGCAACCTCACCCAAGCAGAACTTGCCGCTTTGCAATGCCCGATTTCTAATGACTGCCGCGTGTTGTATTTGCTTGGGCTTCGCGTAGGTGCTAACACCGCTACCACATCGTCAGCCCCTATTGATTATAAACATCTGCTAAATTTACTTAATGGGGATAGCAAAGACGAGCCGTATCAGCGAGGCCGTCAGATCAATAGCCTAGTAAAGCAATTAGAACAAGTGGGGTTGGTTGCCCTGCCCTTAGCGTTAGATCTAGAACACACTATTAATGGTAAAACACTCCTTCTACCGCTTCTAAGCGAAGCCCAGTCAGACTTTGATCAACTGCACGCTAGACACAGTGCGATGACAGCTACCTGGGCCCCAAATAAAGCCCTATTTGAAGAAATGGCCTCACTATTAGGCATTATAGATAAAACCTATGATGACAACGAAGTGGGTGAATTTATCGCCTATTGGCTAGGTCGGCCAAGCTCAGTATTCAGTGAATTTCAGTGGACACAAAAATTTGCTAACAATATCAAACGCAAGCGCTTAGCGTCTGGCTACGCTCCTACAAAAGTGGTGGGAACACAACAAGTGAAAGTTGCAGCCGGCATTGAAGCAGATGATAATGCAAGAAAGCTGGTGGAAAAGTATGCCACAACTAAGAAGAGTTAAATCGTTATGGACCGTATAACCGACAAAATTGCCAATTTAGCGAAAGCGCTCAAAAAAGATGTCGATCCCAATGGTGAGTATATCGACTACAAAACGCTGCGTAAGCAGTATGAAGTCAAAGCCAATGAAGAAGTGTCGCAACTACAGCAGCGCAGCAAGAAAGCGCGTGTAGAGGCCATACACGGCCGTTCAGATCTAAATCCTAAATGGACGTTTACCAACTTAGTTGAAGATAGCGATGATGTGATAGAAGCGGTTTCTATCGCACAATCTTTCATTGCAGCTCATGACGACCCTGCTTGGCGACAAAGCGGCTCGCACATGATGATATTTTACGGCGACTATGGGCGTGGCAAGTCACATATTGCCGGTGCAATAGCACACCAACTTATTGAGCAATACGAAATCTCAGTGCTCTATCGTCAGTTATCAACACTACTGGAAATGCGTAACTTCTCTTTTGACTTTTCTGCCACTGACAACGCGAGTCAGCGGTTTAGAGAGATCAATCAAGAACTATTAGACGTGGATCTTCTGATATTAGACGAGGTGTGTGTTAACGAATCAGCGCTAAAGAAAAACGCGCAAAGCTGGTTTGGCAATCTACTTAGGCAACGTTTGGTAAACAAAAAGAACTGTATCTTGATCACCAACCACAATTTAGCTGAGCTAGAAAACGCACTGGGGCGCTACTGTTTTGAATCGATAAAAGAGTACGATACCTACAAAGTTCGCTTCCAAGGCCCGAGTCGTCGTGAAGGACTGACTATTGAGCAAGAAGACATGCAGGGCTCAGTTGCACAACCGCGTTATCAACCTAATCAGGTTCGATAATGTAAAGCGTGTATTGAGTAAAAAACAATTGATTTAAGGGCAGTGAAAGCGTTTCTTCACTGCCCTTTTTTATTGTTTGAGCCGATAGGTAATACGTTTTTGTCAGTCAAATGCGACGAATGACATCGCCGATCGAAATATTGTTTGCGAAGTGAAAATGACGATCATGCGATCTAATCACAGGATTAGTAAAAGATCTCCTCCACAATGAGATCGACCTATAAGCCACGTCACTACACGATCTTTTGATCTATAAACATAATTAGCAAACATTTTATCCCCAGTTGGATCACATCTTGATCACGCCTGTGGATAGGATCCTACAAACCACTGTGTATAAGCTTTGATCCAAAAAAGAATAACTTTTAAAAAGAAATGGGGTGTGGATAAAAAGGGTATTTATACACAAGTTTGAATGGGGGTTATGGATCTGTGTTTCCCAATGTTGTTGATCGCGTAACTTGATGATCTTTATCTCCTTTGATCGGTTACCCACAGATCTTGCCGATCCTAATAAAAGTAAAAATAAACAGATCTAAAAGAGATCTTAAGATCTTATTATTCGATCACACTTCTTTAAAAACAGGTTTTGAGGAAAATTTAATCATTTTCTTTATTCAATAAGTCAGATAAAATACGCGCCCTTTTTTCGGCAGACTGTGCTTAGAAAAAAGTTAGATTTTAATAGGCTTGTCGTACGTTAATAGTGAGGTTTATCCATGTTTTATACTGAAGCATTTGATGTCATCGTTGTAGGTGGTGGACATGCGGGTACAGAGGCAGCGCTTGCAGCTGCACGCATGGGTGCAAATACACTTTTGCTAACTCACAATATTGAAACGATTGGCCAAATGTCATGTAACCCAGCTATCGGTGGGATCGGCAAAGGTCATTTGGTTAAAGAGATCGATGCATTAGGTGGCGCAATGGCGCTAGCTATCGATAAAGGCGGTATTCAGTTTAGAACACTAAACTCTTCAAAAGGACCTGCTGTTCGCGCTACACGTGCACAAGCAGATAGGACTTTGTACAAAAATGCCATTCGTGACATTGTAGAAAATCAAGAAAACCTAACGTTATTCCAGCAAAGTGTCGACGATCTCATTGTAGAAAACGATCGCGTATGCGGTGTGGTTACCCAAATGGGCTTGAAGTTTAAAGCCAAGTCTGTGGTATTAACCGTGGGTACGTTCCTTGGCGGGACCATACACATCGGCCTTGAAAATTATCGCGGTGGTCGTGCGGGCGATCCACCGTCTATTGCGCTTGCTGATAGACTACGTGCCCTTCCGTTTCGTGTTGACCGATTAAAAACCGGGACACCAGCAAGACTGGATGCACGCTCTTTAGATTTTTCTGTAATGCAGCCTCAGCCTGGTGACAGTCCAACACCGGTATTCTCGTTTATGGGTGATAGAGCCATGCACCCTACACAGATCCCGTGTTACATTACCCACACTAACGAAAAGACCCACGATATTATTCGCGGCGGCCTAGATCGCTCTCCAATGTTTACCGGCGTGATCGAGGGGATTGGCCCGCGCTATTGCCCGAGTATCGAAGATAAGATCACCCGTTTTGCAGACAAGACATCGCATCAAATTTTTGTTGAGCCAGAAGGCTTAAACAGCATTGAAGTTTATCCGAACGGAATTTCAACCAGTCTACCATTTGACGTACAGATGAACCTTGTCCGCTCGATCAAAGGGTTTGAAAACGCACATATCGTTCGTCCGGGTTATGCCATTGAATATGATTTCTTTGATCCGCGTGATTTGAAACAGACCCTGGAAACCAAATTTATTCAAGGTCTCTTCTTTGCTGGGCAAATTAACGGTACCACTGGCTATGAAGAAGCCGGTGCACAAGGACTAGTGGCTGGCGCGAACGCTGCACTTCAAGTGCAACAAAAAGACCCGTTTATCTTACGTCGCGATCAGGCTTATATGGGCGTACTGATTGACGACTTAGCGACAATGGGAACCAAAGAACCCTATCGTATGTTTACGAGCCGCGCAGAATACCGACTGCTACTTCGCGAAGATAACGCCGACAGCCGTTTAACTGCGATGGGTCGAGAAATCGGTCTTGTTGATGATGCGCGTTGGGCGAAGTACAACGATAAAATGGAAGCGGTAGAAACAGAGCTTCAGCGTTTACGTGGTCAGTGGATCCATCCTGATCACGCAGCGACGCCTGAACTCAATACCATGCTGAAAAATCCGGTAAGCCGTGAACATTCGCTGGAAGAATTGATTCGACGTCCTGAAATGACCTACAGCCAATTAATGAAAATTGAAAGCGTGGGTCCGGGCATTGACGATCCCATTGCCGCCGAGCAGGTAGAAATTCAAATTAAGTACGCCGGTTATATTGCCCGCCAAATGGACGAAATCGCGAAAACCCAACGGCATGAGAATACGTTGCTACCGATTGATATGGACTTCAGCAAAATTTCTGGCTTGTCAAATGAGGTGGTAGCTAAACTTACGGAAGCGCGTCCAGAGACTATCGGCAAAGCATCTCGTATTTCTGGCATTACGCCTGCGGCCATCTCGTTATTGCTGGTTTACCTTAAAAAACACGGCATGTTGCGTAAACAAGACAAAATTAGCGCGTAAAACACGCGCTTGCATCAATAGACGACTACGAGCGCTTAGTATTTCCGATTTATTCGCGTATCATTGCACTATAGAAAACGATATATAGAGATACTAGGCGCTTTCACTCTTCCCAATCTGTTTTGGGCCTGCGTAAAGCAACACCCTATAATCAAATCCACTAGACAGAATTTTTGATGACTATACAGCAAGAATTGCACACCATTTTGGTCCAAGGACTTGACGCCCTTTCACTAGAGTTAAGCGAAAGGCAACAACAGCAATTAGTCGATTATGTTTTACTGATGGATAAATGGAATAAGGCATATAACCTCACTTCAGTACGCGATCCTAAACAGATGATGGTGAAACATATTCTAGACTCGTTGGCCATAGTGCCTCATCTTGAAGGTGACAACATTATTGATGTGGGAACAGGACCTGGCCTACCAGGTATGCCATTGGCTATTGCTTTTCCTGAAAAGCGATTTACTTTGCTCGACTCCCTTGGCAAGCGTGTACGCTTTATGACGCAGAGTGTTCACACCCTTGGATTGAAAAACGTTACACCCGTGCAAAGCCGGGTGGAAGCGCACAACGGTGAAGTGCCTTACGATATCGTGTTAAGTAGAGCTTTCGCTTCGCTAAAAGATATGTTGCACTGGTGTCAACATCTGGTAGATTCAGAAGGACAATTTTTGGCGCTCAAAGGTCAGTTTCCGCAAGATGAGATAGAAGAAGTGAGTGATCACTTTCATGTGAGCAAAACGGAAAACCTCACTGTGCCAAATTTAGTAGGCGAACGACATCTGGTTTGGCTAAAAAAGAAATAGCCAAAAAATAGAATAGACAGAACAGGATCTAACGTGGCTAAGGTAATCGCGATCGCGAATCAGAAAGGTGGTGTAGGAAAAACAACCACCGCAGTTAACGTGGCAGCGTCAATGGCAGCAACGAAGCGCAAAGTGTTGCTTATTGATCTCGATCCACAAGGCAATGCGACCATGGGCAGCGGCGTTGATAAATACGACGTTGAATCTACGGCCTTTGAGTTGTTGATTGAAGAAAAGCCGATTGATGACGTCATTGTAAAGGGAACAAGCGGGAAGTACGACTTGATAGCTGCAAACGGTGATGTGACCGCAGCAGAAATTAAGTTAATGGAAATGTTTGCCCGTGAAGTTCGTTTGCGCAATGCGTTAAAGCCTGTAATGGACTACTACGATTTTGTTTTTATCGACTGTCCTCCTTCGCTTAACCAGTTAACCGTCAATGCGCTTGCTGCTGCAGACTCTGTGATGGTTCCTATGCAATGTGAATACTATGCGTTGGAAGGTCTTACCGCTTTGATGGATACCATTCAAAAATTAGCGTCGGTAGTGAATCCTGAATTGAAGATTGAAGGCGTATTGCGTACTATGTACGACCCGCGCAATCGCTTAGCGAATGACGTTTCAGAGCAGTTAAAGCGCCACTTCGGTGAACAAGTTTATCGCACGGTCATTCCGCGTAACGTTCGCTTAGCTGAAGCGCCTAGCTTCGGTACGCCGGCTATGTATTATGATAAGTCGTCTACAGGCGCAAAAGCATACTTGGCCTTGGCGGGTGAAATATTGCGCCGCAGGGATAAGACAACGCCTGCACAGGCAAAAGCAAGTTAAATGATAATAAGCTGAACACTATCAGCACATGCCATAGAGGACACTATGTCAGCACGTAAAAGAGGCCTTGGCCGCGGTTTAGATGCGCTACTCGCAACCAGCCAGTCATCTGCTCAAAAAGAACAAGATGCCGCCGAGGTTAATTCAACAAACGGCGAGTTGAGTAAACTGCCTATTGAATACTTAGTGCCGGGTAAATATCAACCTCGTAAAGACATGTCACCTGATGCACTAGAGGAGTTAGCGTCGTCAATTCGTGCACAAGGCATTATTCAGCCTATTGTGGTTAGAAAAGTTGATGAGCACCGCTATGAAATTATAGCCGGTGAGCGTCGTTGGCGAGCATCTCAACTTGCTCAGCTTGATGAAGTACCGTGCATTGTTAAAAACGTGCCCGACGAAGCTGCGGTTGCTATTGCGCTTATCGAAAACATCCAGCGCGAAGATTTAAACGCAATGGAAGAGGCGCAAGCCCTTGACCGATTGATGAGTGAATTTGCCCTCACGCATCAGGAAGTGGCTGAAGCCGTAGGTAAATCACGCACCACAGTGACAAACTTACTTCGCCTAAATAATTTGAACGATGACGTTAAATTGTTAGTTGAGCATGGCGATATTGAAATGGGTCATGCCCGTGCGCTTTTGGCATTAGAAGGGGAAACCCAATCTGAGACGGCGCAAGTAGTATCTGGCAAAGGTCTTACTGTTCGCGACACCGAAAAGCTGGTGAAAAAGCTTTTAGAGCCCGCAAAACCTAAGCCAGAGAAGAAAGTTGATCCTGATGTTCAAAACCTTATGACAAGACTTTCAGAAAATTTAGGCACGCCTGTGAGCATCGACCATAACGCAAAGGGTAAAGGTAAGCTCACCATTAGCTTTAGTGATTTAGAACAACTTGACGGAATTATTTCGAAAATTCAGTAGTTTAAAACTATAAGAATAATGTTAGAACCTTTGCCTACCCGCAATTGACACGCTGTCCGGAAAGCGTACCGGACACTCTCCTTTCCGGTTATAGCAATAGAATATTTTCAGAATAACTTTC
>CERD01029127.1_pt1 | contig 21266 bp, 20 predicted proteins | sample 530931 | NCBI WGS metagenome assembly CERD01 (sample SAMEA2621101, study PRJEB7988) | marine metagenome | isolation source: saline water (ENVO:00002010), including
GATCTCCATCAATGAAGAAATATACAAAATTTAAGAAATGCTAAAAAAAAATAACAATAAAAGATCAGAATATTTACATTCTCAACTGCCGTTGCTCGCCATCATCGTAGTCGCGGTGTGTGTTTATCTTGCGCATGAATTTCAATCATCAGCGATGAACGAGAACGTACTTATTAATGGAATAGGAAACAGCTGCAACTTTGTCAACGAAACTTGCGAATTCTTAATTGATGGCGAGGTGGCCATTGCCACATTTTCAACTATGCCTGAACCTGAAGAGTCGGTAACGTTGAAAATTTTAATTCCTGAAAATCAAGAAATCGAGAGTGCCTGGATTGAAGGGGTAAACATGTATATGGGCAAAATTCCCGTGCTGTTAGATAACGACGGTCAAGGAAAGTGGTCAGGGTGGTTCATGCTTGGCAGTTGTAGTGAACCAGTGATGAAATGGCAATTGCGGTTAAATATTGAAGGAAAGGACAACCCCCACTATTTATATTTTGTAACGCAACAATAAGTATGGCAGCACAATAAATAACGGCTGCGCGATGCAGCCGTTATTACTTTATTATGTTTTTTTCACAACTTACATTTGCGACTGTAAGTAGTTCGAAAGGCCAATTCGCTTAATCAGCCCTAACTGTTGTTCTAACCAATGCGCGTGATCCATTTCTGTGTCATCAAGAAGAACAATAAGCATGTCGCGGGTCACGTAGTCTTTCTCAGTTTCACAAAGCGCGATGACTTCACGTAGTTTTGCGTCAACTTCGTATTCCACACGCAAATCGCACTCAAGCATTTCTGGTACGTCTTTACCCACTTTAAAGCCTGTGCGCTTTGTCATGTCAGGGGTGCCTTCCAAAAACAGCATCCGCTCTATGAGCTTTGTTGCGTGACCGCGTTCGTCATCAAACTCGTGATCGATTCGCTCATACAACTTATTCAACCCCCAATCGAGATACATTTGAGAGTGAATAAAGTATTGGTCCATGGCTGCTAGTTCGTATGAAAGCAGCGCATTTAAGCCATTGATTATTGCTTGATTGCCTTTCATTAGTCATCTCCCATTACTTGCGCTTGCAGGTAGTTTTCAATACCCATCGCATCAATCTGATATTCTTGCGTTTCAATCCAGTCTAAGTGCTCTTCTTCATATTCAAGAAAGTCTTCTAATAAATCGCGAGACACATAGTCTTGTTTCTCTTCGCATAATGCGATGGCTTCGCGAAGTAGGGGAAGCTGCTCTTTTTGAAAACGCGCATCGCACGACAGCATTTCTACGGTATCTTCACCAATATAAAGTTTACCTAGCGCTTGAAGGTTAGGTAGCCCTTCTAGGAAAAGAATACGCTCAATGAGATCATCGGCTTGCTTCATATCCTTGATGGACTTCTTGTAGTTCTTTTCGTTTAACTCGGAAAAGCCCCAGTTTTTAAACATACGGGCGTGCAGAAAGTATTGATTTATCGAAGTAAGTTCGCTTGTGAGCACTTCGTTCAATTTTGCAACTACTTGTTTATCACCTTGCATTGTGTAAACCCTATTGACGTATTTGCCGCAAGTATAAACTAATATTTGTGATGCGTCAAAATTCCTTTGAAAAACAGCCGCTTACAAACGATAACGTTTCTCAATTCATCCATTGTTCGCATTTAGAACTGCATCACTGTTGCGCATGAGCATAGGCAAGGCTTTCTTCCGCAAAACCCAGCCCAGCTTCAGTGAAGAAGTTAAACACTTTATCTACGCCATTTTCTAGTAAATGAGACACTTCATCTTCGTAACGAGCGATAGCTGCGACCTTGCCCGTATAGCCTGCATTTTTGAGCTGGCGCGTAATATTGATGGAATCCTGAATTGACGGTAACGCCAGTAAAACAAGCTGAACTTGTTGTATATCAAGGTTATCCCACAGATCAACGTCTTCGCCATCACCACAAATTACGTTAAGGCCTTCGCTTGCCATTTCTTTGATTTTAACTCTGTCAGCATCCATGCCCCATACGTTTACTTCACTTAGCTTAGAAAGAGCGTTAAATGCTCCACGGCCTACGCGGCCCATTCCTAAGACTAAAAATTCGGCATTGTGCAAAGTAGGATAGATATCTTCTTTTAATCGTTCAGGCTTCTCGAAGCGTTTTATTGTTTGTTTGTATTTGTGATAGCGAGAATGAGAATTGCGATAAAGCACGCTGGTAAAAATAAATGAAATAGACACAGCAAGCGCTATAACCACTAACCACGAATTAGCCAGCAATCCAAGCGATACAGTAAGTGCGCCAACTATGAGCCCAAACTCGCTGTAGTTTGAGAGCACCAAGCTACTTAAATAAGCCGTACGGCCTCTTAATCGCAGTGAGGTAAATAGCCCGAAGAAAAGCGCTGCTTTAAGAGGAATAAACAAGCAGAATACGATGGCCAGCACTATCATATTTACATCTGGAAGCGCTGTTAGCCCTATAGTGAGGAAGAACCCAATTAACAGCAGATCTTTAAAGCTTAATAATGATTTGGCAAGTTCTGATGCTTTTTCATGCTGCGCAAGCAAAATACCAAATATGAGTGCACCCAAATCGCCCTTTATATTCACCAGTTCAAATAAATGATATCCGCCGAGCGCTAGGATGAAGCCGGTGAGTGGTAATAATTCACCGTGTCCTGATTTGTTTATCATTTTGTTTATGAGTGGCATGGCGGGGAATAAGGCAAGTAATGCAAGCGCCCATACCGAAGGAAGCTTGCCTGTGGCTACGACCAAAAATATTACGGCGAACACGTCTTGCATAACTAAAATGCCAATAGCTAAACGCCCGTGACGGGTTTTGCTTTCACCACTTTCTTCTAACACCTTTACCACGCAAACGGTGCTGCTAAAGCTTAAGGCAAATGCAATAAGAGCAGCACTTTCCCAAGTAAGACCGTCTACAAAATTAGCTGCTATCGTCCCCATAGCAAATAAACAACAGGTAATAACACCTACCCAAACTAAGGTATGTGTGATGCTTCCAGCCCAAACCTCGCGACGACTCAAGTCACGAATATTGAGCTTTAACCCAATGGTGAAGAGCATGATAGTAATACCCAAATTAGCTATTTGGGTTAAATCTTCGGTTAAGGTATAGCCTGCGGAATTTAATAAAAAACCAGCAACGAGATAGCCGACAAGTGGAGGAATGCCGATAAGCTTAACCGTTAAACCGCACGCAAATGCGAAGAGAAGAAATGCATACTCCATGAATTACCTTTCAAAATAGTTATACGTAAAAACCGTAGCCTTTAATAAGGGTACAACACTTTTATATCTGGATAAGCTATCGATTTTTATTATTGATAGTGGTTATCAGATACCAAGTGTTTAAGGTGTAAATACTTTCTGTAGATTAACATGCAATAGCTTGTTTTCGCAGCTAAAAAGCGTGTTTTTATTGCTGAGTATTTTTTCTGTTATATGCGTGTTCTATCGCACTAATGGTAACGCGTAACCGATAGGTGTGCCTAATAGGTTGTTCAAATTAAGTTTTCAAATCAGCTATTTACCGCCAAGGCAAATCTAGATCTCACTTTTGGGTGTATTGAAGAAGGTTAGTGGCTTAGTATGCAAATAAAACATGACCAAAATAAAGAAGGACTTTAAATGCGTATTACAATATTAGGCGTGCTTAGCATGTTGGTTGTTTTTAATGTAGCAATTGGTTTGCTTTGGACTCCCATTTGGTGGTTTTTGTTACTCTCTGTCACCCTTCTTATTTTTGGCTTATACGACGCGTTTCAATCAAAACATGCCATATTGAAAAACTTTCCATTGATAGGTCGAGTCCGATGGACTGTTGAAGGCCTTAGACCTTATATACAGCAGTATATTATTGAAACCGATACGGGTGGCGCGCCTATATCGAGGATGTTTCGGTCAATTGTTTATCAGCGTGCTAAGAATAGCCGCGAGACTATTCCATTTGGAACGCAACTCGACACCTATAAAGAGGGATATGAATGGATTGGCCACTCGTTATCTGCCCGCGAAGTTGAGGAAATGGATGAAAACCCCCGCATTACTGTTGGCGGACCACATTGTAAGCAGCCCTATGAAGCCAGTGTGCTGAATATCAGTGCAATGAGCTTTGGCAGTTTATCTAAAAACGCAGTACTTGCCCTAAATAAAGGGGCGCAGAAAGGTGGCTTTTATCACAATACCGGTGAGGGCGGTCTGACGCCCTACCACTTAAAACATGGTGGTGACATCGTTTGGCAAATTGGTACGGGTTACTTCGGCTGTAGAACCAAAGACGGCGGCTTTGATCCTGACTTGTTCAAGGAAAAGGCACAGTTAGACAACGTTAAAATGATAGAAATAAAATTAAGTCAAGGCGCTAAGCCAGGCCATGGCGGCATTCTTCCAGCGTATAAAAATACCCCTGAAATCGCTGAAATAAGAGGGGTAGAGCCGGGGACTCAGGTCGATTCTCCGCCGCGACATAAAGCGTTTTCGACGCCATTGGAGATGATTGATTTCATTACTGAGTTACGAGAGCTAAGTGGCTATAAGCCCGTTGGCATTAAATTAGCGCTTGGAAGGAAAAGTGAGTTTATTGCTATGTGTAAAGCCATGGTGGAAAAGGGCGTTACCCCCGACTTTATTACCGTAGACGGTGGCGAAGGTGGAACTGGCGCGGCTCCATTAGAGTATACGAATTCCATTGGCTTTCCCCTTCGAGAAGCGCTGGCGTTTGTAGATGACTGTCTTACTGGTTTCGACCTTCGGAAGAAGGTTAAAATTATCGCATCTGGAAAAATAATTACGGCGTTCCAACTCGCTAAAAACCTAAGCTTAGGCGCCGATTTATGTAATAGTGCGAGAGGCATGATGCTAGCTTTAGGCTGCGTTCAATCACTGTCTTGCAATACGAATAAGTGTCCAACTGGCGTAGCAACACAGGATCCAAGACTTGCCCGCGGATTAAATGTAGAGGACAAATTTGAAAGGGTTTACCGTTTTCATAGAAAGACAATTCACGCACTGATGGATATTTTATCTTCTACCGGCCATGTTAAAACCAGTGAGCTAAACCGAACTCATATTTTCAGGCGGGTCGATCAGTGTCACGTCGCACGCTATGATGAGATTTTTCCGTTAGTGAAAACCGGAAGCTTCCTTACTGATGAGGTACCTGAACGGTTTAAGCTTCACCTTAAAGAGGCCAATGCAGAAAGCTTTATGCCGTGTAGTTTGTTAGCTGAAATTGAAAAAGAAACGAAAGACGTTTCGTAAAGCGCTACTAGCAACGAGAACGGTGATTTCATGAAAAGGCATTTACTCTCCTGGCCAATTTCACTAAGACCAGGCGTGTACGTGCTTTTTTGCTATTCCACTTTCTTTTCTGGAATACGTAATTGATAAAGACGATAGTCACTGGTTCTATAAGGTGAGACTTTATATTTTGGTTGAAGGTATGCCACCAAATCTATGAGCTCGGAAACGGTGAGTTCGTCATTAACAACGCGCATCAAGGAAACACCATCTTCACTTGTAAAGCTTGCAGGCTGTCGGGGTGTCAATTTGTGTGAAGGATTGATGATGCTTGTCACAAGTTCTGCATAAGTCTTAATTCTGCCACTACTTCCGCCTAGCGGTATAGGTTTAACCAACAAGTATTGGGCGCTGTCATCTTCGCCTTCGCCAGCAATTCTATGGCAATCTTGGCACTGATATTTTTTAAAAACCAGATAACCTTGTTCCGCGTTGCCTTCGGGTAAACTAAACCCTCTGGGTGATTTTGCGCCTTGCTCACAGGCAAAAAGCAGAAGCGTAGCTAGCAGTATGATTGCGGTCTTCATCACTTATTCCTTCTATTACTTTACTATTAAATGATAGCTCAAAGCTCAGTTGATAAATTTAGTATGAAGTAGCTGTTGGAACTTATATTGACCTAGCGCAAAGTATTAACAATAAACACAAGATAATCTTTTGTTATCAAGTTTACGCAAAAGCAAAGCGATTATTTGGCGTTAACTTTTTATCACAACGGGAGAAAAGCTATGCAAAGCTACAATACGATTTTAGTACCTATAGATGTGTATTCTGATTACAACGTGGTAGTAGAAAGAGCGATTTCCATCGCTGGTAATAGCCATAAGCTCCACTTGCTATATGTCGCATACCCCCAAACTAATATGGAGCCCTACGGTTTCTTTTTAGAAAAAGATTTTTCACAAGAGGTAAGAGAGCAAGCCTTAAGGCAGCTAAAAGATGTGGCAGCAAAGCATGATATTCCCTATAGCCATGTCAATGTTGAAATAGGTTCGCCCGCTGATGAGATTCACCATATGGCTGAAAAAATTAACGCCGATCTCATTGTTGTAGGCACCCATGGTCAAAGTGGTTTGCGGCTTTTACTCGGTTCAACCGCAAATGCTGTGCTTCACGGTGTAAAAACAGATGTGTTGGCGGTAAAAGTATAGCGATGTCATTCGACTGTCATGAAGCTTCGCTAGCGTGATGATTTTTGTGGGAACGAATAATACTAAAAATGATCAAACGGACAGGGTTCTCTAGGCTTCTTTTTGCAACCCATTATTCAATCAAAGGGCTGCGTGCCGCATTTAAAAGTGAGGCGGCGATAAGGCAGGAATTAATGGCGATGAGCTTATTAGTCCCCACGGCTTTGCTCTTGAACATTTCAACGGTAGAAAAATTACTGCTTATCGTGTCGTTGTTTATTGTCTTGATCACAGAGCTTCTCAATACCGCGATTGAAAAGCTCTGCGATCATATAACAACCGACTTCCACGAACTCATTGGACGAGCAAAAGATATTGGCTCGGCCGCTGTCTTCGTTAGCCTCTTGCTTGCTATTATTACTTGGTTATCAATTTTATGGTAACCAAGTAATAATACGTGGGGTTATTAAAGCGACTTTATTTTTTTGTCACACGACTCATTAACTAACGTTCGAATAGTGCTGTCTAAATTCTTTATGTGCGAATAGTGAATTGAAGTTTCGCCACCCTTACTGATGTCTTTAATCGTAAATACTACATCGTCATCTCGTGAGGTAACGCAAATGCGTACGAAATCATCAGACTGTGCCAGTGGTACATGAAGATATAAGGGCTCATTATGAGAGTTCAGATACTCAACCGCTGCTTCTTTCGATTTAAAGGGGTCTTGTTTCTCTGGTTGAACATGCCAAGACGAAGAGGGAACGACTAACTCTGCCAGTAGTTTGCCGTGCTTTGTATCGATTCCGCTACTCATATATAACTCCTTTACGTAAAGCAAAAACATGTCGTACTTGAGGTGATTGAATACCTACACCGTACGCAAACTATATTCGATAATGTATGCAGTTGTTACGCAGGGAATACGTATTTAGATTGGTAAAGATAACAAAGCGTTGCAGAGTAGGGTGCTGTTGGTATTGACCAATGTTACGCGTAACCATTTAACGAAAAATACTTTATTGTTTTCAGTGGGTTATCGATTGCGTTTGGCGGACAATTTCGCCATGCCGCCCCGTTTTACATTCGCTTGTTTAGTATAATGCCCCGGCATTTCTGGAGATTGCCAGCCCCCGGCAAGCTGCAGTTCGGGTAAAGATGCGCCATCTTCTGCAAGCGATACTGCGCCGCCAACGCGACCACTGTGTGGCGTAATATTTTCGGAAATTCCAGCACGATGGGCAATGCGTCGCCAAATACGATAGACACTTGAGTAATTAAGAACGTTTGCATTATGACTTGGTATTTGTTCGTCAAAGGGCAATAGTGCCGTTTTATGATTCGTCAATCGTCGAAAAAGTATGCCTTTGTGTAGCCCACGTAAATCTGAAACATGTCGGGTTTGTTTGGTTTTAGGGCAAGTATTTGCTTCATTTATATACTCTTGGATCATAGAAACCGTACTGGAGGAAACATACCTATATTGACCTTGTCCAGATTGATCACTCTTAGAAGAAACCACAAGCAGTGTATTATTCCTGGCAGAAATATCTTCTACACAAACTCTTACTAATTCGTCTGCACGCAGTAAGGCATCGAACATAAGGTTAATAATGGCAATATCTCTTAGTTCTAACAAAGAGTCGGGAATAATAGCGTTATTTATTTGTTCAACCATTTCAATGGTAAGCGGAACAGCCTGTTTGTGTGTCAAACGATACTTTCTATTTTCAATAAGAGACAGTCTTATAAAATCTCTTAAATAGGCAGAACGGATGATGGGGTTAGGCAATTTAGCAACACCTAAAAATTTACTGAGCGCAGACAGACGACGTTTAATCGTTCTGTAGGCGAGGGGAGAACGACACAATTCTTCTACATATTGCTTTATACATAATTCATTGTGGCTAAAATCGTCGGTGAAGCCTTGCAGATTAGCCTGCTTACAAAAAATTGCGAATTCGTTGTAGTCACTAATATACGCACGTTGCGTGTTGTACGGTAACTTAGTAAAAATTTCTCGGTAGTAACTTTCAACATCATGCGTAGATGAAGAACGTGAAGGCGAAACGAGTTGCGAATTGACACCTCCTTTAGTGGAGCCACTACCAGAATCGTAATAACCGGAAGCGTGGCTGCTATTATTGCTATATTCCAATGAATCACTTGTCGCTTGCCGCTTCACTTTATGGGGGTGTAAATGTGTTATCTTTTGCTTAGATGACATGAATTGGCCTGCATGTAGCGCGTTCAATAAGATTGTATCTATTATAAATAATTTTGTAACGTATTGATTTAAATAGTTATTCACGCATGATAACTGTAATTATCATGCGTGAAGTAACAAGGTAATACTTGTATTCGCGCAGGTCTAACCATACGTTTATTCAATAAATATAGGCTTACAGAACGCGTAATCGGGATACCTTGCCTGATAGTTCAGTAGTATTTCCTATTAGTTCAGTAGTATTTCCTATTAGTTCAGTAGTATTTCCTATTAGGTGCCACTTTACCACAAGGCTGTATTTACATACAGTCTTGTGGTAATTCCCGCTTAGTTTAGTTGTCTTCCGGCTGCCTTTTTAAACAGGAGCAATAGAATTTCGCGATTTAAGCTCAATTTATGTTCAGATGAAAGCGTGCGCTGTGTGAAATCTATAAGGCAATACCCTTATTATGCCTATAGATTTCACGTAGCGTTGCCTGAAAAATGCACTAAAATAGGTGGCAGACCGAAGACCTCTGACCGTAGAACGACGCGCTAAATATAAACACAAGGTCTTGAATGGCTTGTTTCATCCATACTCATGGTTATCACTTTTTTGATACTGCTATCTTAGCGGAATAGGTGATAGCAACGTGGCCAATTTACCTACCACAGTTAAATGGCGATACTCGTACCGTTTTCGTTTTTCGGCTTTCAGACTGGCGCTCAGTAAGCAGTATTTCAATATCTGAACCACGATAAGTCATCCGCTTTTACATTAAATTCCTCTGTGTATTACGTAAATACTTTATTCATGATTAACCTTGTTGTACTGACGCCGAATTAAATATAGTGCTTGCAATTAAACATGCTGAACTTATTAATGACACGTTTTTAAATTGCTTTTATCGCTTATTAACGAGTATTTCTTTAATCTCAATACCTTATATTTATCACTTTACTTAGCCTAACAAGTATTACTTATTTAGATAGCGTGCTTTGTATTAAGTACTAAATAAGATTGTTATCGATAGATTACAAAGATTGTAGCCTTGTATTCTTTATTATCAACCGAAGCCTTTTAAAACCTATCGAGTAGTACTCATTCTCAAATATACGGTTATAAAAGGTTTGCTAGATTTATTTAAGAAATAAAACGTAACGAACAAAACCTATATTTAAACTCGTGTTTTATAACCAGAACCTTTTAATTCCTAATCAGCGGTAAACCATTCATAACGCTTTAAATATCTACATCTAATAACGCACTAATTAATAGTGCTTTAATTTTCTTTTTATTAGAGTATTTACATATCCTATTTAACATAATATACATTATGCGTAATTGTGTATGTGAACGATGAGGGCGATGATGTCGCTCTATCTGGTTGGTTTGTTGGCTGTGATTACTTACAGACTTTTGTACGTGGCTACTGCGTTGGCGTTTACGCTTGTGCGTGAACGTTTCGCTTACAGCAGTACTTTTAATTTAAAAGCGCTCAGATTATTTGATTTAGGCGTAATTAATTGAATCGTACGCTACGTAAAATGTGCAGCATGATTACCCTGATTATTTAATTTTATTCACGTAGCGTCACGGTATGAAATTCTACTCATGGCGGCGACTGATTAGAAATTCAGATAGAGATTGAGTGAGAATGTGACAGGCGCGCTTTATACTGTGCTTTAAATGAAGAGTTTTTGAGATTGGCTTAAGGAACGTTCACGCTTAAAAAGAAAAAGCCAGGCGTCATACTAAACACAATTATGGCCTGGCTTTGTTTATATAAAAAGCTGGTAAACTTACAATTAAATTAAATAAGCCAGTTATTTATTGCGCGTTACTGCTAATTTTTAAAAACCTTGTCTAATCGCTTAACATCTTCCTCGTAGCTTAGCGCCATTTTACTGCGTTCGTAGCTTTGTATTGCTAATTTATTGGCGGCCTTAACAAACGTGTTATCTACGCGATCAAAACAGGCGTTTATCGTATTAAGTGACTTTTGAATACGTATCGCTACTTCAATGTTAGCCGCGCCATCGCGCGCTATACTGGTGTAAGCATCATCAAACAAGTCATCTACATTTAATGCCGGGACAGATACGGCATCATACTTATAATGTGGTTTGCCGTTATCTTGAGTTTTAGGCTTAATGTTTTTACGCTCGTTTTGACGACTATCTTGTTCGGCATTTTTATACCAGATAAGTAAAAGCCGCGTAATACTGCTAATGGCGTTAATAGCCGTACCGTGATCGTTTACCGATGGCGATAAAGCACGAGATGCAATTTCTGCCAAAACAATAAAGCCGAAGCGCGGGTCAGCTTCGAAAGAGCGAGCTTCGCCTATTTTAAAAGCGCTGATAATGTCTTCGAAATCTGCATTATACTTTACGAACGCGATGGGCTTATCGGGTGTAACAAATTCCCCCGGAAGCATGGCCACATTTACAAAGTTACCATTGGTTTTGGCCCACTTGTGCAGTTTTGCGATATCAATTAATTGAATATAGCCAACCTCATTCGTGTAAATGGCATGACTCCCCTGCTCTTTTATTTCATCTTGCAGCACTGCACCTAAACATGGCGCTTCAATTCTATTGCTTATGGCGCGCCCAGTGGCGTGTTCAACTTTTAGTAACGTGGAGCCGACACGGCCCAATCGAGCCACGCTGTCTACCCAACGTATAAAGGTTAAAATAACAACAGCGAAGACCAAGCACGTTAAACAAAATAAGATAAAGACCCCAGCTTTTTCGAAAAAAGCGTGGCTTATAGCAGTAATGCCAACAGCACTATAAATGAATGCACCAATGAAAACAGACAGTGCATTTTGTGAAACGTCATCGGAAATAATTAGGCTTAACGAGCGCGGCGTTGAAGATTGGCTGGCTGAAGCATAGGCGTTAACCATAGTTCCTGCAGAGAATGTGGCAATTACCATCATGCTAGACGCCATGATTGACAGTAATGTCTCTACCGACTCAGACTTTATTTCAGGAATATGTTCAGCAACTGACGTGCCATCGGCAACTTTTGCGATAAATACAGCGATAAGTGATAGCACACAAAATACAAGCGGCTTTAACCACAACTTCTCTTTAAAGCTGTAAATGAGAAATCTTAATTTGTCTACGGTAATTGGGGCTTCCATTCTTTTACTCTTATTGTTCAATTCTCTTGATACGTGCGTTACTCTATTTTTGATTCACCTTGGCTTTTTCGCAGAAGCACAACGTTTGGAGCAGTACTTCACATTCTCCCAATCTCTTTCCCATTTCTTGCGCCATGTGAATGGCCTGTCGCAAACGGGGCATATTTTGGAAGGTAAATTAGACTTCTTCATCGTTGGTAAGCTTAGTTAAGAATATTGCTGCATCCTGCTTCATAGTCTCTATATTTTCTTCTTTCATCCGCCCATAGGTCTTATAAATCATTGCCATACGATGATTGTTGCTAAGCTTTTCTTTGTGTTTATCAATGAAATGCCAGTATAGGTAGTTGAAGGGGCAAGCCTTGGGCCCTGTCTTTTTCGACACCTGATAGCCACAGTTTTTGCAGTAATTGCTCATTTTATTAATGTAGCTACCGCTAGCGACGTAGGGTTTACTTGCTAAGTTTCCACCGTCGCTGTACAAAATCATTCCCGCGACATTGGGTAGTTCAACCCATTCATAAGCATCGGCATAAACCAGCAAATACCAAGCTTGTACCTCTTCAGGGCTCAGTTCGGTTAACAAGCTGAAATTGCCTATTACCATTAGCCGTTGAATATGATGAGCATAGGCATTTTGCTGAGTCTCTTTAATGCACTGACGCATACAGTTCATGTTGGTCTGCGCATCCCAGAAAAAAGAAGGTAACGCTCTACTATTATCGAAGTAATTATCGGTCTTCAAGTTAGGCATGAAGTGCCAATAGAAACCGCGAACATACTCGCGCCATCCCAGAATTTGTCGGATAAACCCTTCCGCAGAATTTAGCGGCACTTGCCCTGCGTGGTAGGCTTGTTCGGCGGCTTGAATGGCTTCTTTCGGTGTAAGAAGGCCACAGTTTAAGTAGAACGCGATATGTGAATGATAAAGCCAAGGCTTTCCCTCGACCATAGCGTCTTGATACTGACCGAAATTTGGTAGCCTCTCTTCGATGAAGGTGTTCAAAACGCTGAGTGCATCTTTTCGCGTGACCGCAAAGTGAAAATTATCAATATCGCCAAAATGTTCGCTGAATTCACTTTTTACTAATTCGATAACATCTGAAGTAATATCGTCAATAGCGAATGTGGTGTGTTTTGGCACCTTTTGGGTTTCAGGCATAGACTCGCGATTTTGCGCGTCATAGTTCCATTTCCCCCCAATAGGGTTTTTGCCATCCATCAACACATTGTGCTTGCGCCTCATTTCCCGATAAAAGAACTCCATGCGAAGCTGCTTTTTTCCATCGGCCCATTCACTAAATTCATTGGGGGTAGAGAAAAAGCGATTATCTTCGCAAATAGTAACGGGTATACCTAGTTGATTTTGCCACTGCTGCATGCTTTTAAGCAGCCGATATTCCCCAGGCACAGTTACCTTAACTTCATCAAAGTGCTGCCGACTTAACGTATGCTTTACTTGTGCAAGTAAATCACCCTGGTTGCCTTCATCGGTATAGTGGACGTAGTTAACCTGATAGTTATTGTCGCGCAAATGTGCAGCAAAATGACGCATGGCACTAAACAGGAAAGCGATCTTCTTTTTATGATGCTTTACATAGGTAGCTTCTTCCCGCACTTCTGCCATAAGAATGGTGTCTTTGCTTTTTACGGCGCCCGCTATTACTGGTAATGAGTCGGTGAGCTGGTCACCTAGGACTAAAATAAGTGCTGCCATACCCTACTCTTTTAATGTTTGAAACGCGTCTAGTGCTCGCTGGCGTGATGCCTTTAAATCAACAATAGGCTTAGGGTAATCCTTACCAAGCTCAACACCCGCCTCTTTCAATATAGCAGATGGTGCTTCCCAGGGCTTGTGGATGTATTTATCAGACAGTCCATTTAGTTCGGGGCAATATTGACGAACATAGCCGCCTTTCTTATCAAACTTTTCACCTTGGAGGATGGGATTAAAAATTCTGAAGTACGGTGCGGCATCTGCCCCTGAGCCTGCTACCCATTGCCAACTAGCGCTATTACTGGCTAAGTCGGCATCAAGTAAGGTATCCCAAAACCAGCGTTCACCTTCATGCCAGCTCAATAACAAATTTTTGACTAAAAATGACCCCACAATCATGCGAACGCGGTTGTGCATGTAGCCTGTTTGCCACAGTTCACGCATACCCGCATCAACAATAGGAATTCCTGTATTACCGGTTTGCCACGCTTTTAGCGCTTTTGCGTCAGTACGCCATGGAAATTTATCAAACTTATCGTTGAAGTTTTTATTCGGTAGCGTAGGAAAGTGAAACAGAAGGTAATAGCTGAATTCTCGCCAACCAAGTTCACTGAGATAAGTCTCGATACTTTTGTCTTCGCTAGTCCCGAACCTATCTTTTATGGCATACCAAACTTGGTTTGGTGACACTTCGCCAAAATGTAAATGCGGTGACAGTCGTGAAGTTCCTTTCGCCGAAGGAATGTCTCTGCCGTCTTTATACCTTCGTGCTGAGTTTTCAATAAAGTCAGACAGATTATCTGCCGCGCCATCTTCGCCAGGCGTCCACTCCTTGGCAATGGTGTCATCCCATTTTATGGTCGGAAGCAACGCTAACGCGGCTAAGCCATCGCTGTTATCGTCAACATCTGCATAGGTAATACGTGCTGGAGGTGCCTTCGGGTAGCGTGGCTCTTCAATCTGTAGACAGCCATTTTTGTAGTAAGGGGTAAAAACTCGATAAGGCGTGCCATCTTTTTTGAGTACCTTCATTGGCTCCCACAATGAACTACCGTTAAAGCTATGCGCCTCGTAGTCACTACCTAGAAGTGACTTTTTAATGGCTTTGTCACGGTTAATTTGCCATGGCTCGTAACACCGGTTCCAAAAGATAGACGATGCATTAAAGGACTCCATAAGCTTTGGAATGAGAGTTTGTGGATCGCCTTTAAAAATTTGTAGATGACCGTTCAGCCGTTTGTTTAAAGATTTTAACGAATGGTGAAGCCACCACTTGCTTGCACCGCCAGGCATTCTGCCATCTGGCGCACTTTCATCAAATATGTAGATGGGAACGATTTTTCCCATGTCACACGCTGCATTCAATGCAGGGTTGTCTTTTACGCGAAGGTCTTGTCTAAACCACATAATGCTTACAGGAACGGTCACTTTTTTTTCCTCAGATATTGCACTTATTTCTAATATTTATCGTATTTTAACTATTACGGCTTAAACCGGATTCAGGATCCGGTAAATAAATAAAAAGTACCATTAAAATAGTATGATAAATCAACAGATTGAAGATGCAGGCTCGAGTGATGTTCAAAGAGGTGTTTTTTGGTTTCGACATGATTTAAGACTTCATGACCAGCCCGCTATTGCTGAACTATGCACAGCGGTTTCTCAAGTGACATTCACCTATATCTTAGATGACAAATGCTTTGATGATGCCGCTTTCGGTTTTTCACCAATGGGAAAACACCGGCATACTTTTTTATTACAAACCTTAAGTGATTTAAAACAGCAACTTAATCAACGAGGTCATGAACTCCTTATTCTCAAGGGTAATACTGCTGAATGTATAGTGCAGTTGCTCAACGCCGGCGGGTACACGCATTTAGGAGTAAGTCAGCATTGTGGCTTTGATGAAACTGCCCAACTCAATACAGTAAAGCGCTTTTTCAACACGCTTAGGGTTATTGAAACGCCAACGTTTGGGCTATTTGACGCCGAAGTATTACCTTTTGATATTGAAGACATGCCTGATGTTTTCAGTCCGTTCCGTAGAAAAGTAGAAAAGCACTGTACACCGTTACCTGTTCTAGAGCGCATCGCCCAATTACCAGACGGGTTTATGCCTAATATTGATAAGCAGTATATTTTAGACATCGAGTTGAGTTTACCTAAGCCCTCGCCTTCATCATTTATTGGGGGGGAGTCGGCCGCACTTAACCATTTAGAAACCTACCTATTCGATTGGAAGGCAGCGGCAACGTATAAAGAAACTCGGAACACCTTAGATACGTGGAAAGACAGTACTAAACTTTCAGCGTGGCTAGCGAATGGGTCTCTGTCAGCGCGCGAAGTTATAAGACAAGTTCAGCGCTTTGAACAAACCATAGAGAAAAACGACTCAACATACTGGGTATATTTTGAGTTGTTATGGCGAGAATTTTTCCATTGGTTACAGTGCAAGTATGGTGCAAAGTGGTTTCGTTTTAGTGGCATACAAGGTAGAAAGCCCACCACCTGTCACGACCCGGAAACCTTCTCTCGCTGGTGTAAAGGAGAAACAGGTTATCGCATTGTAGATGCATGCATGCGCCAACTTGCCGAAACCGGTTACATGTCAAATCGAGGCCGCCAGCTAGTAGCAAGTTGTTTTGTTCATGAATTACGCCAAGACTGGCGATATGGTGCAGCGTGGTTTGAACATCAGCTTATTGACTATGACGTGGGAAGTAACTGGGGAAACTGGCTTTACCTTGCTGGCGTTGGAAGCGACCCTCGTGGACACAGGCAATTCAATTTACAAAAACAAACGGAAATATATGACCCCGATGGTCGCTTTCGTAAGGCGTGGTTGTAGTACCTAGCTGTATGTTGAGCGACAACACTAAACCGCCTATTACAATAATATGGTTAAAGCGAGATCTTCGCTTGCGAGACCATGAACCCCTTTTTCGTGCTGTCGCATCTAATGAACGTATTCTCTTACTTTATTGCTGGGAACCGTCATTAATAGAAGAACCGCACATGAGCGTGCGTCACTGGCACTTTATTCAGCAAAGTATCGACGATATAAATGGTCAACTGCCAGAACATGTCAACGTACTAACGCTGCATATGGAGGCCGTTGATGCCCTAGCCTTTATTTCACGGTTTTACACGATTAACGCGGTTAGAAGTTACCAGGAAATAGGTTTAAAGGTTACGTATAACCGTGACTTACGGGTCGCTAACCATTTGAATAATAGGCGCATCCCCTTTTTGGAAGCAAAATGTGGCGCGGTAATAAGAGGATTGCCTCATCGAGCGCAGTGGAAAGCTAACTGGGAGGAGTATTTTGCTGAAAGCACCTATGATTACGACCTAAAGCGTGCAAATTGGGTTAAATGGAATGTGCATGTTGATATACAAAAAGCGTCGCTAACACTGAGTGAGGTTTCCGCTTTATATGCGGCAAAAAAATATATAAATAAGGATTACCTGTCAAAATACTGTGGCGTTTTATCCGAAGACGGCCTTATAGATTTTAGCGCAATGCAGCCCGGTGGCGAACGGCGAGCGTGGCAAGTACTTAAGGACTTTTTTAATGATCGCGGTCAGTACTATCACCAACACATTTCTAAGCCCGAGTACGCAAGGCGTGCTTGTTCTCGTTTGAGCCCATACCTTGCTTGGGGCAATATCTCGATTAAGCAAGTGTATCAAAGTGTACAGCGCCAAAAACATAAGAAACGAGCGTTGCCAATACACGAGAAAAAGCGCTGGAGCCGTGCCCTGTCCGCGTTAACATCAAGGTTACACTGGCATTGCCACTTTATTCAAAAATTTGAAAGTGAACATAGTATTGAATGGCGCCCTATGAACAGCGCATATGAAAACTTCCCTTACATAGACGGGCCGGAAGCAGAACGTCGCTTTTACCACTGGAGTATTGGTCAAACGGGCTATCCTTTGGTTGATGCCTGCATGCGTGCACTTAGGCAAACTGGGTATCTCAACTTTCGCATGCGTGCCATGGTAACAAGCTTTTTATGCCATCATTTAAATGTACATTGGATCAAGGCTGCCCACTATCTTGCTACGCAGTTTTTGGACTTTGAACCAGGTATTCACTACCCTCAAATTCAAATGCAAGCAAGCGTGACCGGTATTCACACGGTTCGCCTATACAACCCTGCGTCTCAGTCTAAAAAGCTAGATCCAGAGGGTGAGTTCATCAAAAAGTGGGTACCTGAGCTTGGTTCACTGCCCAGTGACGCGGTACATGCGCCTTATTCGCTGTTACCGCTTGAAGCGCAAATGTTCGACTTTGCCCTCGACCGTGACTATATCGCCCCTATTGTGGACATAGCTCAACACAACCGCGCGACCGCCAAACGCTTGTGGGATTACCGGGAGCGAGATGATGTTATAAAAGAAGCGAAGCGCATCATACATCGTCATACAATGCAAAATAGCCCCAGCCGAGCGTGGTTTAAATCCAAGACGACTCAAAACCACTAGCGGTTATTTTTTCGAAGCCATTCGGTTAACAGCTTAATTTGCCCACACTTATAAGAGGCATACATTAAGCGCATGGCATTAGACATAGCCTCGCTGTCAGTCCAGCCTGTTTTTTCACGGATTTCATCGTAACACGCTTTCGCTTCTGGGCTAACATAGCCCCTAACTAGCTTTTTACCAGCTTCTTTTTGTCTTTCTCTAAAACGACGCTGTTTATCAGCATTGGCTTTTGCTCTATCTGTCTGACTTTTTTTTTGGGGCTTTTTTGTTGTTTGTTCTGTCATAGTTTTCACACAAAGTTACGTTATGGTAGAGCTTAGGGTAATGGCTGTTTAAATATTGCGCTTGTAGAGCGATATTTGTACGGGCTAAAGTCACTAAACTATATTAGCACGCGCTTTTCTTCAGAAAAATGACTGTTCAGAGTTGTTTGGCGTACAAGTGTTCGCTAAATTAACACCGTCACTTTAAAAACAACAACGAGTTGGGAATGTCAGAGAAGAAAAATAGTTTTAACAGAGAAGATTTACTAGCATGTAGCCGTGGCGAAATGTTTGGTCCGGGTAACAGCCAACTTCCCGCACCGAATATGCTTATGATGGACCGCGTCGTTTCAATTACTGAAGACGGCGGCGAACATGGCAAAGGCGAAATTATCGCTGAATTGGATATCACGCCTGACTTATGGTTTTTTGATTGCCACTTCCCAGGCGATCCGGTCATGCCAGGATGCCTTGGTTTAGATGCAATGTGGCAATTAGTGGGCTTTTTCTTAGGCTGGAGCGGCGGCCCGGGTAAAGGCCGAGCACTAGGTGTGGGTGAAGTAAAATTCACCGGTCAAATACTACCCACAGCTAAGAAGGTAACATACAAAATCACCATGAAACGCGTAATCAAACGCAAGTTATTTATGGGAATGGCCGACGGTACAGTTGAAGTTGATGGTCGCGAGATTTATGTAGCGAAAGATCTTAAAGTTGGTCTTTTCCAAGATACCTCTAACTTCTAGTTAAAACGTTAGTTAGTTCAAAGCGCTATCAAACACGAAAAAGCCCCTTTTCAGGGGCTTTCCTTTTGCATAATCAGTTGATAAAAGAGAAGTGTTATTTAACACTTAATCCTAAGTGCCTATCTTCTACTGCCTCGCGCCATCCACCTAACCACTGTGAACGTGCATCGTTTTGCTGAAATGGACAATTTTCCTTTGAACGACCGCTAATGCCAGCTTGATAGCCTTTCGAATGGGCGCGTGTCAGTTTATCTCTTTTTTGTCTTTTCATTGATTAGCCTCTTTCGTTTGTTGGACGTACAACAAATCATTTTCTCGAGCGCTCTACATCATTTCACTTGATAGTGCCGGAAAAGTGATTGCGTACAATACTGTGATAGTGCAATTAACTAAATGGTTCAAGAAAAATAAAAAATAAAAGGCCTTGACAAACTTTAAATAGATGAAGTTTCTATGAAATTTATGTTACATTTTTTATGCATAAATATGTCGCAATTTGTATTTTTTAGGCATAAAAAAAGCCGCGTAGGTGCGGCTTTTAAAGGTGGATTAAAGTTTAAGCCACTATTCAACTATTTTTTAACACGTCTACGCATAAACGTTGCTGCAAATAGGCCGAAGAAAGCTAACCAGCCCGTTGAAGCACCGCTACGCTCGAACGGTTGCTCATCTTCTGGAATTTCGCACTCATCAATAGAGCCATTAGCGATAGGTGATAATTTTACCGCTACGACAGTATCGACTTCTACGGTTTCACCGTCAGTGTTGATAATGTCAGCACCCGTTACATACTTACTTGTAGCTTTAATACGTGCATTAGCAATAATTTCATTGTCATCGTTAATGTCTACAGCTTCTAACAACTCATAGCTGTTATCACATGACACTAAATCATTTAAGTCGATAAACTCTTCAGTATCGATGCTATACATGAACGCTGCCGTCTCTCGCAGGGTATCGCTTGTCGTATCGACATCGGCTTTACCCACAACAATATTATTGTTGTTTATTGCGTTGGCCGTTACACCAGCGCTTGAGAAAAAGCCTGATGGGTAGTGTTGCTCTTGGGTATCTAAGTTATATACAAATAAGCGCGAACGAGCGATATCACTTTGCGAGCGCAGTACTGCCCCTGTTACCCAGTTCTCATCATTAATGGCAATGGCTTGGCTGAGAAGATTTTCTTCTCTTGGAAGAAGCTCAATGGTTTCGCCATCTCTGAAAACGGTTGCTACACGCTCGCTTTCGCTAAGGCCTGAAGCGTTAGGGCGAGTAATAGTAACTCTGTCACCCGTTAGCCCTTCTCCAACGGCGATACCTTGATTATTAATGTCATAGGCATAGGTGAAATAGTGACGTTCATCGTCTTCATCTGGCTCGAACAGCAGCGGGTAAGTTTCAGTGCTTACCACATCGCCATTTACGTCTATTTGCCAAATAGTTGCGTTTACTTCAGAGAGTAAAACAAAGCCAGGTAAATAGTTTGATGACGTGTTGATGTAGTAGCTAGAAATACGCGGTACCGCAAAATTGCCATTATAAACGGTAAACAAACAACGGCCTTCAGACTGGTCTCCACGCAGTTCGTCATCAGTACAGGTTTCTATAGCGTCATCGACATCATCTCGAAAGCTTACGGTACTAAACCCAGCTACCTGCAAATTAGCGTTTATTGCACGTGCTGAAGAGAAACCGCCTGCTGTTGTGTCAATGGCTGGCAGAACTTTTGTTTCACCTGACGCTTGAACAAAACCTTGCTCTGCCGATTCGCGGTACGTGTAGTTTATCGTATCGCCATCTTCGTTTTCATACGGGTCTAGTACTACTAGCCCCGTCGAATCACCAACAATAAAGTTGCCATTTAAGCTATCTCTGCCTGTGACCTCGACAGACCGAGTATAATCATCGAACTTATCTGTTACTTCATCAAGGCCTGGTACTAGCGAGATATCTTGCGTATCGGTCACATAAGTTCTGAAGGTAGCAAGCTTTTGACCTGTGGTCGCAGTGGTATTTTGCAGCAGGTAATTTACGATAGTCGTGTAATCAATATCTGAAAACACGCCTTGTCGTGCATCTTCTTCATTCTCTAAGCTATCGCCACTGACGTCAAAGAAGGTGGTGTCTTCTTCAAGTTGCTCAACGTCAATCGGCGGATTGTATTCAAGTTGAACCACAGACAGCATTTTGCCTGCGTTATCAATTGAGCGAGCAAAATTGTTTCTAGCGGTATCCTGTAAAGGAAGAGGCGTC